>Ga0214543_1000556_pt1 | contig 63832 bp, 36 predicted proteins | sample CNSS2metaG_FD_160094 | JGI IMG/M metagenome (GOLD analysis project Ga0214543, IMG submission 160094) | Root nodule microbial communities from cowpea collected in UCLA plant growth center, Los Angeles, California, USA - CNSS2 | ecosystem: Host-associated > Plants > Roots > Nodule | place: USA...
AGTGTATATGTTAGGAGCAATCCCACACTCTCCTTAAAGAAATTGGAGAAGATATCTCAAGAAGACAAATTAAAGAATATAAAAATGTAATAAATTTAGAAGAAAGTCTCCCACATGAAAAACATAGCTTGAAAATAGGCCTAGGTAGAATAGCTTGTTTGGTTTTTAGAATAAGTCTAACCTAGGGTAGAATAAAAAAACCCTAAGGAGTGTATATGTTAGGAGCAATCCCACACTCTCCTTAAAGGCTTGGAGTGCAAGGCTCTTAGGCTATAAAAGAGCACCTCCCCCTCATTTAAAATCACCCCTTTTGATTATAGAATACACTTTAACTTGAAAACTTGAGAGTGAAGTTCTTTCGTGAGAAGAATGAGCTTGGTTGAGTTTTCCCAAGATCCTCTCCTCTTGTCTTCTTGGACTTTCCAAGTTGAGTTTTCCCAAGATCCTCTCCTCTTGTCTTCTTGGACTTTCCAAGAAGAGTCTCAAGAGACCCTCAAGGATCTTAGCTGCACTACCCCTAGGCCCTAGGGTGTGTACATCTCTAATAAGAAAATACACCCTTCCTCACTCCTTTTCCATTTCCACTTGCTATCATCCATTGTCTTCTTATCCATTCCATTTCTTGCATTTAATTATGTAATCTTGTTCAGGTTCCACCCTTCTACCCTTTCCATATCCTTTAGCCATCAAGATACACCCCAAAAGTATAAACACCATTTAGCCATATACACCATCCATCAACACTCACCAAAACACCATACCTAGATCATTCGACCATTCCTTTCCACAACAAAACCCTACAGAAAAGATGGCCAAAAAGATCCTATCATCTTCCAAGACTCACCTTCTTGAAAGCTTGTTTCTCTTATGTGTCTTTTGTTCTTGGGGACTTCGAGTGGACTTTCCTGGTCAGGAGGCTTCAGACGGCCTCATCAATGAGTTTTTGTGTTTTTGATGTTCTTGGTTTCTTTCAGGAAAATATCTTACCCTCTACACTTTTTCACTCATTTTTATTTTAAAATAAAAATATTTTTTTAATTTCAAAGATAATACATTTAATGACAAGACTGACCCAAGACAAATGTTGATGAACTTTTGGGTATCACCAGAAAGGGGAGCACCACCAGATAGTATAAAACGGATACGGCCGCCCAGAATAGCTCGGACCTTTTTGAACACAAGAAAATCCCAAAGAGCCTTTTCCAAACCCCAAGCTCCAAGCCAACTACCATTAACTGCTTGCAACCTCCGGGCATAGGCTAAATAAAACAATTTCTTTGGCAATCCTCCTGTTGCATTTACCTGCATTGACAAGCTTTTAAGTCCTCAATCTTGCCCAACAAGACCGTGTTTGGATAAACTTCTCTATAAATAAGTTTAAGAGATAAAACTAAGATAAAATGCATTGAACTTCTCAACCTAAAATTAACTCATACAGTTTAGTTTCTGGAGAAGCTAAATAAAAACTAGAACTTTTATATATGTCAAGTGTATTAGTTGATTTTGGCTAATGCATCAATTCATTTTACCTTCATTTGTTTTCTTCTATATGAGCAATAGAAAAGTCCATCCAAACAATGCAACTAGCTTTCTAACATACATGTACTCTTGACGTGTTCAATGTAGGAGTGCAATCACACAAGTCACAAATCAAAGTACCTTTTTGAATACTCCATCACGAACACGATCAAGAATTGCTGGTACCGCTGCCATTAGAGTTGGACTCAGTGCAGTAGCATCCCCCTTTGTTCCTTTCTTTATCTTGTTTGATGTGTCAGTAAGGGTCAAAGGAGATCCATATCCTATAGGAACTCCAACAGCTGCCATCAAATTCTAACTCGTATGCAATTTGTCAAAACATGAAATAAAGGAGAACAGAAGAAATTAATATGGAAATAAAATCAATGCCCTTAAAAATAAATATTCATGGAATGTATTCAGGAACACTGTATTCACATACCTCAGCTGCTAATTCTAAGATATGAGCCATCGGCAAGTATGCAAGATATATATCCTTTGTCCCAATATCAGGAACAATGGTCATCACAGCAGAGAGTGTAGCTAAGACATTGCCGTGTGTCATCATCACACCCTGTGCAAAAGAAAGATTAAAGAAATAGCAAAAACAACATTAAGGTTAAACTACTTACTTGATCCTAGTTGTCTCCATTTTAAGTTTTAGTCCATGTACAAGAAAACTGAAAATTTAGACCCAGCCTAGTTTTTTTGTGACAGCAGATGATTTATGTGGCGGTTTCACTGTCAGAAATTGTTTTCTAATGCTAGTAACAAGGACCAAAACTAAATTTTTGTGCGTGCACAGGAACTAAAACTTTAGTTTTCTTGAGCAGAGGCTAAAACTTAAAATGAGGGCAACTATTAGAGCAAGTGAATAATTTAACCCAGTATAAACAAGAGAATAAAAAGGGAACAAAAAGAAGCAAAGAAAACATATTTTAGACATTCTAAAACATTATGTAGAACAGTCAAAGATGCTTCTGACCTTGGGTAATCCTGTACTTCCACTTGTATACATTATAACTGCAACATCTGCTGAAAGTGGTAAATCAGCTTCAACAGGGTTTTCTCTGCCAAGTCTCTCAACCTCAGCGAACGAAGTGATTGTCCAGTTATATGCAATAGAAGAGGCATCAGATGGGATATCATCATCCATACAAATCACACGTTTCACTGTGTCAAGTTGTCCACTTATATTTACTAGTGTTTTCAATTCTTTTCGCCCACAAATCACTGTTGTAACCTCTGTCTGGAAAAGTTTACTGAAAGTGAGTTCGTAACAAAACAAAGAGCACACAAACTTAAACAAGGGCAAATACAAAAAACATTTCAGCTAACCATATAGTAAGTTCTAGAAAGTAAATCACAACTGTGAGAACAAGCTCTGGCTATATAAACAACTTTATGAGACAGATTCCAATTTCGGAAGTTAAATAAACTATAAATGATAGAACTTGTTGGTTGAGGAGCTGTGTGAGGTTCAAGTATGCTCACCAAAATATTGTGAACAATATCTTATTTTATTTCTTTAGAAAACCTAAAAACTAACTATAGCCTTGTGTTAGCTGCTTATATAATGCCACCTCATGATGTAGCCAAAATTTGTTTGGTGCACTGAATTGAAGAGGATTTACAAATTGCAAGAAGCATTTCATACATTGGCGACATTTGCTGTGAAATAGAATTGTCTTCATGATATTCTAGTGTTCTACCGGATAGCCAGTCATTGCTACTGTGCATTTCCTAGCAAAGTTATTATTTAGCATACATCAAAAGAGGACATATTGCATTACAAATTTAATCACACCTCTTTCCTTTTTTTCTCACATGTCATACGTGACAAGTACTAAAAAATTGATCCATCGTATATATACAATCAAACGTGGCAAACTCGTATTTATCCAAGGGTAAGATCCACTGGATTGTGACGAGGATATACAGCAATTAGCAGGACATCCCAGGCATAGATGTGAGAGAAATAAGAGACAAAAGAGGAGTAACAAAAACCTCATTCAATGAATATGATAAAGCTTCCTCTCCCAATGATGCATACATAGTCACTACTGTCACATTTCGCCTGAAACAACCCTGAAAAAGCAAAAAGAGGGAAAGAAAAAACATGCCAAGTTATTCCCCTCTTATTATAGGGAAGAGTTATCAGTACACAATATTATCCTTCCCGTGCAAAGAAGTTGTTTTCACATTTAAATTCGTGACAACTTATATCAAAGTGCAACTTTACCCGTGGACCAAGTGTAAACCTTCTTTAAATGTCAAGAGGGTGTAGTTTCTTTCTACCTTACTAAACTTTAAAGACAGATTTTCTATTTCTTAAGTAAGTTTTTCCAATCAAATTTCCCACTTGATAAATAAAAGAATGGCGATGAATCTACTGTGTAAAAAAACAATTCAAGCATTAGGATAGAAGTGTGACCAGTTTGTGTGTAGTGAATGAAATAAGTAAAAATTAAATAATTGCCACCAACATTTCATTAAATAGAAAATAAAAAATTCACAAAGTCGTTGGAAAAAACTATATGGTCTTTAAAACCAGGCAAAGCAAGGGTGAGAGTGGTCTAAGCAGTCCTCGTCATACTATGATTAAGACAAAATAAACAGAACAGAAAGTGTGATGCATATAATTTCGTAAATTCAGATAAGGATGATATTTTGATAATTTTTTACTCACTTTTAACCCACAGATCATTACATTAGACTACTAAAAAAATAAAAATAAAAACTCAAAATAGATAATTAAAAGGTTATTAGAATAATAAATTAAAAGTACATCAAAATATGATTATCCAATATCCTAAACAAAAATATTTTTCCTAATATTAACACGACATGAAGTGTTAGAATCAAAATGAAAGTGTTTACAAGTCAAGAAATTTGTGCAGATATAGAATGTCAAGCGTAAACATATATTTTTATAATTACGTAAATCTAATCTTACTCTTTTTTACACAAAAATCCCATCTTACTTAATTACTTAATAAATTTAAATATTTCCCAGAAAACTTACTGCTTTAAATACATTTTATTTTCCATACTTCTCAATTTCGTGAACTTATCCCGTAACTTTTTGAAAAAATTTCATTCTTCTACAATTTTAATTTATCCTTAAATTTAATATTTAATACTTGACAAAAATCTTGATGTAAAATCACAACATTGTCATAACATTTATATGACTGACATTTCAGTATATTATCACATTAATATTTTTTATCAAATAAAAGATGTTAAAGTAATTCATATAATAAAAGTGTACACTTAAATTCGTAGAAAAAGCAAATAAAAAAATATGAAATTAGCGAAATTGCTAAATTAGAAAAAAGAGTAAATAATTAGTCAATTTTAAATTTAATTAAATTTCTTCATCAATAGTTTAACCAGGCAGCAGAACCTGAAGCGCCATAAACCACTCTTGGCGCGTGTCAGCGAAGATGGCGGCGCGTTCCTCCCTGGCATGTGCGAGGAAGGCTAACCCGGAGGCGAAGCTGGAAACGACATCGAAGGCAGTATCGTAGGAGAGCCAGCCGTAATCTCCCAAGTGAAGCTTCTCGAACGACCTGCCGTCGGGGCCGCTCTCCAGTTCCCTTGCCAGCACCACGCGCGTGCCAAGGAAGAGCCTCTCAGAATGCGTTTTGCACGCCTCTTCGAAGAGCTCCGCGAGCGTGGCAACGCCTTCCCACGCGCTCTGGACCGGGGACTCGAGCCGGCTGTTTCGGATGACCAGACCGGCCTCGCCGCTGGTTTGGACCGGAACGCCGCGTCGTTTGGGAGGATTCTTGTTGCGTACGAGAAGCGTGACGAGGAGAGGGAGTATGACTCCGAAAATGTAGGGACTCATGGTCGCGTGAGATGTGTGTGTGTGTGTGTGTGTGTGTGAGAGAGAGAGAGAGGCTTAAATTAAGTAGACGGAACAGAAGAAAGAGAAGAGAGTGTAGCTTTGGGAAGGACGATGCAGTGAACGTCGTTGGAGTTTCAGTAGGGAACGAGTTCCCCAACTTGGTTTGGCTCAAGTGCCTTCAGATTTGTTTTGTCGTCAACTTCTCTGTGTGTATTTTTTTTTTTTTTCTTTCTTTTTCTTTCAACTTTCTGTTCGTTGGTTTTCCTTGGATTAGGTTGCCAACGTGGAAACAGATGCCTACCCGCAAAAGCGGAGAATAATGGAAAGAAATTATTATTCCACCAAATTACACTAAAGTCTCCAAAAATTCTTTCCTTCTTATCTTTTAATATTTATAACATTTTCTTGAAGAAATATTACAGCTGTCGAATGATGACGTAATGACGGTAATTTTTTCACACAAATTATAACGCTTTTTATATAATTTTAATTTTTTTATATATATATATATATATATATATATATATATATATATATATTGTTTTTATTGAGCGAAAATAGTAATTATTTTGGAAATAAATTAAAAATTAAAAACTAGAAAATTAATTACACGTTAGAAATTGAAAATATCAGTCAAATTACTTTTTTTTAGAAAACGTTATTTAAAATGAAAAAAGGTTTGATGTTAAATTTGTATGTAGTCAAAAATCAATTTAATATATAAAATTACCTATATAATTGTAACGTGCGAATTAAAAGATATTAAATATTTCATTACAATTTAAGAAATTTTAAAGGGGTATAGGAGGTAGTTCATTACAATTTTAGCCGCGGCTAATTTATATTCAATGATGGTTTGTAAATATGAAAGTTTTGTGTTTGAGCGTTGATCGTATATCATATGACATTGCTTGTTTGTGATTATAGGACGGAGGCGTTTAGGTTAGCACACATGGTTAGAGATTTGTTAGTCAGAAGGAAGTGAGCCACCAGGTGAGGCATATGTATGACTTTTTCGTTTGGGTTTCAAATTACTTTGGGTTTCTTACAGGATCAAATCACGGAAAATTATCTTTCTCTACATCTTTTTTATATGTGTTAGGGCAAAAAACATACATGTATTTAGGTCTGTACTGGTGTGTGATATTCCTTTGTCCCAATTACCTTCAATTACCTCTTTCTTGTATACAGGGAGATATGGTCTCTAAGCAAAATTTTGAAAAGTTTATCTTACTACTTTTGAGGAGTGCAAAATCATTTTCATAGACGAATTATGTTAACAAAAAAGGTATAGACCACTAACACATCTAGACACTTGTAAGAAACTTGATGTGGCTTGGAGCATTTGTGTCAATTAAGGTAAATTCACTTGGCAAAAGGTTCTACGAATTTGTTTTTTCTTCTTAGAAGACATGCAAAGGGTCTTGACTATTGGAACTTGGAATTTATCTCCTGACATTCTTTTGTGTTTTTTCTTGGGCAGAATGTTTTGTCCCCACTTCCATGAAATTCACGAAAACTTAGTGTTAGGTTTGCATAACCTTCCTTTAGAGTATTGGCAACCAAAAGAGATTTCCTTGTGGGGTTTTGCATAACCATTCAATGTTAGGTTTGCATAACCTGCAAGCTCGCGACCCAGAACCTACGCGGGGTGGGCCAGACTTTTGAATCTGAATTTTCAAAGCGGCGCAGGCTAGCCTGACCCACATATTGCGCCACATTGTCACCCCTAGACAATTATGTCTAACATAAACTTAATTGTAATATAAGTTATTCAAATTAATTTATGAATAAATAATATACAAATAGTATGTTTACATGTAAGTATATCATTAAAGTTTAGATTTTAAAGAATTTTATTACTAATATTTCTAATTTATGTGCATTTTATCTAACTAGAAAAAATAAGTTAAATTTTGATCTATGTTATGACACAAGTAATGTGATGATTGAAATAAATACAATACAATCCAGACTTAAATTAAAAACAAAAAAAAAATGGATGGATCACATTTAATAAATTATTCAATTGTATTATTCCATTAAAGCTAAGAATATTCAATTTAATCCACTATTTATTTGTAATAATGATAGATTAAATGTTTATGTCTAACTATTAAATCATGCAGCTGAGGTCTTTTTGTAAAAATGTAGTCTAATTCTAAAAGTTTATAAATTAATTATTAAGTATGTAAATTGGAGTATGATGTTTACATTCAACACGTGTTTAAATGGACAAGGAATAAATGTAATTTGCTTAGCATTAGAGATGGCAAAATGGCCAAGTTCGATGGGCCAATTTGCTAGCCCACCCCAAAAAATCAAGCTAGATCAGAGTTTTCAGCCCGTGAACCTGATCCTGCCTGGCATGCCTATCCCGTTAACCTAATGGGTCAACCCATGGATTATGTCAGGCCATCCTTAAACTGAACCCGAAAACTACACTAGTAAATTCAGCCAGTACACCTGATCTGTAAACTCGGTCTGACAACTTGACTCGTAAACTCGGTCGGTAAACCTATTCTACAAACTCAAGCCATAAACACAAGACGTACAATTGAATCGTAAATTCAACGGTAAACTCAAACCGACAACACGACCCATAACATTGACATAAAATTTGTCACCGTAAAAAATAAGCCATAATCACGATCCGTAAAGTTAACTAACCTATTCAAATTGTAAAACCTAATTCTTAAACCCGATTCGTAAACTTAGTTGGAAAAGTCAAAACAAAAACCCAACAAGTAAACTAGACCCCTAAACATATCCAGTAAAGTCGACCCATCAACCTGACCCGTAAACTCGGCTCGAAAACTTGACCCATAAACTTGGCTCGTAAAATTATCCAATAAACTTGATCGTAAACTTGTCCCATAATGACAACCCATACAATCGACTTGTAAATTCAACTGTAAACTCAAACACGAAACACGACTCGTAAAATCAACCTGAAAATTCGTCATTATATAATACGACCTTAATCACGACCCGCAAATTCGATCTTTAAGCTCGACCTATAAAATCGATTCGTAAACTCGACCAACAAATTTTACCAATAAAACATGACACCTAATCTCGATTTGTATGCCCAACCCATAAACTTGCCAGTAAACTAGACTCATAAATTCACCGGTAAAATCGAACTGTAAAATGGATCTCTAAACTGAACCAAAAAACTACACCAGTAAACTCAGCCAGTACACTTGATATGTAAACTCGGCTTGACAACTTGAGTCGTAAACTCAGTCAGTAAACCTATTCTACAAACTTGAGCCCTAAACAAAGGACGTACAATTGAATCGTAAATTTGATGGTAAACTCAAACCAACAACATTACCCATAAGATTGACATAAACTTCGACATCGTAAAATATGAGCCATAATCACAATCTGTAAACTTGACTAACCTATTCGAATTGTAAAACCTAATTCGTAAACCCGATCCGTAAACTTAGTTGGAAAAGTCGAAACGAAACCCAAGAAGTAAACTAGACCCGTAAATATAACCAGTAAAGTCGACTCATAAACTTGACCCATAAAGTCGACGCAAAAACTTGACCCATAAACTAGGCTCGTAAACCGATCCAATAAACTTTATTGTAAACTTGTATTGTAATGATGACCCTCACAATCGACTTGTAAATTCAACCGTAAAATCAAACACGAAACACGACTCGTAAAATCAACCTGAAAATTCATCCCTACATAATACGACCTTAATGAAGACCCACAAACTCGATCTTAAAACTCGACCTCTAACATCGATTAATAAACTCAACCAACAAATTTTACATATAAAACACGACACCTAATCTCGATTTGTAAACCCAACCCGTAAACTTGCCAGTAAACTAGACTAGTAAACTCACCGGTAAAATCGAACTATAAAATGGATCTCTAAACTGAACCCGAAAACTACACCAGTAAACTCGGCCAGTACGCTTGATCTGTAAACTAGGCTTGACAACTTGAGTCATAAACTCAGCCGGTAAACCTATTCTACAAACTCGAGCCATAAACACAAGACGTACAATTGAATTGTAAATTCGATGGTAAACTCAAACCAACAACATTACCCGTTAGATTGACATAAAATTCAACCTCGTAAAATATGAGCCATAATCACAATCCGTAAACTTGACTAACCTATTCGAATTGTAAAACCTAATTCGTAAACCCGATCCGTAAATTTAGTTGGAAAAGTCGAAACGAAACCCAAGAAGTAAACTAGACCCGTAAACATCACCAGTAAAGTCGACTCTTAAACTTGACCCATAAAGTCGGCCCAAAAACTCGACCCATAAACTAGGCTCGTAAATCTATCCAATAAACTTGATCGTAAACATGTACTATAATGACGACCCTCAAAATCGACTTGTAAATTCAGCCGTAAAATCAAACACGAAAACACAACTCGTAAAATCAACCTGAAAATTCATTCCTACATAATACGACCTTAATGAAGACCCACAAACTCGATCTTAAAACTCAACTTGTAACATCGATTAATAAACTCGACCAACAAATTTTACCTATAAAACACGACACCTAATCTCGATTTGTAAACCCAACCCATAAACTTGCCAGTAAACTAGACTCGTAAACTCACTTGTAAAATCGAATCGTAGACTAGATATCTAAACTGAACCTGAAAACTACACACGTAAACTCGGGAAGTACACCTGATCTGTAAACTCGGCCTAACAACTTGACTCGTAAACTCGGCCAGTAAACCTATTCTAGAAACTCGAGCCATAACAAGATGTACAATTGAATCGTAAATTCGACGGTAAACTCAAACCGACAACATGACTCATAACATTGACATAAAATTCAACCCCGTAAAATATGAGCCTTAATCACGATCCGTAAACTTAACTAACCTATTCAAATAGTAAAACCTGATTCTGAATCCTGATTCGTAAACTTACTTGGAAAAGTCAAAATGAAACCCAACAAGTAAACTAGACTCGTAAACATAACAAGTAAAGTCGACTCATAAACCTGACCCATAAATTTGGCCCGAAAACTCAACCCATAAACTCAGTTCTTAAACCTATCCAATATACTCGATCATAAATTTGTCCCATAATGACGACCCTTACAATCGTCTTGTAAATTCAACTGTACACTCAAACTCGAAACACGACTTGTAAAATCAAGATGAAAATTTGTCCCTGTATAATACGATCTTTAAACTCGGCCTGTAAAATTGATTCGTAAACTCGACTAACAAATTGTACCTATAAAACACGACATCTAATCTCGATTTGTAAAGCAAACCCATAAACTCGCCAATAAATTATACTCGTAAACTCACCGGTAAAATCGAACCGTAAATTGGATCTCTGAACTGAACCCGAAAACTACACTAGTAAACTCAGCCAGTACACTTGATTTGTAAACTCGTCCTGACAACTTGACTCGTAAACTCGACTAGTAAACCTATTCTACAAACTTTAGCCATAAAAATAAGAAGTACAATTGAATTGTAAATTCGACGATAAACTCAAACTGACAACATGACCCGTAACATTAACATAAAATTTGACCCCGTAAAATATGAGCCATAATCACGATCTGTAAACTGGACTAACCTAATCGAATTGTAAAACCTGATTTGTAAACTCGATTAGTAAACTTAGATGGAAAAGTCAAAACGAAGCCTAAGAAGTAAACTAGACCCGTAAACATAACTAGTAAAGTCGACCCATAAACCTTACCCATAAAGTTGGCCCAAAAACTCGACCCATAAACTCAGCTCGTAAACCTATCCAATAAACTCGATTGTAAACTTGTACTATAATAACGACCCTCACAATCGACTTGTAAATTCAACCGTAAAATCAAACACGAAACACGACTCGTAAAATCAACCTGAAACATCATCCCTACATAATACGACCTTAATGAAGACCTACAAACTCAATCTTAAAACTTGATGGATGTCTTTGAAGGAGAATTGGAAGCAAATCCATGGAAGACAACAAGAAGAAGATGAAGTGCAACGAAATTTATGATAAATCCATAGAAGGCTCTCCACAATGGACGTTTTTTGTGAAGATGAAGAGTAGAAGTGATGCTATGGTGTGGAAGGTGGCTAGAGGAGATGAAGGAGAAGGATAGCCATGTATGCTCTCAAATTAGTAGAAGTGTGGAGTGATCTCAACATTAGCATCTACTAGCAATTCAAGAGTAACCATTACAATAGTTGAATGGCTCTATTTATAAGCACATGGTTAGCCAAATGAGAAGAAAATGCAACAAAGATGAAATGCAAATGTAGCTTAGAGGAGAAGCTTGATTGGAGGCCATGTGATGTAGTAGATGAGTCTTGATGATGGCAAGTGGCATGTCATACTCTCCTTGCCAAAGTCACACGCTCCATGCTACCATCACATGCTCCTTGCTTTGCTCATCCTTTGCTTGCATCCAAATGTAGAGAAGCTAATGATTCTCGACCAAGATAGCAAATTGGGCTCGGCCCAATTGATCCAAAAGTGTTCTAGCTTTTTATTGAAAGCAAAGCCTAAACAACGACCCAATTTAAATCTAGACTACTTCCATCATGCATCATTTCATATTTTAGAGATTTCTTTAGCCCATGTGAATAGTGTAAAAAGCCCATGATTGACTTGATCATCTTGTAAGAGGCCCATGTGAATCTTTCTCATCATGCTTCTAGTGATTGGGCCTTGATGTGGGCTTGGGCTTGGGCTTGGGCTTGTTGATGCACTTGAGCTTGGGCTTGTTGGAGTCACATCATCCCCTCCCCCTTGAAGAGGATGTGCCCTCAAATCTTGGTGGTTTCCTCTTCATCAAAAGTACCTACAAAAGGAACTAAATCAGTAATATTGAAGGTAGGATGCACACCATATTTCGCAGGAAGATCCAATTGATAAGCATTATTATTGATCTTCTTTATGATTTGGAATGGACCATCACCTCGGGGACTAAGTTTGGTTTTTCTTAGGTTAGGAAATCTTTCCTTCCATCTCCTTCATTAGAAGACCGAACTCTCTTGCCCTGTTTTTAGAATGAGCAATCTTTTCAACTTGGGCTTGAATTTGGTTTTTAACCTTCTCATGAAAATATTTTATGAACTTGTACTTAGAAACCCCTTCTTTATGAACAAAGTCAAAAGAAGTTGGATGAGGTAATAAGTACAATGGTGTGAGAGGGTTAAATCCATAAACTACCTCAAAGGGTGAGAGTTTGATCGTGTTATCGACCACTCTATTGTAAGCAAATTCAATGTGGGGAAAATAATCATCCCAAGATTTATGATTCCCCTTAGGCAAAACCCTAAGCAATGTGGAAAGAGATCTATTGACTACCTCTGTTTGCCCATCAGTTTGTGGGTGACAAGAGGTAGAGAAAGAAAGTTTTCTTCCTAGCCTAGACCACAAGGTCCTCCAAAAATGGTTTAGAATTTAGCATTCCTATTACACACAATTGTTTTGGGTAAGCCATGGAGGCGAACCACTTCTCTAAAGAACAACCTTGCTATGTTGCTAGCATCATCTACTTTGTGGCATGGTAAAAAATGTGCCATTTTAGAAAAAACGGTCCACTTCCACAAATATAGAGTCAATACCCCTAGAAGTCCTTGGAAGCCCTAGGACAAAGTCCATGCTTATATCCTCCTAAGGGGTGGAAGCAATAGGCAAGGGAGTATACATCCCTGTAGGCATTGCGCTAGACTTAGCATGCAAACAATTAAAAAAACTAACGCAATGGTTTTGTATTTCCCTTTTCAGATAGGGCCAAAAGAATTTCTCTTTAATCATGGCCAAAATTTTGGCGACCCCGAAGTGACCCATAAGTCCCCCTCATGCATTTCTTTGATCAAAAGTTTTCTTTGAGAACCTAGAGGAATACATAGGCGACCTTCTTTGAAAAGATACCTATTTGAGAGATAAAAGTCGCCTTGGGACTTAGTGAGACAATCATGATAAATGGTAGCAAAGAAGGGATCATGAATATACAATTCACATATGTTGTCAAATCCAAGAATTTGGGATCCAAGCTTGGCTAAGAGAGTATATCTCTTTGATAGTGCATCAGCCACCATATTAGCTTTCCCTTTCTTGTACTTGATAACATAAGGGAATTGTTCCAAGTACTCAACCCACTTTGCATGCCTTTTATTCAGTTTGTGTTGGCTCTTCAAATACTTGAGAGTTTCATGATCACTATGGATAATAAACTCTTTGGTCACAAGATAATGTTCCCAAGTGTGAAGAGCTCGCACAAGGGCATATAGCTCTTTGTCAAAGGTGGGATAGTTACGAGAAGGACCATTTAGTTTTTCACTAAAATAGGCAATTGGATGGCCTTATTGTAACAAAACCGTACCTATTCCACCCCATAAACATCACATTCTAACTCAAAATTTTTCTCAAAGTTTGGAAGAGCAAGTATGGGAGCTTGGGTGAGCCTAGCCTTAAAACTATCAAAAGCCTTTTGTTGTCTTTCACCCCACTCAAAATATATGTCTTTCTTAACAAGCTCATTGAGGGGTGAAGCAATGGTGGAGAAGTTGGGAACAAATCTTCTATAAAAACTTGTTAATCCATGAAAGCTTCTAATTTCCTCAACATTCTTTGGCACATGCAATTCTTGGATGGCCTTGATTTTTGTAGGGTCAACATGTACCCCACTCTTATTGACCACAAATCTAAAAACGATGACACTCTTTACACAAAAAGTGTACTTATCAATGTTAGCATAGAGTTGGTGGTCTCAGAGAAGAGATAACACAACTCTAAGATGTCCCACATGAAGACTAGAGCTTGTACTATACACCAAAATGTCATAAAAAATAGACAACCACAAACTTTCCTATGCAATCACGCAAGACATGATTCGTTAGGAGCATGAATATACTAGGAGCATTGGTTAGGCCAAAGGGCATGACTAACCATTCATATAGACCAAATTTTGTTTTGAAAGCGATTTTCCACTCATCACCTTTTTGAATACGAATTTGGTGATAACCACTTTTGAGATCTATTTTTGAAAAGATTTGAGCTCCATGTAACTCATCCAACATATCATCTAGTCTTGGGATTGTGTGGCTATATTTTATGGTGATGTTGTTGATAGCCCTACAATCACAGCACATGCGCCACTTTCCATCTTTCTTGGGCACCAACAACACAGGTACAACACAAGGACTTAAACTTTTTTGAACCCATCCTTTGTCTAGCTACTCATTCACTTGAGTTTCTATCTCCTTGATCTCAATTGGGTTTGTCCTATAGGCGGGTCTATTAGGAAGACTTGCCCTGGGGACAAAATCAATTTGGTGTTCAATCCCTCTAAAAGGCGGGAGACCATGGGGGTCATCCTTTGGAAAAATATCTTTAAATTCATGAAGGAGAGCACGAATGGAAGGAGGTAGATCCTTAAGAAGGATGTTCAAGACAAGTAATGATTGCTTGACAAAGTAAGAGGAATGGAGGTTGCTTATTATGAAGAGTGTGCAAAAGAGTTTTATAAGTTAAAAGGACTTCATGAGCAACATCCTTAGAAGAAGAAACTTCCTTTACCTTTGTCTTGTCCTTAGAATCTTTAAAAGCATTAGAGTTCTTGAAACTCTCTTCCTCTCTCCTAGCTCGCATTTGAACTTGATCACTAGCAACTTGGCTAGAAGTGAGGGGATGCAACACAAAAGTTTTTGAATGATGTTAGAGGGTGATCTCATTGGTGTGGCCATTGTGTAAGGTTTTATGATCAAATTGCCAAGGCTTCCCCAATAGAATATGGAAAGCTTCAATTGGGATCACATCACATAAAACTTTAACTTTAAATTTCCCAATCGAAAACTTGACTTTCACTTGATGCTCAACTTTGAGATTCCCATCTTCATTAAGTCAATGAATTTTGTAAGGTTTGGGATGGGGTAACAAAGTCAAGTTCAACTTCTCAACCAATCTTGTGCTACAACAATTGCAACAAGACCAATTATCAATGATCAAAGAGCAAGTGTTTTTCAAAACCTCACATCTTGTGTGGAAAATATTTTCTCTTTGGTCATTGAGAGGAAGGTTAGATTGGTTATTGAGAAACCTCCTAATCATCAAAAGTTTCCCTTCATTTGGATATGAATGTTCTTGAGAATCACTAGAATGGGAAGTGTCGGAGTCACTTGAAGATGACTCCTCTTGGCTAGTGTAGAGGTCTTTGCCCTTAAGCACAATGGTGCGTTTGGTAGGGCATTGGGTGGCCACATGACCTCTACCTAGACACTTGAAACATTTGATGTCACTACCTCTTTTGTTGGTGGAGGATTCACCTTTGTCACTTACCTTTGTAACGTTCTTATGAGGGGACTCTTTTTCTTTTGAAAAATCTTTCTTTTGAAAATCACTATTAGAAAAAGAGGGAGAATCCTTGCGAGAAGGATGTCTCAAAAGTTGTTGCTCCACCTTGATGCTCATTTGAACAAGATCATTAAAATTGTGGTAAGGAAGCAACTCAATTTTATCTCTTATGTTGTAATTGAGTCCACTTAAGAACCTATCAATGGTAAGGTCCTCTTCTTCTTCAATCCCGACTCTCATGATGTAGAGCTCCATCTTTTCTCTATACTCTTCTATAAACATAGATCTTTGTTGGAGCCTTTGGAGCTTGTCCAAGAGCTCTCTTTTGTAGTAGGAGGGAACAGGGCAGGCATGAAGGGCTTCCTTAAGATCATTCCAATACTCAATATCATATAGCCCTTTTCTCCTTCTTTGGAGGACTAAGGAAGTCCAGCAACTAAGAGCATGGCCTTGAAAGTTAAGAGTAGCTAGAGATACACACCTCTCTTTCTCCACAACATGACTCTCAAATAATTGTTCCACTTTTGCAACCCAATCAAGAAATGCCTTTCCATTAAAATGAGGCAAATTAATTTTGACTTCTTTAGGGTCAGGAGGTATATGCCTTTTGCCTTCTTACACGAGGTGATTGTCTAACATTGATGCGTTCATCTTCCTCCTCTTCAAAATCATACTCATGCCTTGAAGGGGCACGAGAAGGCCTAGGAGAGGCACGAGTATTATGGTTGAGAGGGGTAAGTTGATTAGCAATCAATTGAAGATTGGCTTGCATGAAAGCCATTTGAATTTTAAGGTCCCTAACCTCTTAAGAGAGGTTATTTAGGACTCTGGGATCAACCTCAACCTCCTCATCACCACTTGTGTGGACGTTGTTTTCATCAACATGTTGTTGATGTTGGGTACTAGCACGAGTAGCCCTTCTAGTGCTCATGGTGATTGAAAAAACTTAGAACTTTAACAAAATGGTGAAAGAAGAAACCAAGCACAAGTAGACCTCTAGGTTAGGCAAGGTGAGTCTGAAAGACATCTTAAGTACCAAGGTCAATCCTTGCCAAGATGTACTTGCAAAAGGTTTCAAAGATCACACAATTGTCTAAGGCTAAGTAAATAAAATCACATGAGACACTAAGCACAAACAAACACAAACAAGACTCAAACAAAAGAAAAGACTAACACTAAGAACGAACCCCTAAATGGCAAAAATTTCAGAGACTTTGGTCTCACAAATTTAAACCACTAAGCGTCTAACTATGCAACCTAAAAGCAAAGTGAGAAAGCACTTAGAACTTTCAACACACTCACTTACTAAAACGTAGCACTATGATATGAAAAAGGTTCTACTTAGGAGATAGGATTGAACACCTTTGGTTCCCCAAGACACCTAGGTAGGCCTAGGATACAATTGAGAACTTCAAAGCAATTTTTGTTCACTAATTTGGTACTCAAAATGAAGCAACCTCTAGACACCTTCCACACCATAGCACCACATCTACTCTTCACCTTCACTAAAAACCTCCATTGTTGAGAGCCTTCTATGGATTTATCATCAATTCCGCTGCACTTCATCTTCTTGGGTTTGTAAACTTCACCTTCTATAAAACACGACACCTAATCTGGATATGTAAACCCAACTCGTAAATTCACCAGGAGACCAGACTCGAAAACTCACTTGTAAAATCAAACCGTAAATTAGATCTCTAAACTGAACCCGAAAACTACGCTTGTAAACTCGGCCAATACACTTGATATGTAAACTCGACCTGACAACTTGAGTCATAAACTCGACCGATAAACAAATTTTACAAACTCGAGCGATAAACAGAAGACGTACAATTGAATCGTAAATTGGACGGTAAACTCAAACCGACAACATGACCCGCAACATTGACATAAATTTCGACCCCGTAAAATATGAGCCATAATCACGATCCATAAAATTGACTAACCTATTTGAATTGTAAAACCTAATTCAAAAACCCGATCCGTAAACTTTGTTGGAAAAGTTGAAACGAAACCCAAGAAGTAAACTAGACCCGTAAACATAACGATTAAAATCGATCAATAAACTTGACCAGTAAAGTTGGCCCAAAAAGTTGACCCATAAACGCGGTTCGTAAATCTATCCAATAAACTCGATCGTGAAGTTGTCCCATAATGACCACCTCTACAATCAACTTTTAAAATCAACTGTAAACTCAAACACCAAACACGACTCGTCAAATCAACCTCAAAATTCGTCCTTATATAATACGTCCTTAATCACGACCCGTAAACTCGATCTTTAAACTCGACATGTAAAATCGATTCGTAAACTCCACCATCAAATTTGACCTTTAAAACACGACACCTAATCTCGATTTGTAAACCTAACTCGTAAATTCGCCAGTAGACTAGACTCGGAAACTCACTGGTAAAATCAAACCGTAAACTAGATCTCTAAACTGAACCCGAAAACTACACTTGTAAACTCAGCCAATACACTTGATCTGTAAACTCAACCTGACAACTTGAGTCATAAATTCGGCTAATAAACCTATTTTACAAACTCGAGCGATAAACACAAGACATACAATTGAATCATAAATTCGACGGTAAACTCAAACCGACAACATGAACCGTAACATTGACATAAAATTCGACCCCGTAAAATATAAGCCATAATCACGATCCGTAAACTTAACTAACCTATTCGAATTGTAAAATCTGATTCGTAAACTCGATCCGTAAACTTAGTTGGAAAATTTGAAACGAAACCCAAGAAGTAAACTAGACCCGTAAACATAATGAGTAAAGTCGATCCATATAAACCTGACCAGTCAAGTTGGCCTAAAAAGTCGACCCATAAACTCGGCTCGTAAATCTATCAAATAAACTCGATTGTAAAGTTGTCCCATAATGACCACCCCTACAATCAACCTCTAAATTCAACTGTAAACTCAAAACAGAAACATGGCTCGTAAAATCAACCTAAAAATTCGTCCTTATATAATACGTCCTTAATCACGAACCGCAAACTCGATCTTTAAACTTGACCTGTAAAATCGATTCGTAAACTACACCAGCAAATTTGATCTATAAAACACGACACCTAATCTTGATTTGTAAACCCAACTCGTAAATTCGCTAGTAGACTAGACTCAGAAACTCACTAGTAAACTCAAACTGACAACATGACCCGTAACATTGACATAAAATTCGACCCCGTAAAATATAAGCCATAATCACGATCCGTAAACTTGACTAACCTATTCAAATTGTAAAACTTGATTCGTAAACCCGAGCCGTAAACTTAGTTGAAAATTCGAAACGAAACCCGAGAAGTAAACTAGACACGTAAACATAACTAGTAAAGTCGACCCATAAACCTGAACCGTAAAGTCGGCCCGAAAACTCCACCCATAAGCTCGGCTCATAAACCTATCCAATGAACTCGATCGTAAAGTTGTCCCATATTGACCAACTCTACAATCAACTTGTAAATTCAACTGTACACTAAAAAACGAAACACAACTTGTAAAATCAACCCAAAAATTTGTCCTTATATAATAACTCCTTAATCACGACCCGCAAACTCGACCTTTAAACTCAACCTGTAAAATCGATTTGTAAACTCGACTAGCCAATTTTACCTATAAAACACGACACCTAATCTTGATTTGTAAACCCAACTCGTAAATTTGCTAGTAGACTAGACTCAGAAACTCACTAGTAAAATCAAACCGTAAACTGGATCTCTAAACTGAACCCAAAAATTACACTTGTAAACTCGGCCAGTACACTTGATCTGTAAACGCGACCTGACAACTTGAGTCTTAAAATTGGTCGGTAAACCTATTTTACAAACTCGAGCGATAAACACAAGACGTACAATTGAATCATAAATTCGACGGTAAACTCAAATCGACAACACGACCCGTAACATTGACATGATGGAAGATGCAAGTAACAACAACTTTGTAGAATTACTTTGTACTGTTAATACCACCCTCCAATGCCATCCGAGATTTGCTGAAATCCTAGAATTTAGAGCACTTTGTCAAGAAATAGAAGATATGCTTCTAAAGTTAGCCATTAGAGCTGAACAAATGTCAAAAGATTTAAATCAGCTATTGACAGACAAAGCTATGGAGGCCACCTTAGAAAAACTTATGAAGACAATAGTTGAGCAAAGGGATGAAATGATAATGTTAAGGAGCATGAATCAAAGGATTGAACAATTGAGCACTGATGTGAATGAGTACACGACTCAAATGTTAGATCAACCAACACTAGAATCACATCACACTGATATATCTACTGATAGATATAATGATGCTTATAGTAATATGTCTACTGATGGACATATCAATTTTGCTAAAGATGTTGCTGATGAAGAAATTGAAGATTCTCACACATACATATCTACTGATGGATATGTTGATAATGCTCAATATGAATATAATTTTTTATCTGTTAATGATGATATGAGTACAAATGATCTTTTTCATGAGCAAAGTTGTGAGAATAATACAATGGAGGAACCAAGTGAAGTTGAAGAGCCAACGATATTCGAAGATGCACCTGAAGCATCTACTATTGCAACTGACTTGGTTAATGATGAAGCAGCAAATTCAACTACTTCAAGTGAAGATTTTAGCTCACAAGATGAGATTAGAAGGATTACTGATGATCCGGTTAACCATCCGAATGCACCTGATGATGCTCAAATTGAGATGAAGCCACACACTTCACACATCAAGTTTATTGATGTGAATGATGAAAATAGATTTTTAGTGGTGATTTTTGTTGACTTGGTTGCGGAGCAAAAGTAAAGGTTGCTTCAAAAGGAAAAGAGGTTAGATTCAAATTCTTTTGAAAGCATTGTTGATAGAAAAGTTAAATTGCATGCATATTTGTTTTCTATTTCTAATTTTAGTGAAAAATTTAAAAAAAATTCAAAAATATGTGTTTTCATTTTTAGTTTTATAAAAATAAAAATGTAAAAATTAAAAAAAATGGTACAAGCTGATTTGTACTTTGTAAAATTAAAGAAAATAAATTTTGACATATGGTCAGATTGAGCCAAAAGTCATAAAACTTTCCGTTTCCTCCCCCAAAATAAGTCCATCAAGGACATTTTTTTTGAAATAAGTGTGGGTGAGATAAACTATAGGTAGGATTTTTTTTCTTTCTGTTTTTCAATTTTTTGTTTTTGTTTTCATTAAAAAAATTGTGATTTTGAGAAAATTGTGAAAGTATTAACTTTTTACTAAGTGAAACTTTTAAACAATATGTCTCATAAGAAATCCACCAAAATTATTATCCTGCTTTCAATAAAACATATTGACATTGGATTTTGGATTTGATTCAATAATTGGGATGATCATAATTCTAGAAAAATAAAGGTTTTGTTGATATGAGTGGTTTGTTTCTATGAATTGCTAATTGAGTTGATTTGAGAATTTCTTGATTGAATCTTTTGTGAAAGAGTTTGACCTTGTGAGTCTTGAGCCTTAATGCAAAGGATGGACCGCCATGTGCCATTCCTATTTTTTCTTTAGTGACTTGCTCATGCTTGTATATACTCAAATATTTAGCTTGATTCTTTTATTTTGCAACTTAGGTGAATATGCATGATTTGATATGACTGAGGCATTTCTTGTTTCTAGCTACTTGGCCAAATAAGCCCACCTTGATATTAATCCATTGGTAGCCCCTTTGAGCTTTAAACATCTTTTTTCTTGTTTTAAGCCCATTGTAAACCCTTAAAAAGAAAAAGACCATGTTTTTTCTTATCTTAGGAAGAAAGAAAGGAGCTAGTGGATTATGATAGGATTGGTCGAGGAATAAAGTGTGTGGGTGAGTACCTCACCCACAAATTAATAAAAATGGCAAAATGAAAAATTGTTGATGAAAAAGTGTTGAAATGAAAAAAATAATTGCTTTCTTAAAAAAAAAGAGAGCAACAAAGAGCAATAAACGAAAAAGAGTTGTTTTCGAAATTATGCTTCATTATTCTTCCTACATTACTATTTCAAAAACCTAAAACTCCTAAAATTTTTCCTACCTTTGCCTTGGCCCCATTATAACCTGTAAAAAAGTCCTCATGATCTTTGAATGTATGTTTTCTGAAAGTTTGTGAATATTAGAGTCTTGTTAAGTATTACGGGTGTTTACTTGCATGACTATTTTGAGTGAAAACACAAGCCAAAACACTTGAGCGAATTTTAGTAAGAATAGTAAAAATGGCCAAATGGATTTACCAAACAACACCTTAGCTCTCGGCCAAACTGATTTTTGTCATGAAAATACTTTTTCTTTTCAAAACTAGGTATTTAAGATGATGAGAAGGATATTTTAGGGTGTCTTGAACACTTAGTTCCTCAAAATTAGGTCAAAATCAATTTCAAGGAGCATACAACAACACAAGCATAGATCTCATGCGATATCTCAAATACTTAGAAACAAGAACAAGAAAACTCAAAGAGCATATGACAAGAGACTCAAAAGTAGCTAGGAACATTTTAAGAAGACTTTCAACATGTGAAGAAAATTTTTGGCATGGTAACAACTTAGTAAGCTCACGACCAAAGGAAAAATAAGCACCAAAATTTCATGTTTTCACTTCACCAAGCAACATATATCAAGAGATAGAGTTTTTGGATACTTTAACCTCAAGTGAAGTGGAAAAATTATGTGCACACCATCTTGAACACCACAAGGCCGATAGGTCTCCAAGCCAAACAAGCCACCAAAAACAAAGGTTAGCATAAGAAAAACACCATATTCAAGATAACCTAGGCTCTAGATACCAAATGATGAAGGATTATCTTGTTTTCTTTTAGAGTTATGAATATGGTGAAGTCGTTTAAGAAAGCTTTTTGAAAATTCTCACTAGACATTAAGATAGCAAGTTATCTATATGTGAAGGTTCATTTCTTAAGCTCATGAAAGGAAGAAGAGAATTGGGTTCAAGCTTAAAACACACACGAATTTAACAACACTTAAAGAGCAAAATGAAAGAAGAAACAGTAAAAATGGAAAGCATAGAAGATGAGCAATGGATGAAGCACGCCACTCATAGGGGGATCTAAGCCAACCAAACCCTAGAGATGAGTGATAGTGCCGCCACTTGCAAGCAAGATAAGGCAAAGGTGAGATCACTTCTAGGAAGGAGAGCTCACGACAATGGTGGTTGAAACACAAAGTTTATAACAACAAATGATCAACCCTTTTACAAGATAAGGAGCACCCTTTAAAAAGAAGTTCATAGGGGTCCTTTAGCAAATACATAATCATGAAAAGGATTAACTAGCAAACCCTAAAAACCTAAGCTAGGATAATTCTCAGCCAAAGTGAATGAATGTGGTTGGTGGAAGCATTTCCATGAGGATTCTAGGCCAAAAGAGGAAGGAGACCAAGTAGTCTTCTAAGGAATAAACCAAAAAGGCAAAAGGAGATAAGGTACATGTCTACTTTTGCTTTTACTTTATGCTTTTTTGCTTTCCCTTCTCTTCCACATCATCCATATGCTCCAATCACCATGTGCCACCTAGCATGCTCTACTTTCTCTTAATTACCTACAAAATAAGACAAACAAAGATTAGCATGTTGGTTTAAGTTAATCTAATCTTGATCAAAGGTCAACTTTGGGTCAAAGTCAACAAGTCAACCAAAATAGTCAACTAAAAACCAACTTAGGGAATTCAAACTAAAGTGATGCAAAACAAAGATAAAGGTGATGAAATAGAAGACTCCCCTCTAGACATGCTTCTAGTGATCTTTCTTGAGGGAGCTTCTATGGAGGTGTCATGGTTGGTCACGCCTTCATCAAGTTGTGTTCCTTGGAGTTCGCTGGTGAATTTTTTTGTGCGAATTGGGTTAGTGGGCAGGGTTTCCTCATTTGAATTGGGTGAGGGGGAACATTTTAATGTGTGTAAGGGAGAGTTGATAGGAATCAAAGGCAAATAATTTATTATAACTGTGAAATGGGGTAATGGTAAGGGTGGGAGTGGGTGCACATTGTATTGCAAATCGATATCAGATCATAATGTCACATGAAGAGTAGGAAAGGAACTTTATTTGAAGAATAACTAAAGAATAGTTAAGAATAGATAATAAATGAGATAACATTTAGGTAAATTAGAGATTTTGCTTGGACGACAATGATAATATTTCTTATATTGGGATAGTTGTGTAACTTACGATGGTAGTGTTAAGTTTAGCGAATAGTGACATGTTTCAATTAACAAATGTAAGAGGGTATGGTATGCATAGTAAGGATTGATTTAGTGACATGATTAATTGTTCGTCTGGTAATCTAGATATGGAACTGTGCTTAGAGTACTATATTTGTACTACAATTTTTGGTGTGTTGTATGATTGAAGTCCTTTGGAATCTGTTTAAGTGCCAAAAACCAGTAGCAGTTGCGCTACTAGTATGGCGCCTAGCGGCGGGTAACGAGCTGCCAGGTAGTAAGATCGCAAAACAGTGGCAGTAGCCACTAATTAGGAGTGGCGCCTGGCGGCAGGTTTGGGTCTACAAGGCGATGACGGAGCAGCGCAACTCCTGTTTGGCGCTTGACGCCTAGTAGTGAGGGTTGTCCGCTAGGCGGTCTGGAACCAATTTCGCCTGGTGGTGTTTTAGGTTGCGCCGGGTGAAATTCGCTGTTGTGATTTTTGTTGTTGTAGTGATCCGTGAACTTGAAGGGCTAAGTTCACATACCTTGGTGTTTGGGCTTGAAGGACTAAGTCCAATAAGGGTCTGGGATGTGCTTGGTGGTGGGACGCATGATGGGCATGGAATTAGTTAAGTTTTCGTCGGCTGCTAATGGGCGAGGAGTCCTTAGTATGCTGATTACATGCGTCGAACGCACGATGAGCAAGGAACAATTATGTTCCCGTTGGCTGCTATTGGGCGAGGAGTCCATAGTATGGTGATTGCGTGCGTGCCAGGGTTCGAGCGAGGAAGGCTTGGATGTTTTGCTACATGCGAGGAGTCTGTGGGACAAGACTATGAGCGTGATAGGCTCGTAGGGTTGGACCACGAAAGGGTTAGTTTCGTGGGAGTACAATAAAGTCCCAAGACCTAGATTCATGCATATGACTCATGAAGGACTATGAGATCAGGGATGGGTGATTTTGAAATAATGAAATATTTACATAAGATTTATTTTCTTTGGGATGGGTGTCATATTTATGTTATATATGTGCATAGCTCACCCTATCTGTTTGTGTGTGGCGATGATCGGATAACTTGTTATCCGGAAGTAGATGATTTGATTGGTGAGCCAGGAGATGCTTGAGTTCAGAGAACGGGATTATATGGGGATTTGAAGACTTTTAATCTTTTTATATTTTCATGTTTCGAACCGTTGCCATTTCGGTTATTTTATGATTGTAATAAATTAGTTTTTTTTTAAATCGCGGATATTTATAATGTATGCGATTCCATGGTTTTAATTTTCCTGCGTTTTTGGGAAAGTATGGTTATAAATGAGGTTTGACAGTTGATAATTGTTTATTTATTTTTCTATATATTTTTTAAAAATAATATTCCTTAGGGATGTTACAACATGAAACACTAAAAGATTGAATGCCGTAAACCTTATCCTCTTTGATTTCATATTGAAATTTGTATATCGGTGTGTGTCTAACAAACGCATGGATTAGGACACCCTACAAAAACAATTTCATATATGACATAATAATATCATATTGTAACTATAACAATAACGAAAAGTAAGAAAATGACAGGCGTTTATACAATCTCCATGGAAAATGGAGATTTTCCTTTTGTGTAATCTTCAACAAACCATAACCTTACCACTCTTGCAACGATATTCCAGCTTTCCTTCTCCAGGTTCAGTTCTTGTAATAACTAGATTTGTTTTTGCAAAGCAGACATGGTGTAAGGAAAATGGGAAATTAGACAATAGTGAACAAAAGAAGGTATGGATAAATGTATTTGTAAAGAACCTAAAAACATAAGAATGGTCTGATGTATTTGTAGAGATAATACATTAAAACTAAAACCATATGCATGTTGTGGTTTTGGTTACACAAATTCAGTAAAAATCGGGAAAAGCAATTGTCAAACATATGAAGAGGACAGAAGAAAGAAAAACACCTTTTTTCAAATGCCTAAAGATTCATTCAAACCAAAACCATACGCATACTCTGGTTTTGGTTTCCCAAATTGAGTAAAATTTGGGAAAAGCAACTAGTCAAACATATGAAGACTAGAGAAAATAACAAAAACTCTTTTTCACACGGCTCAATGTTGTGGAATAAAAGGAAAATATGACAGAGAGCAGAAGAAAAATAAAAGTCGCTGGATATTTAAATTCTTGCAAAAGAATGAAACATAATTTAAAAAATGAAATAAAAATCTGATTTGAAATAAAGATCTTGTTTGAAGGTTTGAAGAAAAGGAAATATGAAGACAAAGAGAAGAAAAAGGAAAAAGAAAAACAAAATTATGAATAGAACATAAAGCTGAAAAAGGAAAGAAGTGACATGATGCAGTCATGTAACTTTTTTATATCATATAAGAAGATAAAGGAAAGAAGTGACATGATGTTGTCATGTACATTTTTTATTGTTTTAGTTAACTGAGGACTCCAACATAAAATATAGGAAAACCTACATAAAATAAATGAATAATAAGGTTAGAAATAAATTAAATGGTTGAATTAAATAATTAAAAGATAGTTATTTTAAATTAATAATCAAATTATATTTCAAACAAATTATAGAGATTGTCAAACTCTGTTGCTTTTTATCGTGATATTTACTTTCTTAGACATATATACAATTTGATGTATTTATAGTAAAATTAAATTAAATATGACAATTAGAGTTATTGTTGGGTACAATGATAGCATGGTCATATTTTGTCTAATTCAATGTCAAGCAAATACATACTCATTTAATTGATGTTTTTCAATCTCATGGACAACAACTTTTGTTCTTGCTTTAAGCTCGTCAAGCATGACCATGAGCATAGCAGCTGGCCATCTTTTTTGCATAAAATTGCAACCAACATTCTCTCTTTTGCATAAAAAAACATTACTTGCTTTGTCTTGAATTCCAACACTGCTTGAGACATCAGATCCACCTTGGGTTCCAATCAACAAATCTGAGTAAGTCCTTTTAAAAAAATCAAAAGCAATACAGAAATCAAACATATAAAAATAAATTTGTACGGATTTAAGTGCATAACTTGGAAATCCAGAAAAACTAAGATCACAGAAAGTAAGAACATTTTAAAACTACTTAAAAATTAATATAGTTACTTCTAATACAATACAATAACATTAACAACTAAGAAATCAACAACCATCAACCATGAATGTGAAAAAGAATTTAATTTCAGGACAATAAAAGATGAACATAATGAGTTGAAGCAAAATTAAAATGATATCTTTGAATCAACAATACAACAATAAGAAGAAAAATGATGGAAGAAGATGAAAAAAATATCAGATTATACACACATGTACTTAGATAATGGAATACTCGCCTCAAAATGGATAATGGAATTCTCTGTAACATAATTTAAAAATATCAGTTTCATAAAACACATAAAAATTAATGAAAATTATGAATATGAATGCATTTAAACAAAACTCAATGAGTTCCAATGAGTTCCAACTTCAAACTAAACTCATCAATGTCATTTTGTGCATAATTCTGTGATGTGTTTGAGACAGAAAAGGTAAACGTGATTTCATATTAGGGTATCTTCTTCGACCTTGCATCCTGTATATCAATCTCAAAAACCTACAAATTAGGTAAAAAAATTTGAAATCATGAATATGGTGATGAGAATAAAGTTAAAGAAATGTGAAATAATCACTCAAAATGTGAAATCATCCTGTATAACAATGTTCTTCGTCATTCTGTTCACTGAAGGCGTACCCAAAACGCAAAAAGCAAATAAAGATAAAGAAAACATAAAAGAAATAAACTGTGAAAGCATAATCAAAACCTGATCTTTGGACTTGACGACTTTTCCGATCATCTCCTTTGTTAGTGAAAGCATAACCAAATCATAAACAACAACAAAGATAGAAAAAACACAAAAATAATCATGTAAACAAAAAACACCAAAACCTTACGAAGTAGTGGTCGAATATGATGAAAATCAGAAAATACAGTGTACACATTTCGTACAACATTTCCTTGATGACCGGAAAGTAACAGATTATGAATGCCTTTATATCTTTTTCGAACTTGCATCCTGTATATGAATCTGAAAAAGCGAGAAATAAACCCTAAAAAATGTGAAATCATGAAAAATAAAAACCATAACCAAATCAAAAACAAAAATGATGATAGAAAAAAAATAAAGGGTAAGGTAGGGTTTCATTGATGATTGGAGAGTAACAAAAGTTAGGGTTTCAGATGATCGTGTTGTAAGAGAAAGGTAGGATTTCAGTGTTGAATATATAGGGTTTTGTTGATGATCGGAGTGATGAATATGGACGGTTTCAGTGAGGCAACGTAAGGTGTGAGGCAACATAGGGTGTGGGTGAGAGAAAAGTGAAAAAATGGAGGCACAGATGGTGACGACAGAGAGTGAGAGAATAGTTGAGTGTGTGTGAGTGAGAGCAAAGTAAAAAAATGGAGGCAGAAGATGGTGACCACATAGAGTGGAGAAGAGTTGAGTGTAAAAGAATTAGGGTTTAAAAAATGCATTGACACGTGTCATCACCAGACGTTGCCACTTGTAAAAAAATAGTGTTTGAACTTTCTATTTTGAGTTAATTATGTGTGTTTTGCTTTTTGTGATTGATGGAAAAACTTACTATTTGTGCTACTGAATTGTATTATTAATAGATATATAATAAATATATAATTATTATTATATTATTATTATTATATGATTCCAAATTAAAATTCTATATATTAAAGTTATTTACATAAAAAAATTTATAAATTATTATAATCACAATAATTCAAACCTAGAATTCATTCATTACAAACACAATAATAATAAAATACGAGTCTGAAATCGTAAAGCCTAAATTAGATAGCATTGGCATATAAATATTGTTTCATACTACATGCCCTTTTGTTCGGGGGTGAAGTTAAGGCAACAGCTGAGATGGTGCAGATATCACAAGTGAAAAATGATTGGCACTGTACAGAATTTGAAAAAATAAAAAGGAAAAAGGGTGAAAAGGTGTCCAGACTCAAGTATATTTGGAAGGAACAGCCTCTTATGAATACAAGAGTTCCCGGATGGTGTTGTAGAGATGTAGCTCTGAGTTGAAAAAGAAAAATTCCTTATTGGAGGATTGGAGAAGCATTTTTTATTCTGTATTTGATCTTATGAGGTGAATGGTAGTTGTTTAGCTCCTCGCTCCAATGCATCTCTCCACATTCTGTATCTCACCCCAAGCTTATCATAGGGTACTGGAAAATTCCATACATTTACACCATCGTTCATTCGTTCCTGTTGCCCCACCATTACCCGCAGATCCTCATTTATAACCTTTTAGTAAATGAACATCAAAACACCGATTAGTACAACATGGAGAAGGAAAAGGTAACATTTGTTTAAGGACAAACTTACATAAACTCTTTCATGTTCTTGTTATTAACTTTGTCTATTTAAATGATGTCATGTGTTTCTTTTCTTTGCAACCTACTGCTATCCACATATAGGTCGAGAACATGATAAGTCATAATGAGAACACGATCACTGTACTAAACTTATGCCCTTTTATTTAACTAGAGAATTGTACTTTAATAAATAATCAATACTAAAAATTCAAATCACATTAAATAGTGTTATATGAAGAATAATGACAGATTTTTAAGATTTCCTAGAGGCAAATGCACATTATGGATTATGGGAGCAAGATTTTTTATTTCGCGATTTTTTATTTTATTTTTTAATATATAAAAAATATAGTTTTTTCCCACTTTCTCGTATTACAACTGTGATCAAAGTAAAGCATTTTGTATTTCCTATTTCAAAATATAATTACTTTGTAAAACCTTTTGATATTTTACTTTTGTGAAAATGTTATAATTATACTTTATTCCCACGTAGAGAAGTTTTGCTAGTGTATCCTAAGTATGTTTGAATAACCCAATTTATGACGATATCTGCAGAAAAAGCTGGTAGTCCTCTGGACATAATTTCATTTTGGGTAAATAATTTTATTAGTCTCTAATATATTAAATTTTTTCGAATGGATCCTGAAAGCGAGGAAATTCCAAATAAACCCCTGAAATTATGACTGTTTTATTTAAGTCCTTAAACTTAATTTATTACTGTCATTTTGGTCCGAAAGATTATCACTTAAATTACACGTTAGACCAGGGCCGGATTGAAGCCTTGAAGCTTTTATTAATTTCTTTTGGTTAAAGACAATAAGCACGCCTAACCCTTCCTACCCTTTTTATCTTCTTCTGTTCTTCCGCCCTAACTCAAACCTAGTTATCGAACATAGTTAAATATAAATTCATTGTTCGAAAAAACTCTACCTGGTCTGCGAAATGCCTCCATAGATACTGAATAAAAGGTATACGCTTAAGCAGGGGAGCGAAATCCAGTGACATTCTATATAGCAATCTTGTCTTTTGTTTCGAAGATGGTAAACAGACATGAAGTTGGTGCAGGTGCGTTGAACACTCTTTGGTACTGGTATTTTGTCCCCCCAGTTTCCCAGGCTTTGAAATTCCAATGGTTGATAAAACCATGCAAGGTGGTCGAAACTCCATATCAATAGGATAAGGGTCCCAGTATCCATGCAGGCCAGATGCAGGTGTCAAAAACTTCACCAAGCTGCAAGTTCAAATTCATGCAAGGAGAATGAATAAGCTAGAGAATTAATATTTCAGACATATAACAGAAAGCTGAAATATTCCATTCATAAGCAATGCAAGATAAAAGTGTTACTACAGTATGATATTTAGCTATTAACCCCAGAAAAATACCACTTTCCAATGCATTTGCCATAAAATTGACAATGGAAGACTTCGAAGAGGGCATTGTTACAGCATAATGTATATCTTCAAGAACACTCCAAGTCTTTACTCAGTAATCATTTTTGCTTTGTCCTAGTGTATACTAGATGCGTAAAATTTAAAGGGAAGTTGTAGGAAAGGGAAAGAGGATTTTGATCAATTTGAACGAATCTGAATTGAAACATCCCCCAAAAGCATTTTGATCCCTTAATCACTTGTTGTATCTTCCGGATGACAATTGCTTTTAGTTTTTAATGGTATAGACCAAACAAACCTGGGAACACTCCATCCCTTAGCGAATGTTGAAGTGTGAGTAAAAGGGGCATGGGCAAGATCCAAAAGATTGTCCAAAAGTAAACCATGTTCGATTGGAAGTTCCATCACAATCTGTATGTACGAAGTGAAGAGCAACCAAGTAAGAAGTCACATGATTTTTTTTTTTAATCAATCATATAATTTTAATTATTTATCTTGCATTGAAGACAACACCTAGTGGAACAGATTCTATCCATAACGTACCTCAGCATGGATTTCAAATCCTGAAGGCGGTAGTAAAGATGGAAGGGTAGCTGTTGGTGGGTCATTTCCAGGCCAAATCCAGATCATTCCCTCCTTTTCAAAGCATGGAACTGACTTTATTTTCACATTTAGAAGTCGAGTAGATGGCATTTTTTCACATTTTCCATCAGTGGTATATTCCCAGCCTGATATCCAACCATTTGGTAATTTTAGAGTCTGTAAATTTCAGTGTACATCTGTAGGCTATATCGTGTCTTGTGAAATTACAGGCAAATTGTCAAGTATCAACAAGTGCAAACAACTCATACATAGGACATAATAATTTGTTCCAGTGATGACTAACCGTGGTAGGGGCATTGGATACGACCCTCATTTACTGAACCAAGGTGCAGAGGACAGGCTCTGTGTGCACAAGTATTCTGGACACATCCAGGCTGTCCATCTTTCCCTCTGAAGATAACCCATGGTTCCTCAAAACATTCTATTGGGATCTGAGACAGAAAAAAAGGCAAACACGCTACTCAGAATTCACATTTTAGCTTAGACCATGTCTATCTTTCACCGGACATCACCTCGTTACCCCCAAGAAAAACTGAAAACAACAACAGAGAAGCGATAAAATAGAAAAAAAAAAAAAGTAATATGAAATATTGAAACGTTTATATTTTCTACCACTCAATGTGTCACAAAAAGACATTTAGTAGCCAACATGGGTATAGTCAAATGGGGAGATTAGGATAGAAACCTTAAATTCAGCTCTATAATAGTTGAGAAAAAGAAAGAGGCAGCCATATCAATCTGAACATATGTCAAATCTTCATTTTGTTTGATTGAAATTGACTACACAAGAATAGTAAGTATATGATAGATATTTTTCCAGAAAAGAGAGAGACAGTTAGACACATACGCACATACCATGGTATCATCCTTTAGGTCCCTGGAGAAAGTAACAGGATACCAGAAATTCTTCAAGTGGGGATGGTATGACTGAACTGGGCCTGATATGTTCAAGCTTTTCCGTGGCTGCCTTCTCTTTTCTGTAACTGGAGAATTAGCAGATGTACTGGGAGAAGATGATGTTTGGGCAATTTCAGCTGTGCTTCTGTCTAGTAACAGCCTATCATTTACCAATTCTTCCATGTAAGCAAGCTTATCTAAAGCAGTGGTAACCCTTGCTTCAGATATATGAACCTGTTTTATTCATTTACATAAATTTAATGGCAGATGAGTAACGAATTGACAAGTTTCTGCCAAGTTAGATCAATTAAAAAAGAACTCAGTTTCACGTTGTGTTGAGTGGTTTATCACAGCTAAAATTCTATACCTGTCTGTGTGCATGTGCTAATTCATCCTGCAACCCAGCTAGCTCCTTTTTCAAGGTGCCAATCGATTTATATTCACGAGCTAGAGGATTCAGAACTTCAACCACCTAAGCTCATAATTTTAAAGGAGTAAATCAACACATGGTGGAAAATGATTAGCTCAACGAGTAAAAGGGTAAAAGGGCGTGTAAACAAAAACCATATTGTACTAACACTCCAGTGACCAAGATTATAAATGTTAAAATTCTAAACATCAGCAAACATCATAATTCATTCAGGCATCAAACTAATTCTATACAGCAATAACATAAAATGAAACCGGTTGAAACCTTTTCATGGAGGAGCATGATTGAGAGCACATCTTGCCGAGCTCGCCAGTCTAAGTACTGAATATCATGTCTTGCCACTTCCAGGGCCTGATATATATCCAAAACCTTCCCTTTATTATGTGGAATCTTTGATCTTGGATCCTCAACATCAAACAGCGCACCCCATGCATTTTTCTTGTCTTCTTCTCCAAATACAGCAAACACCTTAAATCTACATTTCAAATCCTGAAATTTGACATGCCCCAAAAACTTTAAGCTAGAGAATACAGTAATCAGAAAATCAAGCCCTTTTGAAGGAAAAACCTGCTAATATTAACAACTATAGATAACGGTTTAACAAGAGGAACACGTACGCAACCACTGCTAACAAACCAAGCCTTTATTAAACAATGCATATTAATGCATTTTACCGATCATTATACTTCAAGCTACAATTGAGCCTACACTAAATACACATGCCAACTTCTAATCTTCAACTCAATTGTGCACATACAACAAAAAAGAAAAAAAGAAAAAAAATCTAAAGAAGACTAGGATCAACAAATTTCTCTCCATGTCTACTTTGTACTTCCAAGGGTAGAAGTTAAACATGGTAAACTAAGTTCACTTTATTTAAATGTATACACTTGAACGAGAAAACAATTTAACATCACCATTCAATCACAAACAATCGTTGCAAATAATGATTGGTCCAACTTTTATGATAACTATAGTAGCCTTTTTTTGTTAAATAACTAACTTAAACTTTACTTTTACCATCACCTTAATTAAAAGAAGGCAGCTAAGTAAAGTACAAGAAAACACACGTAGAAGAAGAACGTTACCCGTCTTGTGTCAAATTTGGAAGCTCTAAGGAAAATTGGAAGAGAGAGAGCTGAAGCAGTGAAGATCGCATTCATGGTGGAGAAGAAGGGAGAGTGGGCGTGAAGAAGAGAAGAGAACCATGAGAAGACATTGACGAGGGAGATTTAACATGAGGATTTTGTTGATAAGAGGTTGGTGTTGCGCGCGATCTCGCTTTGCCTTCCGTGGAGCGCCACGTGGACTCTTGGTTGCACACGTGGCGGCTGTTTCTTCCACATGCTTCTCGAACTATCTTGCCAGCGCAGGCCCACACTATCCTTACCGCGCTCTGTTTTTTGTCCTTCCTAGGATTTTGATTTGCTGAAAGAAAAATAAAAAGAAAGTGTGGCATTAATTGCGGCCAAAGATTTTTGCACAGGGAACACTGGAAAAGTCCTTCGCCATATGTGTGTGGTTGTGCTGTGCCTACGGCGATTTACTTTGGAGTTTCCAAGGTCACAAAGAGAGATATTTTAAGGGCCCAAATATTCTTGTATATTATTCCCTTAATTACACTTAGTATGTTCCAATTTTTAATATTTTTTAAAAAGTTGGTATTACTTTTTTCTTGTGATAATTTATTTTCAATTTTGTCTAACATTATAGATACTTTTAATCTGTTTTTCTTAAGAACTAATTAACCTAATTCTTTACTATCGCATATAATTTGCAATTCACACTTTTTCACATTGTTATTATCAATTTTACAGAAGAAATATATCCACTTATTTTTTTAAATAGTGAGACCGATAAACATAACAAAATTGAAGATATATTTACTGTGTTTTAATTATTTCTTTTAAATAATCTTAATTAATTAAGGTACTTTGTTAAAATATTAATAAATATTTGAAATATATATTAGTTTTTTTTGTTAATATATTTTTCTTTAATGAACACATGTTAGACATCGATATATTTTAATATTACAAAGCACATATAATATTTGTTATTACGTAAATTCTTTTATTAAAAAAATAAATTTTATTAAAAAGAATAAATAAATAAATAAAATACAAAATATGAGGAATTAAATCAAATCTATAAAATACAAATGCAATGACAAGAAACTATAAACAGTCCGAAGCATAAGCAATTAATAAATATCTATTATGGAAAACAAATCCAAAATAATAATAGTAAAAGGCATAACATAATACCATTTATACATATTTCTAAATTGATCAGCAGCATAACTATTTATTTCTCTAAAAATGTGTGATACTTTAAACTGGATATGACTGTAAACGTGAAAACATCAGTTAAGTAGAAATTGCTTAACATATTTCGGATGAATCACATTCCGGTCAAAGTTTCATACACTAATATTCTAAGTATGCTCTAGAAAAAATATATATATATATATATATATATATATATATATATATATATATATATATATTATCTCTATAAAAAAGAGAATTTTAAATCCTTAAAGAATAATAGAAATTACTAATATATTATTGTATACAAACTCTAAAAGTCTCACAAGTAGCCAAATTAATTCATCATCTAGTCAGTCTATCAAGATGATGAGTTACTCTTGTTGATTATAAAAGAACAATGTGTTTGTGTTAAGTTGTTTAAGAAAATCTTGAAAAGATCCTCGCTGAATATTAAGATAACAATGTTATCTAGATATGAAGCTTTGCTTCAAGAAGGTCAACTAGAAAGAAGGGAAGAGGTTAATGTAATGAGGCTCTAGAAAGGGGGGAATGAATCTAGCATGTAAACAAATTCAAACTTTACGCGCACAAACAACCAAGCAAACAAGCAAACTATTAAAAGTAAAAAGTAGGGATAAAGACAATGCACACAAGAGATTTATATTGATTCACATATACTTGAGGCTATGTCTAGTATCTTAAGCAACTTGCTTAAGAAATTTCACTAATCAACACCTTTGACGAGCAACGAGTATCACTCTCCAAGTTATATGAGTTTCAACCTCTCCAAGTATCCTTCTCAATCTCCTCCTGAGATGAAAAACTCTTAATTACAATGACTAATTTGAAAACACTCTTACAGCAGGAGTGTATCGTAAGACTCAAACAAATTAAATAAATAAATAAATAAATATTTATTTAATTAATGTGAGGGCGGGAACCCCTAAGTTAATAAATGTGGAGAGAGAAGACAAAGAACAATGTTAGCTCAAGTGGTTGAGAGTACTTGGTCATCTTAAGAGCACTTAGCTTCAAGTGCTTTCTATGCCATTTGTGTGTTAAAGTAATTGTTTTATTCTTTTGAGAGTATGTGTGGTCATGGTTGTTGGAACAAGAAAGCTTGAAGCAAATAATTAATAAAGCCATGTGGATGAAGATTATAGGTGTTTGATGAAGATCCACTTGAAGATTAAGTTTTAGTGTATTAAATTTGAAAATAACATGTTAAATGTAATTTTTTTGTTGTTATATCATGTTGGTATGCTATATGGCATAGATTAGATGTCTTGTGTACCTTAGTATGTCTCTTTTAATATCTTAAAATGGGTTTTAGCAGGTTAAAAGGCTTGTAGTATATAGTTTCTAGTAGGAAGGCATTTAGTCAGGTTAAAAGGCTTGTAGTATATAGTTTCTGGTATGAAGGCATTCAATAATTTGAATTATTTTTCAATCGACTGATTTCACTATCAAGTGAAATCAACTGACTTTACGGAATATTCAATCGATTGTTTTCACTTAAACCAAACTATATATGCTGTGTTTTTTAGAGCAGAGGTACAAATCTGAGTTTTTGAGCACGAAACTTTGTCATTCTTCTATGGAAAACTCTCTCTCTTTGCAATACACAGCTGCAAATCGTGGTTTGAAGATCTTGGTTAATCTTGGAGGCATTTTGGTTTGTGAGTAGCTTGAAGAACACATGTATGGTTGGGTAGGGACAACCACCATTAGGTTTGGATGTTTTTATGCCTCTGGTTGGTTTGCCTGATGTGATTTCAGGTCTATAAGTGTGATTCTTACAGGGTGTGTGTCTAGATTTTTGTGTGAGTAAAAAATCTTGTGTGTTTCCTTTTCAAAAGTATAACCTTGGTATGTGATTTGTAAAACTTTTGAATATAGTGCAAACCAGGCTCAAGTTGTTATGGTAAACTAGATGTAGCTTTGTGATTGAGTGAACTAGTATAAAAACAACTATGCAATTCTCTCTCCCTTATCTCACTCACTTTGAATCTCTTTAAAAACTCAAAAACCAAGCAATTCGTTCTTTGGTGTGATTTAATGCGTTCTTGTATAATTTGAGGTTATATACTTGTTAAAAATATTGATTAGTCTTGTATGTAAAAGATTGTTATTTGAGTTAAATCTGCGAATTCTGCATTTTGCATAAATGTCGAGATTTTAGCTGCATGATTTGTCTTTTTAATCTCTTGTTTCATAGTTCAAGAATAAATTAATCTGTTGTTTTATGTTTTAATCGATTAACGGTGTACTAGTCTACTACTTTTACATCCTAACTTTTCAATCTATTTGATTCAATTGAAAAGAGGTTTAAGCTTTCGAAAAAGTTTTATAAAGCTAATTCAACCCCCATTTATTGGCTTAAATCACCATTTCAAAACTAACAATTGGTATCTAGAGCAACGTTCTTAAAAGGTATTCAAGTTTGATAAAAAAATCTTTTGAAATGGCTGAAAGTAAACTCCCTTTTGCTGAAGGTGTCTCTATTCATAGACCACCTATGTTTTGTGGCCTAAAGTATCAGTTTTGGAAAATAAGGATGCAAATTTTCATTGAATCTATAAACAAAGGGATTTGGGATGCAATAGTTAATGGACCATATACTCCTAATTGTCTTGTTGAAAATAAGCATGTAGACAAGCCTTGGATTGAATGGACTGATGAAGAAAGGAGAAGAAGAGCTCAATATGATTGCAATGCCAAGAATATCATCACTTCATCTTTGAGCATGGATGAATTTTTTAGGGTCTCCCAATATAAGAGTGCAAAGGAAATGTGTGATGTCTTAAAGGTTACACATGAGGGGACGAATGAAGTTAAGAGAGCAAGGAAGCATGCCTTGATTCAAGAGTATGAGCTTTTCAAGATGCAAAAAGGAAAGTCCATAACTAAAGTTCAAAAGTGGTTCACTCACATAGTCAACCATCTCATGGGTCTAGGAAAAGAATTTGACAAAGAGGAGCTAAACATCAAAGTGCTAAAGTGTCTTGATAGAAATTGGCAACCAAAGGTGACTACCATATCTGAATCCAAGGATTTATCTATCATCACCATAGTTGCACTGTTTGGCAAACTAAGAGAGCATGAGATTGAAATGCAAAGGCTAAGTGAGCTTGAATCAAGTAAGAAAAAGGTAAAAACCATAGCCTTGAAGGCTAGCTCCAAGAAGAGTGATGAAACTGAGGAAGAGGTTGTTGAATCAAGTGATAATGAGAACTTGAATCTACTAGTCAAGAGATTTGGGAAGTATCTCAAGAGGAAAGGCAACAAAGGTAATTAAAGGAGGTACATTTCTAAAAAAATTAATTCAAGTAATACTTCTAAATTATTATGTTATAATTCTGGAAAGCAAATACATATCAAGATTGAATGTCCTAATGTTATTAAAGAGAAGGAGAAGGTTGGTGATAGGAAGAAGGAGAAAAAGCCAAGGAAAAACGTGCCTACATAGCTTGGGAGGACAATGATGATTCAACAAGAACTTCATCTCAAGAAGGAAGTGAGGAAGCAAATCTATGCCTCATGGTCGGATATGAATCATCCTCATCAAGCCAAGTAAGTTCCTTGTCATCTAAAGATAAAAATGACTATTACCAATTGTTGCATGACTTTGAAGAGTTGCATGACTTTGAAGAGTTGCATAGTGACACAAACAAAATTGCTGTCATGAACAATCGGCTAAAAGGAATAAATAACTGGCTAGAAAAGAGAGTTAGCCAACTAGAATCAGAAACAGTCGACTAAAAATTTAATTTCGAACATTTGGAAATGATTTACAGTAATTCAGTCGATTGTTCTGAAAAACAGTTAAATGTAAAACCTTGTGAAAACTGCACTACTTTGAAAATTCAATTGAAATATCTTTTGAAAATTTGTGCAGAGTTCACAAGAGGAAAAGCAAAACTAAAAGTTGTTCTTGGCTCTCAAAATTGTGTTTTTGGGAAGGCTGGACTTGGTTATACACCTATCCATGAAAAGAAAGCAAAGAAGTTCTCTAGTTTATTTTCCAATAGTGAGCCAAATGCTATGTCATTCATTTCTTGCAACTATTGTATGAAGAAAGGTCATGTTTTTAAGAATTGTTATGCTAGAAAGTATGATGCATCTAAGGGATTTATGAAATGGATCCCAAAAGGATGTAAAGAGGCACAACCATTTTGGACCCAAGCTATCAAAGGGTACCATGTAATGCTATGTTGTTTTGCAATCAACACAACTTCATATGTTTTAAATCGTGTGTTGATAAGGCCAATTTTAAACAAAACACCTTATGCGTTATTCAAAGGTAGAAGGCCTACTCTAAATCACCTAAAAGTATTTGGTTGCAAGTGTTTTATCTTGAATAATGGAAAAGAGCAACTTGGCAAATTTGATTCAAAAGCAGATAAAGGCATCTTTCTAGGTTATGCTATAAGTAGCCATTCTTATAGGGTTTATAACAAGAGACTAATGATTATTGAAGAATTTGTGCATGTTGTTTTTGATGAAACTAACCTAGTGCAGCAAGATCAAAGACCTAAGACCCAAGGAGTGGATTGAACCTATGAGATTATCAAAGGACAACATAATTGGTGACATAAAACAGGGAGTATCCACTATATGCAAGCTTGTATTCTTTGAACATGTTGCATTTGTTTCTCAAATTGAACCTAAGAATGTGAATGATGCATTATGTGATAGTAATTGGGTTGTTGTTAAGCAAGAGGAACTTAATCAATTCACTAGGAATGATGTGTGGTATCTTGTTCCTAAAACTGATGCAATGAATGTGATTGGTACAAAATGGGTGTTTAGGAATAAAATGGATGAAAATGGTAGCATTGTTAGGAATAATGCTAGGCTAGTTGCTAAATGTTATAATCAGGAGGAAGGCATTGATTTTGATGAAACATATGCACCTGTAGCTAGGTTGGAAGCTGTGAGGTTATTGTTAGCATATGCATGCATGTGTAATTTCAAACTTTCTCAAATGGATGTGAAAAGTGCATTCTTGAATGGTTTCTTAAATAAAGAAGTGTATGTATCACAACCCCTTAGCTTTGACAATCACCTATATCCTAATCATGTTTTCAAGTTGAAAAAGGCTTTATATGGTTTGAAACAAGCACAACGATGGTATGAGAGGTTAAGCAACATTCTTTTATCTAAAGGATATGCTAGAGGTACAGTTGATAAAACATTTTTCATTAGAAAGCATGCAAGTTATGTAATACTTATTCAAGTATATGTAGATGATATAATCTTTGGATCAAATAATAACTCCATGTGTGAAGAGTTTGTTGCAGCTATGCAGGGAGAATTTGAGATGTCTATGATGGGTGAGTTAACCTACTTCCTAGGGCTGCAAGTGAAGCAACTCAAGCATGGGACATTTTTAAGCCAATCAAAATATTATTTTGACCTACTGAAAAAGTTCAAAGTGGAGGATTGCAAACAGGCTACCACTCCAATTGCTACAAATTGCCTTGTGGATGCAGATGAAGCTGGACAAAAAGTTGATTCAATCAAATATAGAGGGTTAATTGGTTCTTTGCTATATCTAACCGCTAGTAGGCTGGATTTCAATTTGGTGTTTGCTTGTGTGCAAGGTTTCAATCCAATCCAAAAGAATCACACTTCAAAGCTACAAAAAGGATCCTTAAGTATCTTAAAGGGACAACTAATGTTGGATTATGGTATTCTAATGAATCTAACATTGTTCTTAGTGGTTTTTTCAGATTTTGACTATGCAGGGTGCAAAATTGGATAAGAAAAGCACAAGTGACACATGCCATCAACTTGGACTAAGCCTAATCTCATGGAATAGCAAGAAACAAGCATGTGTAGCACTATCTATCGTTGAGGCTGAGTACATAGCAACTAGACATGCATGTGCTCAAAGCATATGGTTGAAGCATCAACTTATGGATTATGGTGTAAAGTTAGAAAAGGTACCTCTTTATTGTGATAATACAAACGCAATCAACCTAACTAAGAATACAATTCATCATTCTAAAACTAAACACATTGAAATCAGACATCATTTCATAAGTGATCATATTCAAAAAGGTGATATTGAAATCATGTTTGTGAAAACTGAAAATCAATTGGCGGATTTATTCACTAAACCACTTGCACGTGATAGATTTAATAAGCTTAGAACTGAATTAGGTATTCTTGACATGAAGAATGTATGTTGATATCAGGCATCATTTCGTAAGTGATCATATTCAAAAAGGTGATATTGAAATCATGTTTGTGAAAACTGAAAATCAATTGGCGGATTTATTCACTAAACCACTTGCACGTGATAGATTAAATAAGCTTGGAATTGAATTAGGTATTATTGACATGAAGAATGTATGTTGATATCTGTTTGACTTGTTAATCTTATTAGATTATGTGTGTGCTGCATTTAAGTGATAAAATCTGCATAATTTGAAAACTGCTAGAATTTTAGTCAACTAAATTTGCAAATTCAACATATAAATTTCTCTTAAACTGTCAAAATCTGCATAATTTGTGTTCTGGAACTATTTCAATATGTTAATTCTCACAAAACAACAAATATATTTCATTTAAATTGGTCTGGTGTGAATTTCGTGTGATCTAAAATTTTTAGTCAGCTAAAACTGCAAAATCAACACATAGATTTCACTTAAAACTGCCACTGCACCAAAAATCAGTTTTCTGGTACAATTTTAGTTGTCTAACTGTGTATTTTTATGTGTTAAAATCAGTTATGTTGATGTGGATTTGCTTGAATTGATTTTAATTGATTATGCCAATCAAAGTATCCATCACATGACTATTTTTGGACTGTAGTAGCAACATGTAACAACTATTACATCAGGTAAAATCAACTTTTCAGATTGGATTGACCATAAAGTGCTTTAATTACATGATTTCCAATGTGCATGCATAAGATGTGAACTGTTTCTGAGTGGATTGTTCATAAAACGCATGGGAAACACTTCACTACATGCTCTGATATAGATTCCCTCACATTTAATTGGTTGTGATTTCCTGTACTGCATTGAAATTAGAAAATTTGTGCAAATTAATTGACTAATTTGAAAAATCAACATGTTGATTCTATAAATACTTGCATGAGCATCATACATTGGCTTTCTCATATGTTAGTAAGAGCCAAACCTACAATTCACCATGCCTAGAAGACAACGAACAACCCCCTCAGATAATGAAAACTCCACCTCACCTACTACATCCTCTCTCAATGCCTTGAATCATGGAAGGCTTGAAGTATGGTTTGAAGGCCATGAAGACAAAATTTAGACCTTCTTGATTGAAATCAATAGGAAGCAAATAAATCTTCCTAAGGTGATTCACATGTCTTGGCTGAGGGCAGAGAACTTTGGCTCCCTTGAGCAACATCTCAAAGCTAAAAAATTGAAGACATTCCTTGAGCTTTCGGGCAAGGTGTATCCAGATTTGGTGAAGGTGTTTTATTCCAACCTCAAGTTTAGCAATGGCATTCTCAAAACAATTGTCAAAGGTGTGGATGTGGAAATCACTAGGCAAACATGGAAGGATGTAGTTGGCCTAAGGCAAAGAGGTGTGCAAGTTCGCAAGGGTGAAACTAGTTCAATGGATGAATTCACCAAAGTGCAATACTTCAACCAATGTGTGCGTAATCAAGGTGAGAAAACTAAAAATTTCCATGTGGGAAGGCTTTGTGTGGAGGAAAGGTTGCTAGCTATGGTGGTGACCAAGATCATCATGCCTAGTGTGATGTGATCCCAAAGAGGTCCATCTGTGGTGATGTACTGTATTTAAAATGGTGTGATCATGGACTGGACATAAACCATCTATGACCACATGATGAAGGCAAAGAGGCTTACGAATTTCAAGGTTCCATATGTGGTGTTGATAGCCAAGTTCATTGAGCACTTTGTTGTGGATATGGAAGGAGAGCTTGAAGAGTCTACTGGTCTTCTTAATCATGTTTCCACACTGAACATGCATAAGATGGGATTCACCAAAATAGGAAACACTTGGCTGGTTGAAGGAGATCATGGTGCAAATATTGAAGTTGGAGCCAATGACCATGAAACGTGAACTAGTGGAGAAAACTAAGGAGAAGATGAACCACAACCCATGGCAATTGAGCTTTATAACCCTCTTGAGAATACTGGACCTACATACTCCCAGTTTGAGAGAATGATTCTCAACCAGCTTTAAGATCTCAACATGGCACAAAATGCACATCATGCATACTGCACAACTAGGTCCCAAGACTTGGATGACCAACTCCACAATGTTCATGTCCTCCTTTCCAATGTCTACAACAGAGACAACCTTAGTAATGAGTGAAGGACATGGCTCATAGGTCATTGCATTTTAGTGCTGCATTTTGTGTGTCTGTCTGTTTGTTCCAGTTTTTTAATCGACTAATTTCATATTTCAATTGACTGATTATATCAGTCTCAACTTCATGATGTACTTCTTCATTTTGTTTCCATTTTGCACTGTTTGTATTGAGTATCAGCTGCCTTGATACTACCCTATGTTAAGGCTTTAATGAAAATTTTCATCTTTCCATATTTGGCTATGCATTTACTTTCATTTGATGAATCCAAAGGGGGAGAAAAATGTGTAAATTTGAGTTTAATTGGAAAACCTGAATGAAATTTGCTGGAACAATGTAATATTGCAAACGTAATCTAAAATCTGATGTTAAATCACATTATTAGTGACAAGGGGAGCATATGCATATGTGATATGTATGTATCATTGTGTACTTTTGCTTGGATGTATGTTAGGTATATTGGTATCTTGTATGCAAAATCTTTTTCAGGTTTCTCTATGGATTTTAGCTCATCCATTCAACTTGGGGATGTTGGCTTCATCAATTCAAGGGGAGATTGTTGGCACAAGCAAGCTTGAAGCAAAGAATTGATAAAGCCATGTGCATGAAGATTATAGGTGTTTGATGAAGATTCACTTGAAGATTAAGTTTTAGTGTATTAAATATGAAAATAACATGTTAAATATAATATTTTGTTGTTATATCATGTTGGTAGGTTATATGACATAGGTTAGATGTCTTGTGGGCCTTAGTATGTCTCTTTTAATCTGTTAAAATGGGTTTTAGCAGGTTAAAATGCTTGTAGTATATAGTTTCTGGTATGAATGCATTCAGTCAGTTGAATTATTTTTCAATCGACTGATTTCACTTAAGTTAAGTGAAATCAGTTGACTGTACAGAATATTTTATTGACTATTTTCACTTAAACCAGACTATATATGCTGTTTTTATGAGAGCAGAGGTGCGAATATGAGTTTTAAGCGCGAAACTTTGTCATTCTTCTTTGGAAAACTTTGTCTCTTCAATACACAGCTGTAATTCGTGGTTTGAAGATCTTGGTTGATCTTGAAGGCATTTTGGCTTGTGAGTAGCTTGAAGAACACATGTATGTTTGCCTAAGGACAACCACCATCAGGTTTGGATGTTCTTGTGCCTCTGATTGGTTTGCCTGATGTGATTTTAGGTTTGTAAGTGTGATTCTTGCAGGGTGTGTCTAGATTTTTGTGTTAGTCAAAAATCTTGTGTGTTTCTTTGTTTAAAAGTGTAATTTTGGTGTGTGATTTGAAAAACTTTTGAATATAGTGGAAATCAGGCTCAAGTTGTCCTGGTAAACTGGATGTAGCTCTATGATTGAGTGAACCAGTATTAAAACAATTGTGCAATTCTCTCTCCCTCATCTTACTCACTCTGAATCTCTTTAAAAACTCGAGAAAACCAAGCAATTCGTTCTTTGGTGGGATTTAATGTGTTCTTGTGTAATCTGAGGTTGTATACTTGTTAAAAATATTTATTGGAACAAGTCTTGTATGTAAAAGATTGTTGTTTGAGTTAAATCTGCGAATTCTGCATTTTGCATAAATGTCGAGATTTTAGCCGCATGATTTGTCTTTTTAATCTCTTGTTTCATAGTTCAAGAATAAATTAATCTGTTGTTTTATGTTTTAATCGATTGAAAGTGTACTGGTTTGCTGCTTTTATATCCTAAGTTTCCAGTCTATTTGATTCAATTGAAAAAAGATTTAAGCTTTTGAAAAAGTTTTATAAAGCCAATTCAACCCAACCCCCAACCCCTTCTTGGCTTTAATCACCATTTCAAAATTAACAATGGTGCTTGATAATATAATCCTAGATGTCTAAGAATTATCACAAATCATGAATTGGTTTGTTGATTGTGCATTAACTTGATAATTTGATGGTTATGTATTTGAACCTAGGCTAGAGTAAAATTATATTTTACTTTTTTAGCCTTGGTGACTAATTTGAGTAATTCTGCAACAGTTTTGGTAAAAATTAGTATGGTTGACTTTTGGGTTGACCTTTTGGAATTTAGCTTTTATACTTGATTCAACTTTGGGAATATACGTGAGAAGTCCAATTACATTTGTTGGAAGCAAGAGAACCCTAGAAGAGGGATATAGGGTGGAATCTTGGACCAATTTCATGCTACCCTTATCTAGCTAAGTTTAGCATAGTAAGGTAGATTTTAGCAAACTATTGCTAGGATTTGGGAGGCTTTTAGAGGTGCATTTGGTGAATTGTTGAGTAGCTTTGTAGCACAAGAAGTGGCCTGAATCATGACAGCTGGACTAGAGTGGAATGCATCCTATTTAAAATATCTTTTAGCTTAGTTTTTGTCAATTTGGAGGAAATTTTAAGTAATTTTTACTTAGCAGTTTAGTTAGGTAACTAGTGGTACTTAGTAGTTATATAAACAAAATATGAACTAAGTGAAAAAAAAAAATTACAGATCCCAAAACAGTTCCAATTGTAGTTTATTTCTCACGGGGTTTCTCTCTCCCTTTCTTAGGCTTTAGGCTGGAGAACCTAAGTGACATAGGTTTATACTCTTCAATTCTTGGAAGAGAATGGAGGAGATGCGTGTCTCCCTCATTGCACCATGACCATGGTGAGAATTAACGCATAATCCAATCAATGCATTAAAAAAATCATCTTACCAAATACCACTATTCTATCCAAATGCATATAACAATTCAAACAATTTCAATTTGGACTAAGCATCAATCAACGATAATCAAACCAAAAACAAAACCAATTAATGAATTTAAAAATATATGGGATAAATGGTCACACCTTGCAATGGCTTTGATATCTCGCAAACACACCACAAGATTACACAAATGCTAACTTGATATTAATAGGGAAAGGATACTCTACAGAGATAAACAAAATCATAATAGACTCTACAAAGAAGCACAAAATCATTACATAGAAAAGAAAATAACATACATTTTTCAGGATTTCGTTTGTTATGTTCTCTTTGACCAATAAAGACGTGGGAAGACTACGAAACATTGCAAAAGCCATAGTGAGAACAAGTGACAACGATAAACATTGCAAGAACCATAATGAATGAAACTAACCAAAATGACGGTGCGATGATCGAAGAACGCGGTGGCCGATGAACGTGGAAGCCAGACCCACAGTTTGGAATTGGCCACCACGAACAAGAACCATTGTTGTATTTGCAATTGGTCACCACGAAGAAGATGACGACTTAAATGCCACACCATGAACGTGAAAGCCAGACCCACAATGGCAACAAAGAGGTGACGACAACGAAGATGTCTAGACGAGTGCCATTGGTTTGGTTTTTACAACGTAGGGTTTTGCTCGAGCTTTGGGAAGAAAAATCAATTTAGGGGGAAGAGGAAAGTGAAATGCGATTTCATCTGAGCGAGAAGTTTACTGAAGGATACTATCTATCTCTAACTACGCCACTACCGTCAGAGCATAAGTATCGTATTTCACTTGACCATTACCGACAGATTGCCATTGGTTTGGTTTTACAGCGTAGGGTTTTGCTCAAGCTTTGGGAAGAAAAATCAATTTAGGGGGAAAAGGAAAGTGAAATGCGATTTCATCTGAGTGAGAACTTTACTGAATGATACTATACATCGGTAACTATGCCACTACCATTGGTGCATAAGTATCGTATTTCATTTGACCATTACCGACGGATTAATCCGTCGGTAACTAAGAAGATAACTTCATAGAGACAATACCGACGAAATAATTTGTCGGTAATTACAACTAAGGGTATCTATCGGTAAGTTTGTCGGTAATGGTAATTTACCAATGAATATATATTCGTCAGTATATATCCGTCGATAAATACGATATTTCTTGTAGTGTAGGTGAAGAGCTGAAATGTAGGTTCCACGAACTTGGACGCAAACAAAGGAATTAATTAGAGTTGATTAGCTATTAAGGACCAATCAAGGAATTGATTTGAATTTAATTTAATTTTAATTAAATTAAATTAGTTTTTAGGGTTGGAAAAGGGAGGGTATCAACCACCAATTTGCACTGTAGAACTGAACTAAAAGTGAATTGAAAGGTGAGAGTGTGGGAGATCAAAGGAAGGACAACTTAGATCAAAGAGAAAGCTAGAAACACATTTGGAGCGAGGAATCTAGGTTAGGGGAGTTGCACTTAGTGTTTTGCGTTTAATTATATGAGTATGTGATGTATGAAATGCATGACACGTCTTGATTCTACCAAAATTGCGTAAGTTCGTGTTTCTAGAATTTTTTAGAAACTACTTGTTGAAGACCCGCCAGGCGACGCGAACAAGTTTTCCCAATTTGCTGTTTCTTTTGAGTTTCTGTGAAGTTGATGATGTTTGGATGAAGCCTATATAGAATTGTATAATTGTCTGTGTGTTTACGTGTTTGAGATTGTATGATTTGATAAAAATTGTATGAATCTTTTCATGATTGAGGGAATTAGGGTTCATGATGAGATTGGGATGAAAACATATGATTCTTGGTTTTTGATTGGGGTTCGGGTTTGTGAAAGTGATCTTAATTTGAAACAGCATGAACTGTATATGTTTGATTGAACACTAAAGCGTTGAAGATTTTAGGGTTCACGTACTGTAGGAAAAATCTAGGATTTTCCAGAATTGCATGTACCGCCAAGCGGTACATGAACTACCGCTAGGCGACCCATCAATGCAATGGGCATTGGAATTTCATTTCACGTTGGGTGTCCATGGGTGGATTATCTATAAATATTGTGCATAAAATTGATTAATTAGGCAGAAGGTGTGGGAAGAAAATACATGCATGTAAGATAATTAAATCATTATGTGATGGTTGAGACTAAATGGGTGTAAGAGTATGGTTTAGCTTTGACTAGTGTGTTGTTATTTGCTGGTGTGTTTATTGCCGGATTTGGAGACTGTTGTTATGTGAAAAAATAAAATGTTGGTGGAAATGTAGTGTGGTCTATTTTGGTTGGTAAAAATTAAAAGGGTATAGGAAATTAAAATAATAATTGACATGATCTCAACTATGAAACCCTTGACTATGTGAATGTATTGAATTGTGATCCAATTATATGATTATGACTAGATAATCATGATTGTGATATGCTTTTGTGTGTTGAGTGCTTGAGGTTCGATTAAACTTGCCTAAAACGGTCAAAAACTAGTAGCACTGGCATTACTAGTATGGCGCCTGGCGATGCAGGATGAGCCGCCATGCGATAGGGACCAAAAATAGTGGCAGTGGCCACTGGAATCGCGTGGCGCCTGGCGGACGGGGTGGTCCCGCCAGGCGGAAGTGGTTTGGCAGAGGTACTAGAAGGCGCTTGGAGTCTAGCGGTGTGTGGTTTTCGCCAGGTGGTCTGGATATAGTTTCTGCCTAGTGACGTGTGTGAAGCACTAGGCAATTTGGGGTGTAGAGTTGGATTGGTGGAGGATTCTACACAACTTTAGATGGAGGTCTTGAGGCGATGATTTTTCGGGGGGGGGGGGGCAATTACAAGTGAAGCTTGTATTGGGGTAACACGTGACCCTCGAGGTTGTATCCTGGTGGTTTTGGAAGTCCAATGGAGTGTAGCCTGGTGGTTTTGGTAGTCTTGAGACAAATACAAATGGTGGTTAATATTGGGGAACACCACTTGGTGTTGCGGATTGTAGTCCGTAACAAGATCATTCTGCCATGTAGACTATAGATGGTGGCCTGTAGTCGGAGGGGCGAGTGACACTCGTGGCAAGAAGAATCGACCAATATAATTATCAAAGGGTGTAGAATCAAGAAGTGTTCAAAGGAAGATGTGTTTACTTGGGTCTGAATTGTGGGGTTATTAGAAGGGTTAGAGTTTAATTTGTTATTGTAATGTATATTGTATTGTATTTTATTTTGAGCTCACCCTATCTGTGTGTGTTTGGCGATGATCATGTAACTTGTTACATGGGAGCAAATGTTGATGCAGGTGAGCAAGTGGATCCTTAGAGCCAAAGAGGGGTAACACGGGTTTTTTTTTTTCACGGATTTATGTTTGTGATGTTTTTGTAATAAGTGATTTGTTTCTAGTAAATTTTGGAATTTGGTTGACGTTATATAGATTTATGGTTTTTCAAAATGTGACGCTTGTAATAAAATGTAAAATTTTCCCATGTTTGGGGAAAGTACTTCGATAATAAATGTGGATTATTATTATTTCTATTATATTAATTTTAAATAAGTAATATTCAGCTACGATGTTACGTGTACAACTCAGCTCACAAGTTAAAACTTCACTCAGTGAAGGATTTACAATATGTAAGCTCTCAACCCAATTCATTAATCACTAAAGACATGACAATTTCTAAGCACTTTTATGTTTTGTAATTTCTTCATTGTTCTTCTTGTATGCCTTCGCATCCTTTATATAGATGTTGCACTCGGTAACCGTTGAGAATTCGAATTGAAGTTCTTCATCATAGTTTTTATTTTTTATCTTGAATCTTCAATGACATTTTTCAAGACTTTAATTTTGAATTTGTTGATACTTTTCAGGATATCTTCTTTCCTTTTATGGATGAGGTCAAATATGATTTGAATTTTACTTTTTCTTCAATGTTCACAATTTTTTTGTTAAGGAAACATTGTGCAATATGCTTTTGCAATTTATTTGTTAGAGCAATAATATTTCACACTTTAATCAAAAAGTTTGTTCATCAGTTATTTTGTAATATTCAATTCATTTGAACGTTTGATTAAAAAACTTTCTTCTTCCAAAATGTAATTATAACATGATATTTTCTTGAATGTTATAGCTCATAACATTAGTTATCTGTTTGAAATCCTGATATTTATATTATGATTTACCAGAGAATAAAGCATTAAGCAGAATATCTAAGTGCGTTATAATTTTTTCTATTGTTTAGATCATCTAACACTTTAGTCGTTTAATTCTTTGTATTACTAAAAGACTGATGGGTCATTTAACCCTTTAAGTCACCTAACACCTTAGTCGTCCAACACCTTATGTTACTCAAAGACCTAGGGGTTGTCTAATGACTTGGATCGTCTAATGCTCAAGCCTTGTGATTATTATTTTTGTACTCATTTAACATCTTGATATTGTCTATTGCTTAGACTTGTCTAATGCTAAAACTATTCTAATGCTAATACTTGTGTACTTCCACTAACATATATGATATATGAATATTATTCATTAAGCATACACAAGTAACATTACATATCATATATTTTGATCTTCAAAGCATATTGATCAATTACTCAACCTTGTTCCCTCTTAGTCATTTAATGTTTCTTCATTTCTAACCAAAGACTTACTTGCATCGAAGAGTTTTGTTTTGTTATCATCAAAATTAATGAAGACCCTTTAGGCCCCATCATGCTCTAGGCCCAATCAATGGCCCACAAGCATCTGAAGCCCAAAATCCACCAAGAGGCCCAATAACAAGGGGCATTCTAAAGAAGATTCAAATGGGCTTTCCTCAAAATGGTCACACTTCTCATGGGCTTCAATTACTCTTTTCGTGGGCCAAAGAGGATGTGAAGATATGAAGAGATTGCATGATTGAGCATTATAATGTCTTTAAAATTAGGCCCATTGTTTAGGCCTTGCTTTCATAAATAGTAGGCTAAATAAACTTGATCATTGGATTTTAATTGGGCTAATCCAAGCCCAATAGGGAGCATAGACCGAGACACTCCATTCACCACAAGGGAGGTGCGACTTTGGCTTGCAAAGGAGTGTCATGCCACATGTCACGCATCCAAGCCATCTTGCACATCAAAGGGTCAAGAGAGAGACTTCTTCTCCAAGATTGCATTGCATTTCAAACACAATTTCATGTGCATGTGCATTAGTGACCTTCTCTTATCTAAAAGCGAGTCCTAAGGCACTTTGTAGAGTTTACTCTTGAAATTTCTAATAGAATGATTGTGTTAAGATCACTCCACTCTTCTATTATTTTGAGAGCACCTAAGCTAGAGGTTTACAACATTTCCTCTAGCCACCTTCCACTACCCAAGCTTCTAGTCTAGTTCTCCTTTAACCACTCCAAATACCATTGCTACAAGAGCCTTAAACACTTGTCTCCATTCCATTTCCGCTGCCTATGGAGTTTCTACCAGCCGCCACATGTTGGAGCTCCATTAAAAACCTTATTAGGTAATGAAGCTCGTCTACTTTAATAATCTCACCCTTTTTGATGATGACAAAACCCATCAAGATAAATGTATATCATTGAATATCAGGGCACATGTTTGTTCAATAAAAATATATCACATTATTAGTAATGCATCTCATATAAATTTAGATAGGCATTTGAGATTTTATGTATCAACATATACAATGATCATGTCATCAAAGCAAATAATATATGATTATCACACAATAAATTATTAATAAAAACCTTTGAAATAAACCATAAGTCAAAGCAAATGTGAATATGTCAAAAGACAGTAAATTGTTCTAAGAAAATTAAAAACTAGAATTTTAAAGAACGAAATTGAAGACCAACTAGAGAAAACTTTTGAACAACTTCAGAAAACAAAACTTTAAAACTTCAAAAAATTGCCACTTCTTTGCATTCATCCTCTTTATCTCTTTTTCTTTCTCTCTCTCTCTTTACTTTTGCCCTTTTTGTCAGCATAAAAAAGAATTTGTAGTTGAAAAACGTCATCCTCGCTATATTTGGTATGATTTGTGGGTTGAGAAACTAATATGGAAACTAGATAGGAATTTAGGGTGACTCTAGTTCTTTGGTTAGTGGAAACTAATAGGTATACTCACTTGAAGATGGTGTAAGTGTTGACTTCCCATGATTAGGTAATTTGTTGTGTCTCTTAACGTAAAGACAAATTTCAAAGATTTCCTTTAATAAGAGGGAATGACCTTTTGATTTGAACTCACGATCTCCAGAAAATTCTAGGTCAAGAAGGAAAAGGGAACTAAAATTGTAGGTTAACCAATGATTTATATAAATAGGTATTGGCCGGTTTGGGAAGGAGATGTAGCTTAAACATTTTAAGAAATATTTTATAACTTGTAGCACTTAATTTTCAAATTTTGGTGAAAACTTAGAAATATTTGAAATTGTTTGAAAATAAAATCAGAACCTTTCTGAAATAAAATATTTTTGAAATGAGGAAATACATAAAAAATATTTTTGAAATTAGGAAATATTTTCACACATAATTTTTTAAATGAGGAAACATGGTATAAGAATGTTTGAAAAATGAAACAACAATAATCAATCACATAAATATTCAAAATGAATCATAATCATAAATGTATGCATTTGAGTGCATGCATTAAAATATTCTTTTCTAATCCTATGTCATAAGAAATGTATGTATTTGAATGCATTTAGTACATCATTTGAATGCATTCAAATACATACAAAATCATGAATGCATGCATATAAATGTATGTATTTATATATCTGAATGTATGTTTTTATATATCTGAATACATCATTAGGCATTCAAATATGAATGTATATTATCAATTCTTCCCTCACTGTCAAGAAAAAAAAAACAGACACAACTCCTTCTACTCAACTTAGAAAACCACCACTCCATACTCCTTATTCTCACCTCGAACAACAATCACAATTAACATCTCCAAAATCTACAACACAACATGTTTTCGTCTTCATCTCACGTTTTCTGCCTCACCGTTCTTGTCTACAATGACCTCATCACGTCCCTTTTAATCACAATTTTCAAACACATATCCATTACCTTCATCCATGCCTCACAATATCATCACAACTTCATCATACCCACACATTTTTCACCTCTAGAGACACTACACCCTCCATATCACCATCATTTGGATCACCTTTTCATTACCATCATCCCTACATTCCTAACCCACACCTCACGCTACTTCCTCTTCCATCATCACCAAACTTTCACATCTGAATAGAGAACACCATTCTCCTTTCATCTCTACCATTTTCCATCCTCCATAACACCATCTTTATCTATTTTTCTGAACACACAACAAATAGAACAATCACGCTCCAAACCTTCATTCGCCTTATTCAGCCAACTCACATAAAATAACTCCAACCTTCTTCTCAATCATTCATCAATATTGAATCACAACCACCCAAACAAAAAAAATCATAGATATAGTTATACACATTGCTCACCCCATCCATCACCTACATTGAGCATGCGACATAGACTAAGTTTTGAATAGATCTAGTCATCGTCTCTAGAGAAGAAGAAAAAGAATAAGCCTCCTGATGGAGGAGCAGACATGTCCAAAAGATGAAATTAGGGTTTCGGCTAGCCTAACCTATTTCTTGCTTCTTTTGTAACACCCTGTTAGGATCTACTCGCAAGATCTGGTTAAATAAAAGAACAAATATTTAATTATCAATAATTGTGGAATAGAGGTACATCTAAAAGAATTGGTTTGTTAAATCATAATAAGGAACAAGGAAAGCTCAAATGGTTAAGAGTGTTTAGTGCGTTTGTGGGGTCTTGGGTTTGAATCATTGCGCTTGGGGCGTGTTAGGGCCAGAAAATCAAGTGAGAGAGTGAATTGGTGAAGGAAAGGAGAAAGGTTGGTGTATCTGCTAGGGTAGACTTGAGAGAGCAATAAAGTTTGACCTAAGGAAAGTTTAGAAGGATAGAAAGGGTGCCTAGAAGTAGTGGCAAAGGGGAGATCAATTTATGTAGAAGTAAGAACTCTAGGAGTGCTTTTGGAGTGGGAATTCTAGGTAAGGGGAGTTGTACTACTTGCTTTACTTTCAAATTATCTAGTTTTTTTTGTGCACGAGCTTCGATTGCCTCTTTCCTTTCAAACATGTTTGTTTGAATGCAATTACACATGTAAGAACGTTGAAAACTTAATTGAATGATGTTCTGTAAAATAGGGGTGAATGGGTCGCACAATTGGGATTTTGGATTTATCGTAGGTGAAGAAATCTCGATTCTACCATGAGTCCTGATGCATCGCCTAGCGGCAGGTATACATCGCTAAGCGACACCAAGTGTAGAACAGGGAACATGTTTTATTGTGTCTTGGTGCAAATTGGGTTGTTATTGGAATTTTCCTTTAAATGCATATTGTTTTGATGCAATATGAATCTGTAGTTTTTGTTGTGAGTCTAATGTGTGGGATATGGTTATGTGATGATGGTAAACTTGAGTTGGGAAGAGGGAATTGAAGTAAAGGGACTAATGTAGGGGCTGGCGAGGTAAGTTAAGACCTTGCAGGAGTTGTATGCAATGTTTGGTTTCTTTTTTTAGTTCCCTAAGAGCATAATTGATTCCTTGTTAAATTCAAGTGTTGGCATGGTCTTAATTGGGAATGCATGTGTATATATATAATCGAAGCATGTGATGTATGGGAGTGTAATTTGAGTCATGCTATGATAAGTAGATATGTGTTATTGTATTTATTTATGTATGTTTTATTTTGTTTAGCTAACCCTTTTTGTTTGTAATTGGCAATAATCGTGTGACTTGTCACACGAGAGCATATATGATTTCAGGTGATGTTGGCGAGGCATAGAGACAGAGTTGAGGGCTAGCTTGGGGATTTTACTTATGTGTTTTGGAATATTTTTGTGATTTTACTATAAGATGGTTTTGGATTTTAGACTTGTATAATGTAATTGGGATTTATTGGTTTGCATTTTAAATGATTCGATAAAGTTTTGAGTTTTCCCACGTTTGGGAATGATATCAAATGAATGTTTCTTTTTATTTGATTATGTTTACTGTACCAAGTACAATCCGCCTAGGGTGTTACTAGTAGATAGAAATTTTTTTCATTAAGAAAGACTTTCCTCTATGTCATTAAAATAAACATCCAAAAAAACAAATCGTCTAACTTGATTCTCGTATAACATATACATTATTTCTAAAAATAAAATTGTTCCAAAAACATTAGAAATAAAAAAAAATCATTCAAAATATTCTTCCCAATTCAATCTCCAAGTTCTTCACTATTACCATCATCTACAATGTCACTCTACCTCCGTATAACACCAGTCATACGATCATCGTAGGTGGAAACCACATCCACAAAAATGCAAGGGTGAGCTAACCAGATAAAACAACATACAATAATATATTACCAATATACAAATCACCTTCCGTTATCACAATATATGCATAACCTCAACCAAGATAACAACCCATCACATGTTACCAAATCCACAACATGCAAATATTAACCTATTACCACCAAGTAATATCAAACGTTATGAAATTTTCTCATAACTTGCCACTTAACCTTTCTTGTGCAACAACATCTCTTGGAAAGGGTCTTTACCATGCTTTCCATAGACTTACAAGCAACAACTTTACCCGCTCAACAAAGTCTTGGGTAAGAGCACTCTTGCTAAGCTCTTGCCAAAGACTTGTGGTTGAAGTAAACCCTTTTACCCTGACTCAACAAAGTCCCCTAGGTTAAAAAACCATCTTGGCTTTACAGTTATTAGAGAATTCATATTGTCTTATCACATATGTACACATAAGTATATCATACATCATCATCATAAGATTAACCGTACATCATCATCATAAGATTAATCATCCATCATCATCATATCATAACCCAAACATTATTTCCTTACATTCAAGGATTTAATATATAACTCAACATTTAACTCACCAAAACTTTTGCACTAAATAATATATAAAGAACATCTTTAAACCAATAACAACACCATTTTACTCTTATCATAGAAAATACTCTTTATCCTAAAACCTCCAAAAACAATATGACAAAACATCCTCTAACAATCCTTGACCATAATCCAAAAGTTGCATACTTTAAAACACAATTATGATCAGGAAATCATAATTTTTTGTTATTATTATAATATTATTCGTGTACCCAACTCCAACCATTATTTCTAACAATTTCAGTTTCATCTGAAACCATAAAAAATTTAGAAATATCCACTTAAATAATTGTAGTCATAAAATAGTAATATTTATTTATAAAGCATAATTTCACATGTAGCTACTGTTATTTTAAATATCATTATGTCAACCAAATTCGTGACAGGATGGCGAACCAAAAATAAAATTTGAAAAAAAATAGAGTTTGGAGTAGCCACCGTAGTTTATTTTGGAAAACAATGGAAAAACCAAAAAGATAAGACAATGTTTGCAAAAAATCAGATTTTGGGTTCGGAAGTCGATATTAGCATCCCACAACGTCCATTCTAAGACCATACCTTTAATTAAACGTGCAAAAGGATGTGGTTATTTCAAAATGTTTATTTTCCCCAAATAATATTAATAAAATAATGCATAAAAGAAACAAAAATAATTTTTTGGTTTTTTGGGCCCAACAAGGATAAATCCTTATTCCTACTATCTCTATTGACAATGGAGAATTAAGGTTATGTATTTCTTTTCAAAAAAAATATTTGGAAAATGATTTGAATTTTTTTGAAAATTTTGAAAACCATTTTTTATGTTTTTTTTTGTAATTTTGAATTATTTGGAAAATGATTTGAATTATTTGGAAATAGGTGTCACGCGACGCAAACGGCTAGACAAACACCAAAGGTAAACAAAGAAAATTATTTTTTATTTTTGGTTCTTTATATATTTTTTTATCTTTTTAGAAAAAAAAGAAATTTGAAAATGGGTGTCACACGACACGAGCTGTTGGACAAACACTAAAAGAAATAAGGAAAAACATTTTTTTATTACGTTTAGAGTAAAATATTTGTAAATAGTAGAAAATAATGTGCCTAACATAAAATGCCAAAGTTATGTGTAAAAGTAAACACGGACAATATTAAAGCAAAATATAATAAAATTGAGGTTCACAAATAAAGAAAAAAGGGGTGACGTACCTTGCAAACTCTTCAATTCCTCTTCTTCTCTATCAATCTCACTCTTTTTATTTACATTACAACTACCTTTTCTCTTTTTTTTTTACCTTCTTCAATATGTTTTTTGTTCAAAAGAGAGATAAAAAGGAAATGAGTATGTGTAAGTGGTGATGGGAAAGAAGTAGAGTTGTGTAGAGAATATTTTTTTTTCGATATGATCCCCTTTTTCATATTACAAACTGTGTATTTATATCCACACATTGAAATACCAATATAATCCTAGCCTTAATTGTAATGAAAAATATAAGGAAAGAATTGGTCATGATAGAAGTACATTACGGGAATAAAATCACAATAAATCAAAGCAAAATATCAATCATCATCAGTACTATTGATTCTCATCATTGGAAGAGATATTGCTTCTAATTATTAGAATCATATCACTATTTTCTCTATTAGGAACAAAGGGTAGAAAAACAAAGATTGAGGACAAAATTATGTTGGGTTGTTGGGCTCATGAGATGTGGGATGTGATAATTAAAAACATACTTTTTCTTCCTTTTTTCCTTTTTATCATCTCTTTTTTTTTTTTTTGCTAAAATTTAAGTTTAAAAATCTTTGAAGAAAATTTTATTTCACCTTTTTTATTTATCATTAACTAAAAAGTATTATTATTATTATTATTTATATATTTTTCAAAAATAAATTTATTCACTCAGACGAAATTGAGTGTTGATAGCTTCTCCTCTTTACTCACTAGATAATATGAAAGTTTGACTTTTTCATATTATCGTAGTAAAAGAAGTAAATATAGAAACACTAATTTTGTTCGAGTTTCAAGAGATGACAAATTTGTAGACAAACTCTACCATTTCAAAGGAGAGGGTCTCTATCTAAAAGAAAAGAACTAGGTGACCATTACCAAGTAGAGGTCCCAATCCGACACACCATTTTATTTTACTTTTTGAAAAAATAAACAAATTAGACCAATCTCAAGGTGAGGGTCTATATCTAAAACATTCGACGACCATTACCATGTAGAGGGTTCCGATCCGAAGAACCTTTTTTTTTTGCAATTTTTACATTTTTGAAAAAAATTACACGAATCCTGAGGACATGGTCTATATCCAAAGGATTTGGCGACCATTACCATATATAGGGTCCTAGTCCATAAAACTTATTTTTTTATTTTTTTATTTTTTACTTTTTTTGGGAAAAAGATATTAGACCAATCCTGAGGAAAGGGTTTATATCTAAAACATTCGATGACCATTACCATGTAGAGGGTCACGATCTTTGATAAATCACTTTTCGGTTATTCTTTTTTTTTTTTACTTTTTGAAAAAAAAAAGAGATTAGACCAATCCCGAGTAGAGGGTCTATATGAGAAAAAGAAATCAATGATCATTTACTTGTAGAGGGCCTCGATGTAAGGCAATAGATGACCATTGCCTCGTAGAGGACCTCAATGTGACAAAGAAACAAATGATCATTGCCTCGCAAAAGGCCTTGATGTAAAGAGATCGATGATCATTGGCTTGTAGAGGGATACGATGTGACAAAGAAATTAATGACCATTGTCTCGTAGAGGGCCTTGATGTAAAGAAATCGATGACCATTGCCTCGTAGAGTGCCTCAATGTGACAAAGACATCAATGACCATTGTCTTGCAGACGGCCTTGATGTAAAGAAATCGATGACCATTGCCTCGTAGAGGGCCTCGATATGACAAAGAAATCAATGATCATTGCCTCGTAGAGGGCCATGATTGAAAGAAATCGATGACTATTGCCTCGTAGAAGGCCTTGATGTAAAAGGAGAACCTAGATTTTGCTTTTAAGGTTTCGACAAACACCGTGAATGCCTAACATTGGTGAGACTTACACACACAAAAATTCTCAATGTTGACTTTTTTCGAATTTCCTTTTTTTAGCATATTTCTTTGAAATGATTTTCAATTATTTTGTAGAGTATGATAGATGACATGATGTGAATGTGTGGATGCATGAGTGGTATTCATGAGACTCTTGTTTTTTCTTTCCTTTCCTTTTTCTCTATCTGTTTTATTTTAGCATTTTTTTTCTATTTTTGGGGCTAGAAAAAAGGGGTTTAAATGTTGGAAAAAATTGAGTTTAGGGCCAGACAAAACTGGGTTTGGGAGCCAAACAAAACTGGGCTTAGTGGTTAGTGCATAAATTAGGCCTACGTGCCAATGTGGAAACTAAACTTGCAGGCCAATGTGAAAACTGGGCTTGGAGGTATATAGGTCATTCATACAAATGAATATGACCATAAATTTGAGAAACATCATAGAAATAAATTTCTTCCTTTTTTTTTTAATTTTCTTCTTGTTAAAAACAAAAGAATTTTATAACCATTCATATGAGTGAAGAGGGTTGCGATAGGAAAGGTGAAAATGATTTTTCTTAAAGATGAATGATGCATGTATGCATGACTTGGTATGATGCTCGAAATGCCTTATGTATGATTTTTTCTTTTGCATTTTTTTGAAAATAAATTTGAATTTATCCTCATTTCATTATTATTTCGAATTCATGGAATCATTCTTCCTTGATTTTTTTTGTTTACTTTTCAAAATCATTTCTTTGGTCTAATCAGTTTACTAACATGCATGAAATTTCCAAAGACTTGGAAAGGCTTGGATGAAGTGGTGAAGATTAACTATGGAGTTGGGCCAATTTGAATTGGCCTTAGGGCACAAAATATGTTTGGGCTTTACTTAGTTATTGATGGTATGAAAGAAATGATGGGTACTTCAAAGAGTTGCTCCTAGTGTGAGAGTCTAGGATGGTCTTAGGGTGCAAAAGCGTGTTTGGCTTTTCCTTGATATAACTATATCATTTCTTTCTTTTTCTTTCTCTTTGGATATCTTTGTATTGGTGAACTATCAGTCAGATGAAACAAATACAAACATTATGTCAACCCTCAATATGAAGGTGACCCTTGTTTAGGGTAATTTGAAAGATATTTTTTTGAAAGCTCAAATTAGGTAACAAAGGATAATTACTTTTTTCCTTGGATAAAGAAACATGGTCACACATCATTTCAAATCATGATTTATTTTTTCAAAAATTTTAATTCATAGGAAAATAATTTATTTCATATGATAAGATGCCCCTTGTTTTGTTCTCTTTTCTTTTCCTCCCTCTTTTTTTTTGTCAAATTTTTGCCTAGACTACCCTTCTAGGTTTTCAGTCTAATGGACTTTTCTTCCTTTTTCATAAGAAAGATTCTAAGAATTTGGTGACCACATCAATTTTGCACATCCAAATAAACGCTCTAACTCTTTACCGTCCCTAGTGGAGTCACCATTTATCGCAACCAAAATCGTGACGGGACGGCGAATCAAAAATTAAATTTGAAAAAAATAGAGTTTGGAGTCGCCACCATAAATTATTCTGTAAAACTATGGAAAAGCCAAAAACATAACACGAGGTCTACAAAAAACCAGATTTTGGGTCCGGAAGTCGATTACACGTGAAAGGTATTAGCACCCCATAGGATCTATCATAATACAATACCTTTAATTAAATGTGCAAAAGAATTTAGTTTTTTCAAAATGTTTATTTACCCAAAAAAATAATAATAAAAGAATGTACAAAAGAAAAAAAATTAATTTTATGGTTTTTTGGGCCCGATAAAGATTAATCATTGCTCCTGTATATCTCCATTCACAATGGAGAATCAAGATTACGTAGTTCTTTTTGAAAAAGAATATTCGAAAAACTATTTGGAAAATGATTGTTTTGGAAATTTTGTATTATTTGGAAATAGGTATCATGTGATGCGAACGGCCGGACAAACACAAAAAGTAAACAAAGAAAAATATTTTTTATTTTTGATCCTTTATTTATTTATTTTTATCTTTTTTTAATAAAAAAATTGAAAATGGATGTCACACGACACGAGCTGCTAAACAGACACTAAAAGAAATAAGGAAAAATATTTTTTTTATGATTGTTAGAGTAAAATACTTTTAAATCGTGGAAAATAATGTTCCGAACAAAAAATGCAAAGTTATGTGTAAAAAAAAAAATTGAGTGGGTTCATAAAAATTGAGGATTCATAAATCAAAACCAAAAGTAGGGTTCACTACAAAAAATCAGCTTATTATCTACACCATTTTTTCGTAGGTAATGTCCTGTTTTCGTAGGTAATGCATTGTTATTTATGAATTGCCTACTCAATTATGGCTCATAAAAGATTCTAGAATTAGAAAATATAATAATTTTATATCATAGACAAGAGAAGTGATGTCTAGACATAAAAGCTAGCCTCCACTTTTAGATCCTATAAACATCCCAGCATTCAAATAACACTTTCAAATATAAAAACACTATTTTACAAAGGTTCTAGCACCATTCATATCATCACTTCAAAACATTAAAACTACAAATATAAAATAAAGTAGATAACATAAAACACAAAATGAAATACATAATATTTCAAAGTCATGCATAATAATGTGTATCTTAGCCCTAGGTCGTCCAACAATTAAACAACTAACTAACTTTAGTCCTAGGTTAACAAGTTCCACAATTAAGAAACTAACTAATAATCTACATAGGTCAAGTCCTACAATTTAAAAACTAACTAATTTTACCCCTAGTTCAACAAGTCCTACAATTACAAACCTAACTAATAATTTGAATAATGAGAAGAGTTTTGTCCATGATGGTGGTCTTTCTCCTAGCATCCTAGATTGACGAAACTCCTTCCTAGATTGACGATTTTCTTCTTCCAACCTTATAATCTTTTGTGAATCCATAGTTGTAGAACTAGATGTTTGTTGTGTGAAGGCTTCCCCGCAAAGATAATTTTCATTCAATTTTCCAACACCATATACATGTCCCTTAGGATTTTTGCCACCAACAACAACTAACCAACTTTTTTTCCTTAACTTCTATTCCTCACCAGGGTCCAATGGAGATATTTCTCTCCTTCACCATAAGAAGCAGCCTCAAATCTTGCTTGGGAAAATACAATCTGAAATTCCTCCTGTTATTCATAAATAGACATGTTATATAATGGCAAATCTTTATATTTAAAAAGGAGGAAAGATCTAAGAAGTTAGAGAAAATACATATGTTCTCCTAGATCTATGATCTACAAAATCATTAGTATTCTTTAGAACATGAGTATGGTGGAAAAGCTCATCAAAATGCACAGGACAACCCAACTGTTCTGCCTATAACCAAAACTAATTAATCATGATAAAATAGTAATCAAGTTATATAACAATATTTTTAATGTACATACCATGCAAAGGGCATGCTCATGGATGGTGATTGAGCCACCTGTATGTAATTATTCACCTTTCTCATATGCTCGATTCTTTTGATTACGAGTACTCTTTGATCGAAAGTCGGGCTGGACACATTCAATCACGCCCATAGCAAGTTGTAGCACTTCCAATACATAATTACGCGTTGTTGTCAATTGCCTACATCCAATTGGCTGTAACCAAAATTAAAGGCACCGCTCAAAATTTGGCTGCACCTTGCTTGATGGTTCCAGCCAATTCCAACTCCAATTTCACATGCAGTTGTTCTTCTTCAATTGGCACCGTTTCACAAATGGAACTGATATTGTTCTCACTAGCACAACAATTTGGTTGTTGTCTTAGTCCTTGAGGATGCCAACAGAAAGAACTAATGGACTAAGATTTTTTTATTCTGCACCACAACTCTTCAAATTTTGCAGCTACAGTAGTAAAAGGTTCGCTCAAGCCTTGGCAATTTTGTACCACTCCAATTAACACACTATAGCACAAATGATGCACCAAACTGCTGCTACGCTTCAAATTCAAACTTCACTTGATATTTTGGATCGGACCAACTATGGATGGATCACGTGGCAGCTGCTCTTCTTCAATTTGCACTGCATCAACTATAGCCGAATCAAATTTTAACGTTAATGTGGCAAGTGCACCCTTCAAATCTTGTAGCCGAATTTCAACTGCACCGAATGGACCCAAAATCAGCGGTTGCAATGTGCTAACTGTTGTACACCACACATCTAATTTGCCACAATTGTTTGATTAACAAAACTACACTAGTTGCACCAGAAATTCAGCCACATGATTCACTAAAGCATTACACCGCAAGCTTTACAATACTAGTCTAATTGCTCCAGAAATTCAGCCAAATGAACATTGTGTGATGCTTCCAAGCACCATCGTAGTTTTGGTCAAGTGCATTAAAGAAATGATTAAATGATGGTCTACTATGATCAGTAAAGGTACCACACTACACCAAAAGAAAAACCACCACTCAATCAAAAATACAAAAACTGCATCGCTTGAGACTTCATGTATTTGGCTGCTACAAACACTGAAGACAACAAGTGGCTTGCACTAAACTTCAACCAAAGCATCACTTCGCTGCATCAAAAGGCCACGGAAATGATTGTTGCCATAACAAGATTGCTCCTACAACATGGAAATGTGGGGCTGCCACTACAAGTTCTAAAAGAACACAACCACGTGATGTGCTTTATTGGACAACCTTACTCACCCTTTCTGCACCATAGCCACTAAAGGCACCGAGTGAGGTAGTTGCAACAGTTTAAATCTGCTAATACTGCTAGTTTCCAATGCCACCACTTGAAGAAACACCTAGTGCACAACTTTGCAAGTTGAACACGCACCTTCAAGACAAGCAATCTTGCTTAACAACTCTTGCACACCCTATGAAGCTCACACATGGACACGGACACGAGGATACATCTAAATCGAAAAAGTATAAGACACAGACACAACGATATATATATATATATATATATATATATATATATATATATATATAATAAAAAAAAATAAAAAAAAATAT
>Ga0214543_1000558_pt1 | contig 63685 bp, 25 predicted proteins | sample CNSS2metaG_FD_160094 | JGI IMG/M metagenome (GOLD analysis project Ga0214543, IMG submission 160094) | Root nodule microbial communities from cowpea collected in UCLA plant growth center, Los Angeles, California, USA - CNSS2 | ecosystem: Host-associated > Plants > Roots > Nodule | place: USA...
AACACCACAAAAGACTCTTGAATCACACAAGAATCACACCAGCACAGCAAGAACCCTCTTGCAGACCTGGAAAACCACCAGGCACACACACAAAGCTTGAGAAAGATCAAACCTTAGTGGTAGCACAGCCTTGCCTACCACAAACCACTTTCTCCAAGCTTCAAACCAAGCCAAAAGCTTCAAGAATTGATCCAAGATCAATCTTCAACAGCTGCAACACCTATGATCACGAAGGAGAGAGTTTCCACAAGTTTCCAGAACCAATTCGTGCTCTAAAATGATCAACCGACCTCTCTTTCGAAAATCACAGCTTTTATAGTCAAACTGTTAGGAAATTCAACAAGTTGATTTTCAAATCAATCGGTTGATTTCACTTTACTTAAGTGAAATTAGTCGATTAAAAACTAAATCAACTGGTTGAATTTGTTGCAGTTTAAGACTACTGCAGCCAACCTTTTAACCTGTTAAAAAGTCATTTAACAGATTAAAAGAGACATTTTAACCTGTTGAAAAACCATTCAACAGATTAAAAAACACAACAAAGACCAAACTACATCTAATTAATGCTTTAAGGTCTACAACATGAATTACAAACTACAAGCACACTTTCTTAATGATGTAAGTACATGGAGAACACACATTCCAGCTTGATCACCATGGATATCATCAAATCTCCTTTCCTTCATCAATGTAGACTTCATTCCAATGTTTATGGCTTCAATATAGTTCAAAAGAGCTTCATTAAATCTTCATTAAATCTTTAAGAAGCAAACCACCTTGGCTTCTTATGTCAACAATATTGATGTTGTCATTCCTCTCCAATACATCATCAATTCTATTATCATCTTTAAACAAAATTGTTTATTGATCTTGTAGGTGAAAAGTTAAACGTTGAACAACAGGCCATCTATGATGGATATCAAAGCCATAAATTCTCCTAACTACTTCACATGGAGATAAACATCTACAATCATAATATCTTTTAATCTCATCAACAATACACATTTCTGTAGATTCATTCTCTTTGTCTGTAATTTTCATTGTGGCTCTATCAGGACATTTGTTGACATATGTGAACAAATACTTGATTGTTTTTGATTTGTTGCAATATTTTGTATTAACATGAACTTGATACCGCATTAAGAGAAGAGGACTATAAGGCACGACATTTCCATTACCTAATTTATGTCCATTTTTCAACACAAATAAACCATCATCCCTACGCCTATATAGAGGATATCCATCTTCATCAATTGTAGTTTTATGTCTAAATTTTTTAGGAAAAAATTTAGAACACCAACCTTCTTTCATGCATGGTGAGTTGAATCTAGGGGCTCCGCACGGATCATGTACCATATATGTTTTAACAACCTTTGAAAGTTTTGGATAGAGATCTGGATGAGGAAGTTCAGTAGAGATTACTTGATCTATGTGCTTTGCATTTTCTAACTTGTTTGAGTCACTCAACCATAATAATATATTAGCATGTGGCAGACCTCTCTTTTGAAATTCAATTGTATACATACCTAAAATTTGAACATAATTATTAGAAAAAACAGTTGGCGGTAAAAAGTCTAAATGATGGAAATGTAGTTTGGTGACCTGCATTGACTTTGCCAAAGAAATTATTCTTCTTGAAATCTATCATCATTTGGTCTAATTTCATTATAAAAACTCTACAAACAATGTTTGGCCTATCTGAAGCAGTTAAACCTCTTGATTTTACAAAATCAAGAATATCAGGCCAATTTACATTACATGTGATTGTTATAAACAAATTTGGATAGCTATACCTCTTACAAATGGCCATAACATCTTGGCAATTATTGAACATGTATCACATATCACCTATAAATGAAGCTGGCAAAACTATACGCTTTCCAGTGAAGAAAGATAAGTTTCACCTTTGTTAACAACTTCTTGTAACCCATTTAGAATATCAGAACGAATGAGTTTTTGATTATTTCTCATAAAAGACAACCTTTGGGCTTCAATCATAGTGTATGTATCCACTAAAAACTGTTGAAACAATCAACATGAATGTACAAAGTTAGCAAATTCAACCTTTCTATCTTGTATTATGAAAGCAATGAATTCTCGTAAAGAAATGTGAATTATCTTTCTACTTTGACCATATCTATGACAATCTCTAATTGGAATATCCTCTTGATAACCATCTTCTCTATATGGAAAAATAAAAGTATATTGCAGAAGAATGAAACATGTGTGGGTTTCATTGTAGTCTCATCAACTGACCATAAACTTTCTTAACAATAATGTCCCTTCCTACAACTAAGGTGCTCAAATCACCAACTATCAATGTTGCGACTTCATCTACTATTGGTGTATTGTATACTCTAGAATCCTTAAAGCGATGTCTAAATAACCTCAATCCAAAATCTGATCGGTCATCATCATCTACAAAATCTCTTACTCTTCTGAATGTTTGAGCAAGAACATTGTGTTTGTCAATCATGTTTTTCAACTCTTCGATCAATGATTTATCAAATATGGATTGTTGTATATCAGACCTGTAAAATTACAAATGAATCAATTATATATGCAATGATTGGTAAAACATAAATAAAGTATGTAGAAATACCCAAAGTGACTAACTCTGTTTGTTGTTTCATTTTCTGTGTCATAAATATATAGTTGTGCAAATTTTGGACTTGATCCTTTTTTGGGCAATAAACTTCCAATGCGATGGTAATTTTGACCACTAAGAATAAATTGAGGAGGACCACATCCATTATTGATTGACGAATGAATCTTAGCACCAATTGATGTAAATGAGAACATGTTGTTGTAGCTTCTTATGTACTGTAAGAAATGTTGGCTTGTAGTGTCTTCACCTTTCAACAACTTTTGAAGCAATTATGGAGGTTTCTTCAAAAATGGAAGTTGGACTTTTCCCTTTTGACAACAAAGAGAGAAATCAACTTGTTTTAATCTTTTGCATTTATCAGATCTTTCTTCGTACCACAATTGAGCTTGACAATAGGGACACTCAATGGAACAGTCCCCTACATCAACATTTGCTAAGTACATAAAGAACAATATGTCATTAATTAAAACATATTTATATTTATATGTACACTATAATAATATAAATTAACTAAAAAGTAGTGTGACACCTTGAATTTTAGCTCTTGAATACAATCAGAGGAGAAATGGCAATTTATGTAATCTGAAATAAAATAAAGAAGCAATTTTTCATCAAGGAAAATAAATACAATATGAATTTATTCTTTAAAATCAACCATTATTGATTACCATCATTTTCATCTTCATCAGAATTATTGTCAAAATCCAATATCTTTGAAATAGATGTAATAGCATCCTCAAGAGAAGGCTGACAGGATTTTACAACTTCTAAATATTCACATGATTTACTTGGTCCTACACTAGCATAGGATGGCAGCTTAGATATGTATAAATATTGATTTCAAGATTAGCAACATGAATTTGTAAAAATTAAAGTAATTAAAGTAATCAAACTAATTTTGTTAATAGTAAAAATTACCACGACTTTGGTTCTCTTCAACATAAAAAATATTAACAACTTCAGAATAAGGAGAAGAATCCAGAGAAGCAGGAGTGAAGCTGCTACCAACAATTTCTTTATCTAACATGTTAGTAATTGTATTCAACAGTGGTTGTGTATTAAACAAATTTGTTTTCCTTCTTCCACTATGACAGTCACTTTGAACCATACCTACAAGTATATGCATAAATTCATGAACTGAATTCAACATTTATATAGACATGAAATATAAACTGATGGTATATTAGTTTGTAACTGTGTTCTTAATTTTATATTGTACGAATTTGTTTTAATTAAGTTGAATGGAAAAACATTGAATTCTTATTACATTGGAATAACTAAAATAATTTTGTTGGTTTCACATTTGACTACTGTGAATAACTAAAAGAAGTATAAGTTGGATTAGTACCTATGTTCTTAGTGTTGCTTTTGTGCAAAATTGGACCATTGGTGATTTCAATTGAAGTACAATCCATTCCAGATCCAATGGAGGTAGAACCATGAATTTCTTTACATGAAATGTTAGTAAATGTTAGTAATAGAAAAAGTATGAAAGGAATGGAAATAAAGATAAAATAATAATAGATTTATCAACAATGATATTACTTTTTTCTGCAATCTTCTGATTCCTAATAACTTTCCTTCTTGTTCGTGCATATTTCTAATTAATTTGGTCAATGTCTGCAAAATGCAATTAAACAAAATTAAATAAAAATGTATCTAGTTTACAATAGAAAGATTACATTAAATATAAAGATCAATGAGAACAAACATGAAACAGAGTGATTATCAAATGCAATGATTTATGCTCCATCTTTGTCAATTTCATTGGATGTCCATTGAATATGGATAAACCCTAAACCCTAAACCCTAAAAAAAATTAAAAACACAACTTATCTGTAAGATGATGTATTCAGTAACTTATTACCACAATGTAAAAATGAAAAAATGCTTCACTGTCAATGAATGGACAGTGATTACAACAATTTATAATGAATGTGTTAACTGGATTCAATTTGTATTGAATGAAAAAATGATTACCACAATGTGTATACTGAGAAAGAGGTGTAGTATTTGGAGAAGGAAATGCTTCAATGTCAATGGATTTTTCCTTATTGGTATCTGCACTCAAGAGAACAAAATAAAAATTTGTATTGGTATTTACAACTTTGTTTTAACATCTGAATGTTTATGTTATTGTATTGGATGAGAAGTAACTGTATTTATTTTGAAGAAGTTTTAAGAACAAATGAAATGAGAAACCAAATTGAAGAAAGTTTAAAATGCAATGTCAGAAACATAAATTTATTTTACCTGAGGACTTCATCATGATATTTGAAATATTTTGTGAGACAATGTTATTCCTTTCTCTTGCATTTCTTGAATCATTTGCATCCATTTGTTTGTATTACTGTTCAAAGTTTGCAGAAGTAATGCATTCTCTTATTGTGTTATGTTTCTTTACACAATCAAAAGAAGTTGAATAAAAAAAAAGATTTTGATTAATAATTAAATTTTGTTGGAGGATGTGTCCAATATAAAAAGCTATGAATAAATGAAGGGACATTTTCAGTTTTCCACGCAAATTATTCCTAAGGTAGCTAATGTAAGTACAATCTTTTTATACAAAAGAACAACCAAGTCATTGATATGGAAAACAGTAACATATAATTCAATATTTTGAACAGCGTACCTTTTGAAAAAAGATTTGATCTGTAATGTCCAAATTGATGATTTGCAGACACTACTATGCTGCATTTTAGAATGTGCATCTGTGCTACAATTCATTTTTGGGCTAACACATAAGTACTATGCTTGGTAATAGTCAACCATCAAAGTAGAATTTTGTTTCTACATTTAGTGTACTCTGAAACTAATCAAAAAATTGTTTAAAAAGTCAAGGCAAACAAAAAGAATGATAGCCCAATCAACTTTTAATTGTCCTTTGCTGAAAAATTGAGCAAAGATAATTTTGAAAAAAATCAATACGTTGAATATTAACTTTCTAAAACATACATACATTGTAAAAATTCTAATTTAAATTACAACACGTGTTTCAAAGTAACAAATCAATTGTATTCTTTTTATTGCATTTTTTTTAAAAGAAATGATCTTGTGTGATAGTATTCGAATAAGTTAAAGATTTGTAAAAAACAATTAAAAATGAATAGCAAGTTAAAACAATTAAAAGAAATAATTAAAGATTTGTGTTTACAAAAATTAAAATAACGTTATTGAAATTATTTTGTAGCAAAATATTTCAATTTATAATGAGTTAGCAAGTTAAAATATTGAGTTATTTATTATGACTTCAAACATATTTTTTTTACATCAATTAAATCTTTTAAAAAATTTGAATTTCTCTCTTAAAAATGTTTGTAAATAATAATTTTTATTATAAGAATTGAATATTATTTGTATAAAATAAATATTCAAATAAATCTTATTGTTTGTGATATTTTTTTAAGAAATAAATAAAAAAGTAATACATAACTATAATACATAATTTGAAGCATCAAATTAAGTAAAATATTAAAGTTGACCATAATTAACTTACGGATAATAGTTATAGATATGGCTTCTACTTCTTTGAAGCAACAAAATTAGCATGCATTCAGTCTTACACAAAAAATAAAAGCAAACTTCCTTGAAAATTCAAGAAAAACCTTACATACCATCTAAAGTAAAATGAAAGAAAAGTTAAATATTAAAAGTTGAATTCTTTTTTGACATAGACTTTGATCTTCTTCTTTCTCATTTGGTTGTCAGTTGCAAACACAATAATATCCCCTTCTTTCAACCGATTGAATTTGTAGATATCCTTCCATCCCTTCCCAATCTTAGTTGACTTCTTAGGTGAATTACGCACCAAAAGCTTACATTGAACAACAAATGTGTTCTTTCCTCCCTGTAATTCCAACCTCTTGAATCTACGTTTCCGAACGTATGCTGCAAAGTCAGTTGGTAACTCCTGAAAAAAGAACTAAATCAGAAACAAAAAAAAATAACAACTTATATCAACAAAATAACATATAAAACAACAATATAAAACAACATTGTTCACCAGATGGCCCGCTTTGCTTTGAGATTTTGTCAATTTCACTCTAAAAAGATGTTTTGTTCGCATTCGAAGTATGTTTGAAAGAACCTTCTGCGCAATTGATATTGTAGACATGCCGGAGAATACAATAATCTGGAAGGTTGAGTTGCCAACATATCTGAATAAATTTGATGGATATGTTCCAATTTATAAAAAACTCTTAGGCTAAACCAATCGCCAGTGACCAATGGATCATTGACATCCATACTAAAAGTTAACTGATGGTGATTCCCTTTAATATCTTCCAAATGCCAAACCAGTCCTAATTCTTGCTCAAACATAGCAACAAATATTCGATCAACATGACCGAATTCCTAAAATTTTAGTGTTCAAAAAACAAAAAGTAGGGTGAAAAACATTTTAAAAATGACTGTAAGAAAAAGAATGTATTTAAAGCAGTATGCAATTGTTGAACTTAAATTAGTTGTAAGGTACAAAGACAAATATTAAACTGATCATGAAAGAAAGAGAAAGAATAAATAAGATTTCCATTAAAGAAATAAAAACATGCATGGCTGATGTAAGCAAAAACGTTTCCAGATAAATGAAGCATGCAAAATAAAAAGAGAAAGTCGTACATTTGATCGATTATTGAAGAAAATTCACATTTTTAGAAAAAAAATTAATACGTAAGATTTCCAACAAAGTAAAAATAAAATCTTAGCTTATGGAAGCAAAAAAATTTCGAGATACATCAACAATGCAGAACAAAAAGAAAATGTCGTAGATTTCAACGATTATTGAAGAAAGTTTACATTTTTTTAAAAAAAATAAAAATTTCTAACAAAGTACAAAAAATGAATCGCCAATCGAAACAAAAACATTTCTACATAAATGAAGAACGCAAAAAAGAAGAAGAAAAAGTCGTATATTTGAAGAATTCTTGAAGAAATTTTACATTTTTAGAATTAAAAAACATAATAAGTAAGAGATGCATGTCTGATAAAAGAAAAATAGTTTGGCATAGATGAAGCATGCACAACAAAGAGAAAAAGCCATAAATTTGAATGATTATTAAAAAAAGTTTTAATTTTAAAAAAAAAAAAAAGAGAATAAATAAGATTTTGAACAAAGTAAAAAAAAAAATGCATGGCTGAGGGAAGAAAAAACATTCAGAGTACATTTCAACGAATAATATTGATTGAACCAAAAGAGATGAATGCAGAAAGAACATATTTTTCAAAGTTTTCTAAAGTAAACATACCTGATTATGAACAAAATGCACTGTAGTGAACCTTCCTAAAGTTATTTTAGCAACCACACTCACAGAGGTATCCATGGAAGTTTACAGGGAGTGACCCTTCTGTTTCTTTGATGGATAATAAACAAAACTTGATGGATACTCGACGGTTATATAGATATGAAAACACGGTTTCAAATTCTAATTACTTTAGAAATTATATATATATATATATATATATATATATATATATATATATTTAATGATTTTCAAAATATAATTAATTGTTAAAAAAACAATCATTAAATTCGTATATATTTATTACAAATTACAAATATTACAAATAAAAATACAAATTAGAAGTTCAAACAATAATACAAAATATTAAAAAAACAAAAATAATGAATAAAAGTGTATATTATATATTATGTATTTATAAAAAAATAAAATAAACGTTCATTCAAAGTTCTTTAAAGTAAAAATAAATTCTTTAAAGTTCAGCCAGTTAAATTAAAAAAAAAAATTATTGTATAAAATGTCGATTTGTGTCTTGGTTAATTAAAATTCAAAACTTAATAATTTTTTATCTAAAAACATTAACTAAATAAAAAAGACATATGAAAAATATATATTATGTTTTTTTTTTTTGAAATTTAAGTAAATCTTCAGAAAATTAATTTTAAAAATAAATACATATATTAAAAATAGATAAATTAATTTTAAAAATAAATAAATATGTTGACGGGTTGGTTGATTAAAAATAAAATTAGAAATTTTAATAATTTGTGTATTTGTGTAGGCAACCAAAAAAAGCTATATTTTAAAATAGATATATTATGAATTTATTAAAATTTAAATAAATATTCAGACAATGAATATAAATAGATTTTGTTCTTTAAAGGAGTAGAATATATTTGATGTAGATGGTTTTGAAAACATGAAATAAGTTATATATATTGGACAACAAATAATGTAGTTAAAAAATCTTCATATAGATCAAAAGTCATTCCATTTGATGTAGCTAGCATGATAATGTAGTTGACAAAAAAAAATATCAACACTTTCAGATTCAACTAGCAACATATACTGATGTTTAAAAATCAACACAGACAACAAAAGTTAATACTATATGTATATAACATGAAATATATTTTTACGAATAATTGATTGAAAAGATTGAAATGTACCCAAATATTGAAAGACTACAATCTTTTAAAACACAATACACACACAATACACTTCCTTTGATGTAGCTAGCATGATTATGGTGTTGACAATATAAAATAATATCAACACACTTTGATTCTGCTAGCAAATTGTGACTGCAAAAATAATTAGGAATTCATGTTGAGCAATAACTAATATAGTTCATAATTAAATAAACAGAAACTTCAAGTGAATGTTTTCAAAATAATAACAACTTAAGAACAACAAAACATATTGGTCATGAGTACATGCAGTAAAAGCAGCAAATGTTTTCCAAAAAAATAACATAACTAACATAAAAACACAAATAAAGTCTGCTATAATTTTGAGATTGAAATAACACAAATTACTTTTCAATCTTCATGTTCTTCTTCAACATCTTCACTGGTATCTTTTTGTTTTCTTGAACCAAAGATCGATTCTGTCTTTTAAGTGTCGGGACACGTGCTTGCGTAGCCAACTCAAAGCTAAGATTGTCCAGATGAGATGATTCTTTGCGGGTTAACTCATCAATTTGCACATCAATTACTGCTTTATTGATCAACGCTTCCTTTGTAGAAACATGGCTTGATCCTATAGTGTTCAAATGATCACTTAGAGTCTCAACATCATTTGATTCTTTAATGAATTTGATCAGCAAATCCTAAAAATAAACTTGAAAAAGTTAGCATATACAAAGTTTTAGAAAAAAACAGTATAATTCTAATCTTCACATACCTCTGCAATGGTATCAGATGAGATCTCATTTGTTAGCTGCTTAAGTTTGCTTTCTTCTTCATTTGCAGAGTATAGATCCTAAGAAAGATATTCAAGTACAATAAGAGTAAAATTAAAAAAAAAATATATGATAAGACATCAAAAGAAATAAATCAGATCTTACCAAAGACTTAACTTCAACACAAGTAAAGCTTTCAACGACTTTTTCATCCATGCACACTTTTTAAACTCTGAAAGATTGATCAAATTTGCTATCATAATCATTCTTGCACTCAACTTTGAACGCAAAGAAGAAGAAAAAGAAAAGAATATACTTACTAACTAAGTAATCTATGTCAAAACCAGGAGCTTTGATGGTTGAAAAAGGGGTGTATGCAGTTCTACTTTTCGGAACTAAGGTACATTCGACAAAATTCACCTTGGTTCCAAATTGGAAGTTGATCTTATAGGCGTGATTTGTAGTTCTATAAGAATCACCATTACATGAAACACTAAAAGATTGAATGGCGTAAACCTTATCCTCTTTGATTTCATATTGAAATTTGTATATCAGTGTGCGTCTAACAGATGCATGGATTAGGACACCATGCACAAACAGTTTCATATATCACATAATAATATCATATTGTAACTAAAAGAATAACGAAAAGTAAGAAACTAACAGGCGTTTATAGTATTGGGTAGTAATCTTCAACAAACCATAACCTTACCATTGTTGCAACGATATTCCAGCTTTCCTTCTCTGGGTTCAGTTCTTGTAATGACTGGGTGTGTTTTTGCAAAGCAGACATGGTGTAAGGAAAACGGGAAATTAGATAATAGTGAAAAAAGGAAGGTGTGGATAGATGTATTTGTAGAGAACATAAAAACATAAGAATGGTCTGATTTTAATTTGAATTTAAATTTGGAGATCATACACCAAAACTAAAACCATACGCATGTTGTGGTTTTGGTTTCACAAATTCAGTAAAAATCAGGAAAAGCAATAGTCAAACATATGAAAAGCACAAAAGGAAGAAAAACACCTTTTTTCACATGCCTAAAGATTCATTTAAACTAAAACCATACGCATACTCTGGTTTTGGTTTCCCAAATTGAGTAAAATTTGGGAAAAGAAACTGGTCAAACATATGAAGAGCACAGAAAAAACCAAAAGCTCTTTTTCACATGGCTCAATGTTGTGGAAGAAAAGGAAAATATGGCAGAGAGCAGAAGAAAAATAAAAGTTGCACGACCTTTAAATGCTTGTAAAAGGTTGAAACATAACATGAAAAAGGAAATAAAGATCTGATTTCAAATAAAGATCTTGTTTGAACGTTTGAAGAAAAGGAAATTATGAAGACAACAGAGAAGAAGAAGGAAACACTACAAGAAAATGTTTTATTAGTAACTAATTTTAGTGACAAAAAGTTGTTAGTCACTATAATGACCAATTTAGATACCAATTTACAAAATTAAAAATTATTGGTTACTAAAATAGTCACTATTATAAATAAAAAAATATAATTGGTCACTAAATTGGTCATTACTTAATTGGAGACCAATTTAGTAACTAAGTCATTTTGGTAGCCAAAACCTAGGTAGCTAATTTTTAGTGACCAATTTCCTTTTGTAGATAAAATCATGGTAGCTAATTTTAGAAACTAATTTAGTGACCAATTATAATTTTTTATTCATAATAGTAACTGTTTTAGTAACCAATAATTTTTTACTTTGTAAATTGGTATCTAAATTAGTCATTATAGTGACTAATAACTTTAGGTCACTAAAATTAGTTACTAATGAGGTATTTTTTTGTAGTGAAAGAAGAAAAAAAAGTATGGAGAGAACAGAAAGCCGAAAAAGGAAAGAAGTGACCTGATGTAGTCATGTAGCATTTTTATATCAGATAAGAAATAAATTGAAAAATGTTTCCAAACCTTAACATAAATGTCATATTTAATTTTAGTTGTCATATTTGAAGGAAATTCAGATATCGTTCCAACGTAAGATGAAAAAGGAAATAAAGATTTGGTTTGAACTTTTGAAGAAAAGGAAAGTGTGAAGAGAATACAAAGACGAAAAAGGAAAGAAGTGACCTAATGTTGTCATGTACATTTTTTACCCTTTTAGTTAACTGAGGAGTCCAACATAAAATATGGGAAAACCTACATAAAATAAAAGAAAAATAAGGTTAGAAATAAAATAAAAGGTTGAATAAAATAATTAAAATATAATTATTTTAATTTAATAAACAAATTATATTTCTAACATAAATTATAGAGATTGTCAAATTGCTTTTTATCGTTATAGAAAAAGTTATAGAAAAATATCTAACATATATGAAGAAGTGATATTTACTTTTTTAGACATATATACAGTTTGATGTATTTGTAGTAAAATTAAATATAATACGAAAATTAATGTTATTGTTGGGTAAAATGCACAAATGATAATACGTTTTGATGCAAATGTAAGTGCAGTCTGAAAGCAAATGATAGCATGGACATATTTTGTCTAATTCAATCTCAAGCAAATACATACTAATTTCATATATGTTTTTCAAATCTTCTACATTATTAGTTCTCATATCCAATCCCATGGAGAACAACTTTTATTCTTGCTTTGAGCTGCTCAAGCATGAGCATTGCAGCTAACCATCTTTTTTGCATAAAATTGCATAAAGCATTCTCTCTTTTGCATAAAAAACATTACTTCCTTTGCCTTGAATTCCAACACTGCCTAAGACAACAAATCGACCTTGGGTTCCAATCCACAAATATGAGTAAGTCCTGTTAAAACAAATCAGTTACACAAATCTAACATATATAAATAAAATTATGTGGATTTAAGTGCATAACCTGGATTTAAGTGTAGTAGCTTTGAACAAATCTGAAGACATTTTGGATACAATCCTGAAAGAATAAGTTGAGTAATAACAATCTAGCATAACATTAAAACAATTCTCTGTTATCAACTTTGGAATCAAGGGAAAGTAATAACAACAATCTAAACTCCATAACAATCTGAAATTATTGTTTAATGAAAACATGGGAATAATCAAAACAATTATAATGTGACTGTAAAGGAAACAACCGAGAGTAAATTTAAGATTTATATGCTAAAGAAAAACAAAATACTTTGTCTTATAGTAATAGAAATATAAGAAATAGTTTACTTTGATAATAAGCATTTTATGTTTTAACTTATGTAGAGGTGGATTACGTTCTCGTGTGCTTTATGCAATCTTTTTTATTTTCCATTTTCAGAAAAACTAAGAACACAAAAAGTAAGACCATTTTAAAACTACTTAAAAATTAATACAATTACTTCTCATCCAATACAATAACATCAACAACCAAGAAATCAACAACCATCACCCATGCATGTGAAAAAGAAATCAATTTGAGCACAATGAAAGATGAACAGAATGAATTGAAGAAAAAAATTAAAATGGTATCTTTGAATCAACAATACAACAATAAGAACAATAATGGAAGAAGATGAAAAAAAACATTAGATTATGCAGACATGTACTTGGAGCTGAAACTGTTAAAGGCATTTAATAGCTACCACAATTATGTGGACTCAATTTTATTGAAGGTATTCCATTATCAATTTAATTCACATGTGCACTCTGCTTTTGAGTTTTCTTACCTCTAAATTTTGGTTAGCATTATCAACTACTCCTCGCTTGAAAATGCAGCTCTGTCACATAATTTAAAAATATCAGTTTCCTACAGCACAAAAAAGTTCATGAATGCCTTTAAACAGAACTCAACCTAAAATCTTGGCGTTTCTTCAAAGTTGAGGTCCAATGAGTTCTAACTTCAGACAAAACTCACCATTGTCATTTTGTGCATAATTCTGTGATGTGTTTGGGATAGAAAAATAAATAAGTGGTGTTTTTCAAAGGCTAAAAATAAAGAAGGAGTGCGATATAAAAAACATTAACCAAAAAATCATCACTAAACATTAGGGTATCTTCTTTGACCTTGCATCCTATAAAATACCATGGAAAGCTCTTCGTCATTCTGTTTACTAAAGGCGTACCCAAAAAGAACAAAGCAAATAAAGTTAAAAAAAGCATAAGAGAAGTAAACGGTGAAGGCATAACCAAAACCTGATCTTTGGACTTGAAGACTTCTCCGATCTTCTTCTTTGTTAGTGAAGGCATAACCAAAAAATAAACAAAAACGAAGATAGAAAAAACATAAAAATAATCATCTACACAAAAAACACCAAAACCATACCAAGTAGTGGTCGAATATGATGGAAATCTGAAAATGCAGTGTACACATTTCGTAGAGGGTTTCGTTGATGATTAGGGAGTAATAGGAGGGTAGGGTTTCAGATGATCGGGGAGTAACAAAACAGTAGGGTTTTAGTGATGAATATGGAGAGTAGGATTCGAAAAGTTGAGAGAAAAGTGAGGCAGTTGAGGCTGGGAGAAAAGTTGAGAGATGTTGATGATTGGGGAGTAAGAGAACGGTAGGGTTTCAATGATGAATATGGAGAGTAGGATGCGAAAAGTTGAGAGAAAAGTGAGGCAACGAAGGGTGAGTGTAAGACCCGTGGAATTTAATTAATTAAGTGGTTGGGAGTACTTGATTGTATCAGAGGACTTGGGTTCAAGTCTTATGTGTTATTTATGTGTTATTTATTTGTTATTATTCTTTTATGTGATCATGTTGTGGGAGGATATAATCATTGAATTATATTAGTTAGCAAGAAACATGAATTGACTTGATGGTTTAGCATTGACTTGGCATTGGCATGGTTGTGGGTTCAAGTCTTGGAGAACTCAAATTAAACTTTATTTTTGCTAATTTTAGTTTTGGGTTTGAATATGAAGAGTTAAAGGAAACCCTAGATGAATGGACAACCTAGAAGTGGCTGAAAAACAGACCATAAAGGACCATTGAATGGTAATTAACATTACCATTAAGCCTATTTTCGTTTTTGGTAATTAATCATGCATTAAGAACACAAATAAAAGGCTAATTGAGAGAGAGGAAGGTTTTTGAGTCTGGACATTTGAGGGTAGTGAGAGCTGCACGAAATTAGAGAGAAACAATGGTTAGGGAGTGGAATTGAGGGGCTAGACAGTGGAAGAACTTAGAGGAACTATTGGAAATCAAGGAAAGGACTCAAGCACTATATTTTAAGCAAAGGAATTTCAGCTTAGAGAAGTTTACGCGTTAATTTTTATGTATGAGCATGAATTGTATAATGATTGGTATTAATTGTATGCATGTCTCTCGTTCTGGTTGCGTTTTTCGAGTTTCTAGAAATTTTCCAGAAACCGCCTAGCGGGCTCTTCATAGCCGCCAAGCGGCACATAAGTTTTTCACCTGTTTTGGGTTCCTGAAGAGGAACCGCCTGGCGGTAAGCTCCCGACCGCCAGGCGACACAAAGTTATTTCACCCAGTTTATGGGTTTTGGATGAAGAGTCTGGCAGTGGCGGCCGAACCACCAGGCGACGCGAGCATTTTGGCTCGATTTTGGGTATTTTAGTGTTCTAGGAGGATTTTGATCGGAAGAAAATCATGTCTTAATGATTGTGAATAATTCGACATCATACATTTCTTAAATTCGTAGAGTTTGGGGTTCAATTGAGTGAACATGGTATGAATGTGAGTTTAGGCTTGACGATTGGAGTCTGGATGAATTGGATACAATTATTATTGTGTTGAATATAATTAAATTTGATTATTGGTAAGCCTGTTATTAAGTTCACGAGATGAACGATGAGAATAGGCATAGAAACGCATTGAGGAGCTATTAGGAGGGGTTGTGCAGAGTTGGAAATTCTGAAATTTTTCCAGAATAGAATGCACCGCTTGGCGGCAAGGATTGACCCGTCAGGCGCCATCGTAGAGGGAGTAAATTGTGGGATTGTTGTGGTGCTTGGGAAAATTAGGGGCAGTTAGGACTAATGGATAAGGAAATAAATACATAGAGAGGAGTTTTATGGAGATGATATTAGGATGTTAAGTAATGAAAAGAAGTGATAAGAGTTATTAAATTGTGGTAAAGGAATGGAGTAATGCTAAAACAACAGTGTTTACAATTCAAACAGGGACTAGCTAGACCAAGGTATAAGGCAAGAATTACATGAAGTTGTTTCTATTGCATTGGTTAATGGACACCTAGGAAAGGTTATAAGCTTGAGTGGGATGAATAAATTGTGAAAATTGGTTAGGAATGTGAGGTATTATAGTAGGACAGTGTAGAATGTAGGAATTAGATGGAAAAAGAATGTTAGTGTAAGGCACTAATAGTCGCAGAGCAAAATGGGAAATAAGTATGGTATAAACACAATGGCATTAGTCATGATAAGGGGTTAAAAGAGCAAAGTTGATTTATAAAGCTAATTGGAATCTTTGAGTTGGAGGAATGGTATAAAAATGATTAGGAATTATGGTTATGTCTTATGATATCTGTTGGGAACTCAGCTAATGATTGGGTAATTAGCAGATAACAAGCGCACAACAATAACAGTGGCAAATTATGAATTAGCAAATATGGTAGGTTAACTAAGTTTCATTATTGAGAAATCTTGGACTCACGAATATAAATGGTAATAAGTAGCTTGGTGACAAGTGCATTAAGTGGACATGAAATGAGAAAACCTGGTGAAGAGCATTGTGGTATTTGGTGCCTAGTGAGAGTGTGTCAGCAGAATTGGAGCAACAAAAACCAGTATTTGTCCATGTCCTGGTGTGGCGCCTAGCGATAAAATCAACACCGCCAAGCGATAGGGTCAACAATTGTGGGCTCCTAGACCTCGCGCGCCTAGTGGCAAGAGGGAGTTCTATCAGGCGATGACGGCAGCGATGGTGTTTTCAGAGGCGCTATGGGCCTGGCGATACGTGTCACCTGCTAGGCGATCTGGAAGCAAATGCGCTTGGCGGTACGTGTCTCCCGCCAGGCAATTTTGCTGCAGCAGCCTTTGGTTGCTGGTACTGCATGTGTGATCTACAAGGCTTTTAGGATGCTTTAAATGTTGGATTGTTGGTGTTCCTTGAGTTAAGCTCGGAATGTATCCCTTGAGTTGAGCTCGGGATATGGGTTAAGCACGTGGCATTCCTCGAGTTGAGCTCGGAATGACATCCCTCGAGTTGAGCTCAGGATGGCGGATGAACACGAGGAACCCTTGAGTTGAGCTCAGGTTTGCGAGTGTTACCGGTGTGAGTGTGCTGGTTGTGGCCAGTACGGATGGGTCCAGATAGATTGCTATCCTCAGTAGTAGTTGACAAGTTTTGTAGTCTTGGGATGTTACGACTATTGTCGTATTTGGGAACTCCACCTAGCGTTACGGTGTGTGATCTGTGACCTGGTTTCCCACACGTGCTCTATTGGTTGTGGCTGATAGGTATGGCAGCAAGTCATCTTGAAGTAATCACTAGAAGATGTAGAACACGAATAACATGGTTGTGGCCATGTGATATGGAATCAAATGGGGAATTCCTTTGGGGTGATTGTATGATATATATGTAAATAAGTGTTATATATATATATATATATATATATGTGTGTGTGTGTGTGTGTGTGTGTGTGTGTGTGTGTGTGTGTGTGTGTTTATTCTGTTAAGCTCACCTTATCTGCTTGTGTTTGGCGATGATCGTGTACGCGGTACACGTGAGTAGATGATGTTGTTGCAGGTGGTTCTGGTGAGACTTAGCCACGAAGCGGGGAAAGCTTGGGAGTTTTGTATTTTTTATTTATTTATTTGAAATAAGTTGTAAGCTCCTATGAGAGGCTTTTATATTATTTCCAGTTTTATAAACTATGGATTTTGGATTTTAATTGGAAATAATAAAATGTTTTAAATTTCCCGCATTTTGGGAAATGATGCATTATTAAATAAGGTTGACGTAATATTTCTTATTTTTACTATTTAAATCCGTAATATCTGGTCGGGATGTTACAGTGAGGGTGAGAGAAAAGTTGAGAGAAAAGTGAGGCAGCAAATGGTGAGAGAAAGGTTGAGAGTGAGGCAGCAGAGAGTGAGAGAAGAGTTGAGAGTGAAAGAATTAGGGTTTTAGCAAAGGAGATGACACGTGTCAGAGCCAGGCGTTGCCACTTGTCAAAAAAATGGAGTGTTTAAACTTTCTATTTTTAGTTATTTCTATGTGTTTTGCTTTTTGTGATTGATGGAAAAACTTGCATTTTATGCTACCTTCATTTGTATTATTATATATATATATATATATATATATATATATATATATATATATATATATATATATATATGTGTGTGTGTGTGTGTGTGTGTGTGTGTGTGTATATATATATATATATATATATATATATATATATACACACACACACACACGGGTGTGTGTGTGTTAGCTCACCCTCATCTTATTTGCTTGTGTTTGACAATGATCATGTAATTTGTAACACGAGAGCAGATGATGTTGCAGGTGGTTCTAGTGAGGCATAGAGCTGGAGAGGGGCTAGCTCGGAAAAGTTTCATGGAGTTTCATTGATTTATGATTTTTCTTTCATGAATTTTTGTAAACAGTATTTTTACTGTATTATGAGTTTGTAGTAATTGTTGGAACTTTATGGTTTTATTCGGACACGTTTAATAAATTTATTTTAATTTTCCACGTTTTGGGAAAGACATTGACATAAATGCAATTTTATATTTTCTTTTATCTTTATCTTATTTAAATTAGTAATAACTGACTGAGATGTTACATAATCCATAAAGGTTGAAGAAGATACAAATGCACGAAGGAGAAAGTAGAATTTGAGGGTCGTGGAAGAAGAAATATGAAATGATTACTAAGTGAAGGGTTAATTTGAGCCGTAAATTCAAAGTTTGACAATGCATCAAGAGTCATACACATGTCAGAGTAGATGAAAACTAATGATGAGTTTGGGAAAATGCAATGTCATGGACGATCAATGGAAAACTTCTCATGCCCAAAGGTTGGCTACTCGAGGTTGGAGGGTTGTGTAGCGTTCAAGGGTAGTAAACCTTTATAAATGTGTGTTTAGGCTGAACTCACAATCCTTCATAGGGAAAACGACGAGGTTCATCAAAATGGGTCGTAGGTCGAGCTTGAAAGTGGTTGTGGGCCTAGCTGACTCGTCATAAGGATTTAGCTACAAAACACTCTTAATAACACTAGAAGACCAAGTTGTTGGGGGAGGCCAGGTAAATAGTTAATAGGTTGTTGGTTAGAGGGAGAGATCCAAAGCGAGATATTGGTTGAGTGATTCATAGGAAGGTTATATTTGGTTTACTGGGTCATTACTTTTGTAAAAAAGATACTCCCGAATTTTTATGGAAAATAGAAACAATTTGTATTTATCTTTTCTATAAATAAAATGATCACTCCTTTGGCCAAAAGACGAAATTATTTTTGTCTTAGTGTAATTATTATTATAATCATTCAAAGTCATGAGAAGTTCTTTTTACTGTCTTTGGTTTGGAAGCCTATTGTTTCTTACCTGAACAACCATTATATCAAATTAGTGGAAAAACTAAGTTTTTGCATAAATCTCTAGGCAACAAGAGGTTTATCAAAGGGTGCCATTGCAAGGGAGATGTGAATGTTTAAGTGAATTTGTGTGCATTCGATTTTTTGTAGTCACCTAGTTAGTCATAGTTTTATTAGAATTTTTGAACTATTTTCTTATTTTTCTTGTGAATTATTGTTTTTGGAGAAATTTTGTGGTGATAAAGGGTGTAGGAATTACTATTCTTGATTTGCACTCTATATGTGTCCATTAAAAATCAATTTGCAAATATACTCACATAGGACCTGAACAACGGTATCAAGTTTGAAAAAAGTATATCCAAGTTAAGAATTGAGTAACTTAATGTGTATTTTATGAATGTTTAAGTGTTATTCTCTATCACAACTAATTATTTGTTGTTAATGTCAGAATTATGTTTTTAGAATAAATCCTATTATCATCATTGGGATTTATTTCCCCAAATTAACTTTTTAATATTTTCATAAATAGTAAACAAACTTGTGGACATATAAGTCTAATACCTAAGTATGAGAAATAAAATATTCTTCCTTCTAAATTTGAAAGTCACACAGAGAAAATAATTAAGCATAAATATGAATAAAAGATGTATATTTTGTTTTACTTAAATAAATTCAAATTAAATATTAATATTTATTTAAATATTTAATCTTTTTTAGAAAAAAAAAATATTTGATTCAACATCTATGTGTTTGGAAAATCCAACCTTTTATTTAACTCTTCATTTAGTCAAAAGATAAAATAAAAAAATTATCTGTTTAAATAAATATTAAAGACGGTGATAATGAGATATGGTACGAAAAAATGTACACACATGTTTAATTTAATTTCCTTTATTATTATTATTATTATTATTATATATTATAATTATTAATATTATTGATGGTGAATAGGAAAAAAATTTCTTCCTTTTTTATTTCTTTTAACCAACATTAATAGAGAGGATAGATAATTACTAAGTCAAGGTACATTTTATCCAAATGTATTAATGTATTTATAAAAGGGAACTAATATGCAGTACCTATCACTTAATTAATTTACTATATTAGCATAAAATAAAATAGAAAAAGTAAAAGTAAGAGTAATTTATTTAATTTATTCTTGAAATAAGTGGATTTTACTCTTTAAATTTTATAAAAATAATGCATCAAGCATTGTGTAACTTAGATTACACAGCAATAATCTCTCTATTTTCCTATTATCCATCTATCAAATGTTTTTTTCCCATTACACACGACAACTTTTAATGGAAGTCATCTCTTGGTCATCTTCCCTTCTTATAAACATCAACCACTTTTTTTCTCACTTTTGAATAAGATATCATTGTGCCATGGAAAATATTGTCAACGAAATTGGATCAGAAAGATAAATTGCAACGATAAAAAGACATTGGAAATTTCAGGGTGGCAACATAAATAGTTTGGCGGTGGAAACGGGTCCATATGGAAATCCATTTTAAATCCGAACCCGGTCATACCCGCCTGATACCCGTAGTTATAAGTAGCTTCACTTCAAAGATGTTTGGATTGCGAACAATAGAATAGTTGGGGAAATCAGTAAGAAAGCCCTAGAGAGGAGATGGGAACGCCAGAGACATCACGGGAACCTTGTCCTGATCGGATCCTAGACGACATAGGCGGCGCGTTCGGCATGGGCGCCGTCGGTGGCTCCGCCTTCCACTTCCTCAAGGGACTCTACAACGCGCCCACGGGAGCGCGTGTGGTAGCCGCCTCGCAGGCCGTGCGCCTTAACGTGCCGCGCGTCGGTGGCAGTTTCGCCGTCTGGGGCGGCCTCTTCTCCACCTTCGACTGCACCATGGTCTACCTCCGCCAGAAAGAGGACCCTTGGAACTCCATTGTCGCTGGCGCCGCCACCGGCGGCTTCCTCTCCATGCGCCAGGGTCTCCCCGCCGCCTCCCGCGCTGCCGCGTTCGGCGGCGTCCTCCTCGCTCTCATCGAGGGCGCCGGCATCATGCTGAACAAGTTCCTCAGCGCGCAGCAGCCGATGCCCATCATCGTCGACGACGGTTTCCCTCCCAACGAGCTACCGGGTCAGATCCCTCCCAACGAACTACCTGGCCAGACCGCTTCTCCGCCGTCGTGGTTCGGCGGGTGGTTCGGCGACGGGAAAAAGAACGAGCCTGCGTCCAGCGGGGGAAGCGAGACCAAGGTTTTGGAGAGCTTCGATGCGCCTCCTGTCCCCAATTTCGAGTACAAGTGAAAAAAAGGGTTAAGAATTAGGATCATTGTTTTTTGTTTAGTGTTTTAGATTTTTATTGTCAGTGATTGCCTACACTTCTATGAGCAAATACAAGTATAGTTTCCCTGGCTTTCTTTATTATGGTATATTGTATATGCAACTAAATCGCAGATGATGTTAAATGCTTTTGATTCAAAATTCTTTGACCTTGTAAAATCTGAAAGATGAGGAGTTAGAGCTTGAGTTTTCATCACGAAAAACCTCATTTTGCAAAGGAAAAAGGTTTATGATTTTTTGAGTAAAATAGTAACTTTTGTATAACAATTGGTAAGGCTTGAACTGGTTGAGTTTAACGCTGAAGAAACAATATTATTGCAAGGGTATACGTTTGTGGTGTAAGGACGAAGATAATTTTTTCACAAAACCTGTCTCTAAGCATTTAGATACGCTGGAATCAATCATAACGAACTTCAGTTACCGATAACACTTCAGAATTTTCAGAGTGGATTTCGGGTTTTGTAGGTTAGTTATTCATGGTTTAAAATGTGAATTGATTTGGACCTATCTATCTACTGAAAAAAAAAAAACTCCATTTGTAGAATTAATTATGACAGAACCAGTGATCTGCATTTCTCATATGATTACCATCCCTAGTTCCCTTTCTCTCGACAACCTAGTAAAAACAAATTTCATTGCTCATAGACCTAGCTGATTAACACTTATCTGTGCATACTACAATGCTGTTAACCGTAGGTTTACATCACTTCTATCTCCAAATTTGTTCACACTATTGGATTCCTCCATCAAAAAGCACCTACTACTGACCACTGATTCTACTTGTTTTTATCTCAGCTAGAACAACCAAATTTCCATTTAAAGAAATGTTAAATGTTTTTCACTGATGAGTTGAGTTGATTACAAAGAGCAAAGACATAAAAGACCAGCTGCTAAATAAGGATAAGAGGACTATTTCCACACTACCATTTCCATTGAAATTTTCAGAATACAATTCCATAATATTCTCAGATTGTTTGCATCTCATTTGCAACGGGTTGCATTCTTATACAATAAAGAAAGAAATTATTTTCAGAATACAAATGCAACATCATTCATGCAGAATGCCCAATATGTCTTCATCCCTAAACAAATGGAACCTGCAAGAAGGAAAGGATGCGATACATAAAATTTCAATAGAAAGAGCTTCAAATACAACAAGAAAACAGATCCAAAATGACACATACTCTTTGTCATCGAGCTTGATTTGCGTGCCACCGTACTCAGGCAACAGAACGCGATCACCTTCCTTGACGGACACCGGGATGAAGTTCCCTGCCTTGTCTCGTGATCCGGGACCAACCGCTATCACCTTTCCGGAATTAAGCTGTTTCAACGCAACACAAAAAACTTGGTTCAACTGTTGAGAGAAAAACAAAAAGAATAATCACACAAAAGCAAAACGGTGAGAGGAAAAACCTGGGAAGACTTCTCAGGAAGGAGAATGCCAGCGCTAGTCTTGGAAGGGGGAACAATTTTCTCTACGAGAATGCGATTGAAGGTGGGAATCAAACGCTTCGCCATCTCCTCCTCCTATTCTCTGCAATTAACAGTATAGTTGATATTAGGGTTTAGAGAGGACTCACTATTCTTAAAACACTGGAACCAGGGGTTTCGCGATCAGGATGGAAGGTTCTAGGGACTAGATTTTGGATTTAGGGTTTTTACTCGTTAGGGTTTTGGAAGACATTATGTAAAAAATGGGCTTACAATTAATAAATAAAGACAAGGCCTTACACAGCCCAAACTGTGGTAATATTGGACAGTTTCATCATGCACCTCCATGATTTCAATGATTTCAATGTGTCCACCTAAACTTCAACTTTCTTAAGAAGTTCATTTCAGTTCGGAATTATTTAATATCAATACCTTTAAGGATGTACTATATTCTGAATTCTGAAATATAAATTAGTATTATAGATTATATTTTAAAATTTATAAAATGTACGATTTAGAATATAAAATTTATATTTTAAAATGCATAATACAAAAAATAAATTTGTACTTTATAAAATAAAACTTTTACATTCTAAATTTTATATTCTGAAATATATTATTTATATTTTGGATTGTATATTTTGAAATATATACTTTGTATTTTGCAATGTATTTTTTATTTTGTATTTGATTACAAATTCTAAAATATAAATTTTATATTTTAAAATATAGGCTTAAATACATTTTTGGTCTTCATTTTCGTAGTGTTTGTTGCAGATGGTCCTCATTTTGACAGAATGTTTAAAATGTTCCTCATTTTTACCGAATGTTTAAATGGTCCTCATTTTCGCAATTCGTGTTTTATTTGGTCCTTTTCTGTAATGCCGTTTAAATCATTAACGGAGCATTGTACAAGTGGCACGGTTTGTATTAGGGTGTATTACGTGTACTGTACATATGGCTAATTAACGTTAATTTTTTAATTTAGGAGAAATTTTGCAATTAGGGTAATTTCTTCATCTTCGTCTTTCTTGAGCTCGGATTTGCAGAGGAAGCAGCTAATACTTGCCATTTCATCATTGGATTGCAATTGCGCTCTTCATTTCAATTTTTTAGTTAATCATCATCAACAAGGTAAGTGGGGTTAGGGTTTTCTGTGTTGTGTTTGTTCGTGGGTTAGGGTTTTCGTAATTCTATTTTGGGGTTTGTTTATCTTTCGATTGTTGTGATGTTCTGCATGGTTTCTAAACTACTTCCATGATTTTGTGTAGTTTGTGTCTGTAGGTGGGGTTCAGTGGGGTATTATTTTAGTTGGTTTGTTTTTCAGTTGTTGGTGTTGGTGTAATGATCCCCATTATTTTATTTGCAATTGATTGTAGCAGTGGTTCGCCATTGCGTTAAAGTAGGCTTAATAATACATCTTTTTTATCTCTTTAATTTACTTTAGGCAATGAGTGATGATAGGTTCAATGTTGTTGTCCCAAGAAAAAAAGAAGGTTTGAAGAGTGAGAATTGAGAAAGGATAACACACAAATCAGCAAAGGAGGTCATAGAAAAAAATGTAGCATATGCTGTCAGATTGGACATAACAAGAACAATTGCCCAGATAAGCCTGTGGATGAGCAGACTACAACACCTACTAAAACTACACTAGATGCCCAAACTGCTGAGAATGCACCAACTGCTGAAGTGGTGAGTCAAGCAACACCACTACCAACACCAGAAGAACCATCTCAGCAGTTTATGATGAAATTACAGATTAGGAGGAGGCCATGATAGCAGCTACAAACGTCTTAGTTATTTTTTGGAATTTCTGATGTAGAATTCATTATTGATGTACTGCATTTTGACTTTCCTTAAACTTCGTTCAATTTCACTTTTGTCAAACATTGATGTAGTGCATTTTGATGAGGATGAATTAATGTTATGAATTTAACTTCTTCCAGACTTAGATCAATTTAATTTCTCCCAAGCTTAGATCAATATCACTTACTTCAATGCTCAGATTAAGATGTCATTTTGAACATGTTGGGACTAATATCAACATAATCAAACTAATTCATTTCTTCATTTAACAATAGTACAAAACCGATTGGACTTTAAAAGAATACACACAATAACAGTACGAATAATACAATAACGACACAAGTGAACCCTATTACTAATTACAGCCTTTTCTCAGCAACCTTCAATGACTTCTCCAAATCATTAATTTGCCTCATTTGTGTCATGATGATGACATCCTTTTCATCAACACCACCATTTAAAAAAGTTGCAGCCCACATTAATGGAACCACCACTATGTAAATCAATAAACCAAAAATTAAAACCAATTTATTATTAACACAAAAATAAAAACAGATTGTACCCAAAATTTTCTACCAATATTCTTTGGAGTTCTTGCCATCCTCAAAGCTGTCATCTCTCCGCAGCTACAAATTGGGGTTAATCCATTTCTCGTTGAACCACCAACAGTGCACGAAGTGATACAACACGGTTGCCTCCAACGATTACAAGTAGAGGTAAAGGAAGAAGATTGGGACCGTAACATACCTATATAATGGGATTGCAAGAAGAAGAAGATTGCAGCAACACCAATTGGGAATGAAGGAACAAGATTGTCAAAACTCACCAACTGCTCAAACATTCCTTACCAAAATCCTAGCTCACTTATTTAACTCCAAATATCTAATTACCACACATGTACAGTACACGTAACACACCCTAATACAAACCGTGCCACCTGTACAATGCTCCGCTAATGATTTAAACGGTGTTACAGAAAAGGACCAAATAAAACACGAATTGCGAAAATGATGACCATTTTAAACATTCGGTAAAAATGAGGACCATTTTAAACATTCTGTCAAAATGAGGACCATCCGCAACAAACATTACGAAAATGAGGACCAAAAAGGTATTTAAGCCTAAAATATAAAATAAAAAATATATTTCATATTGTATAATTTGAATGTATTTTTCAATAGGCATACATGACAACAAGAATAAGAATAGTTAAAACAAAAATACACAATGCATGGTTAAGATAGTTCTCATAGTAAGATTTTTTGGCAATGGATTAGAAACAAAAACTAAACGAGGAACGAGAGAGAGGGTTTGTAGAGTTGGGGTTTTTTTATTACTATAGTGCAATTTGAAATGGAAATTAGAAAGTAGTGCTTTTTTTCAAAAAATTTACACTCACGTTAGGTGTAAAGCTCTGGTGATTTGGTTATAAAAAAGTCATGCAAGGATGACACAATTTTACTCAGATTTGCACAAAGTCGTAGTCGTTTATGGCGATTTCAGTGTATTGAAGTCATCCTAATCAAAGATAACTCTACTTAAATTAACATGGACAGAAACAAAGTTGTTCATTATGGCATGACTTCCGTTCACAGTGAAGTCATTGGAGCTCTACACTACTTCTATTGTGGTGTGTTGAAGTCGTTGTAGTGTTGTGCAACTTCTTTGTTTACATTATTTACAGGATGGCAAAATAAACAAAAGATTTCATTATGTTAAATACACTAAGTGTAAATATTTGTTAAACAAAAATTAGTTAATTTGATAAAAAGAATGGAAATAAAGAGTAAAAGGAGAAAACTTAACTTTACTTAATTTGAAGTACATCACTAATTAATTTTTGGATATGCTTATGGTGTATATCCGTGGAAGCGAATCCTTTCCCATTATAATTAATTAGAGGAAACACATGCATGTGTCCCTTTTTTTCATGTAGAAAATTTATTTAATTTAAAATAATAATTGCAATTAACTAAATAGTCATTAAAAAGGGTAAAACACTAAAATAACTATTTTAGTTTAAAAAATAATTAAATTTAAAATTAATAGTAGCAAAATGGTAAGATAATTTTTAGTTTTAACAAAAAGGTTAGTTAAAAGGTGAAATTGGAAATAAAATTATCTAGAATCCCTCTTATATAATGGCTTAGATTAAATGGAATTAGAGTCTCCATTTTCACAATTTAATCTATAGTCTCCATTTTCACAATTTAACCAATTATGGATACTAAATTGTGACTATTTGGTACTTTAATCGATTAAATTGTGAAATTAGAAATTCTTTTAGTTATTTTTAAAGGGATAGGGTCCATAGTCATTTTGTTGTTCTGTATAAATATCCATATTACATTCACTTGTTTTTAATTTTAGGCTATCCGAAAATAAGAATTTTCATCGTATCAGTTTTCCAATACACTAAATATAGAGAAAAATTTGCTCTATTGTTTTATTTAAGTTTCACAACATATTCCTTGTATCTTATGAAGTAAACATCTTACACACTTAGTTAAATAATTGATACGATAACTAGCTAGGCTATTCATTTAAAGAACTACATTAGAACACTTCAAGAGTTTAAAAAATAAAATACCCTTTACAGACATGATTTACTACTACTTTCACCATTTGTTGATAGTAAATGCATGAAATTTCTTTGCTTTTAAAAAATGATGACCCCAACTTAAGTAATTGCTTGCAAACTCAAATAGAACTCATTACAACGCACATGCTTCCAACTATAACTCAATCACACAAGAAAAGGAAAAGGAAAAGAAAATTATACTAAAACATTTAACTAACCTTGTGTAGCTGCCAACACAACTTTGACCTCCACTCCAAAATCTCTTCTTCACCCCCAATAATTGCAATCAAAAAACCACCTCCAATCACAATACTACCTGATCCTAAATTGAAAATAAGATAAAACAAATCAAATAATTTGTAGTTCAACGCATATTCAAATCGCAGTAACTCATGCACCTCATGTTCAAAATTTTAGCTCAAAGTCCATCCACCTAAAATGCTCATTCTACAAATCTAATTTTGGCCCACAACCAAAAAACTACTCAGTCAACTAGAATTCAATCAACATAGTACAATCACTGACTTGGATGCTTTAAAAATCCACTTGGGGTGAAAAAAAATCCCTAAACTATGCCTTTGAAAAAACTCTTCGTCGTAGAGAAGAGAGTTTTTTGGTCGTAGAGAAGAGAGTTTTTGCGTTGTGTTGCTGACGAGAAGTTGTAGGGTGAAGGAAGCTTGTTGTCGCACCCTCTCTCGCTTAAGCCTCCACGTTCGTCACTACAGTCATCTCGACAAAGCAACTAGTGACGTTGCAGAACCATGCCTCATCATAGAAGGTGGCATCGTCGAAGAAGCTAGTTGGAGTTTCGCTCGCCCACTCGTGGAAGAAATCCCGCGCCAAAGGGAAGGAAGGAAAACTGGAGCTCACTCGAGGAAAGGTGTAAAGTTGAAAGGGGAAAAGTGAAATCTGATGTTTTCCCCCTATACTTTACCTAAAACTCTTATGTGTTTTTTTACCTCAACAATGTATGCGTGGGCTAGACGACGCAAAAATTTAAATTGTTATGCGTCGGCCATCCGACGCTAGCTATTTGGCATGTATGTGTCGACCAAACCAATGAAAACCTCAAATTAATCATTTTTTACATTTTCGCGAATAGATAATTTTTGTTTCTAAATAATTTTTTGTTAATGTCGGTTTTGCGTAGGTCTAACCAACATAATTTGCGTCGCACACTCATTCGACGCTATAATTTGGAAGCTAAAACAATGCATTCTTGTAATGTAACCTGCAATTGAAGTCCTCGCAATTGTAAATGACTTCCTATTAAACAACTTTTACTAGTATAACACGACTTCAACACAATTCACATTAACATTGAAGTCATGCCAACATAGTATGACTTCTTCATTTAAGCTTCCTCAATGAAGTTTTGTCAATGTACTACGACTTCTTTATTTAATATTTCTCAGAGAAGTCGTGCCATAATGGCACAACTTTGCTTTGTTCAATAATTAACTTTTAATCAAAGTTGTGTGAATATGTCATAACTTCAACTATACACCAAAGTCATGTTGTTTTGCCAAGATTTCAACTAACTTTAAATGAAATATGCCAGCTTTGCATGACTTGTGTTGGATGAAAAAATTTTCAAATCTTGCACCACTTTTGTAATTTGTGAATGGAATTGCACCACACGGGTAAAAAAGACGCAAAGTTGATATAGGAAGAAGATGAAGAGCATTGGAAAGGACTGCGATGTTGGTGTAGGAAGAAGAAAATGAAGTGAAGAAAATAAAGGTAAATAATTCATTTATGGAAATGTAGAAAGAAGATGTTGTATTATTACCAGAGCGTTGGTCTTTGGGCATGGGCTGGAAGTTTTTAGGCCTACTCATTCTTTATTTCGACACTCCAACAAAAGACCTTTTTGTTTTTTGTTTTCCACTCGGTAATTTTCTATCGATTAACAGACTAATCTCAATTATAATATTGAGACCAATAAAAAACAATGTGTGTTTATTATTTAACTTTAAAAATATTTTAAGAAATAAATATTCAGACCACCATTATTCTAATTTAGTTGAAAGTTAACTAAAGTTAGACAAAAATTATTCTCATCAAGGATTGCGCGTGAAAAAAAAAACGATGCTTGAACCATTCAATTTTGGGTTTAATGTATTAACCATTTGTGTCTAATTCATTGATTAAATCTTAATTGCGTAATTTTTATTTTCATATCTTTCAATATTCGGATATTTGATCCTAACAATTTTTTTCTCCAAAATAATTTTTGTCCCTTAATTTTTAATTTTGTTCATAGATTTCTTTATAAACAATTTTGACCTATTAAATTTTAATCATCCGTAACTTTGCTCCACTTTTAGTTTTGAAAATATATTAAATCATTATTAAATTATATTGGGTAATAAGTTTCCGGTATTAATATATTTTTGAAATTCTTTTATCACTAATTAATTAAAATAGAGTCACTTTGATGGGTCTTCGGTTTCTCTCGCATTCATGTACTATTATGGGTAGTAATGTGGGTTTGGTTTGGTGGACCAGTCGGCAGGTCAGCCAAACAAGCGGGGCGGGCCAAGATATCGAGTCTGCTGGCCTGCAAAAACCTAGCATGCATTGCAGTCCACGCAGACTGGGCCACAGTCTGTGCGGGTTGGCTTGCTAGCCCGCATAAAAAAAAAAACTTGCACTTGTGTATATCGGTTACTTTCCTTATAGACTTATATATGAATGTTCCAAATTCTTGTATGAGTGAAAAAGACAAGTATTATATATTTTTGAATGTACTAAAATTTGAATATTACATCTTGTATGTCAAAGTATGAATATAAATATGATGAAAATGTTGAATTATCAATTTATCATCTAACTCTCCAAAATCTTTACTTAATTTTGTGAATTTGTTAAAGTTTCTCAATATGTTGAATATTGAAAATTTTATTATAAAAATTATAAAAAAAAGAAGGCCTGCGACTCACACTTATGCGATGAGGACCAGACTTTTTAGCCTGCATTTTCCGACTCGACCCACATTTTGTAGGGCAAATGCAGGACGAACCTAAACGGACTAGACTGGTCCGCGTTGCCACCCCTATGTACTATTGACCTTATTTCCTCGTGAGAGACTCTTTGACCAGTTCTATCCAAAGCCCAATATAAAATAGCAAAGCCCAATATAAAATATCATCAATGGAAAGTGATCCTTGAAGATTGTATATTCCTGCATTTTACCTTCATATCAATGAAAATATCCTTGGAAAGTTGTATATTCTTACATCTTACCTCCATTAAATCCTGAATCCACTCTTCACCAAACATAAGCTAACATTACACTTAATGTGCCAATTCACCACATAATAAAATAATTTCGTGTTAGAATTTTCTTTCTCAATTATGTCTTTCTATCCATTTGTTGAAGGAGAATAAGTTTAGCATACTTAGAACGACAACTTGCTTATATAATTTAAAAAGATAAATTATACTCAAACATGTGTTCAACAGTAATAAAAATTACAAGTCACAAAATATTTTAAAATTAAACAATATTTCAAATTTTATAATATAAATTGATGTTTTAAAATAGTGTATATATTAATGGAAATCTATTGCGTACTTATATACTTAAGATCAATCAATTGTAAAAGTAGGCAAAGACATGATGTTGAATTTTTTATTTTACTATTGATAACAGTTTTAGAATATTTGTTTTTCAAATGTTTTGATTTAGATGAAAATGTAATATTCAAAATATACATGTGATGATAAAATTGGAAACTGAAATAAAATTATAGTATATTTGGTATTAATATGTGCATAACAAAATTTACAAAAAAAAAAATACAAAAAACAAAATATATTTTTAAAACTAAAACTAACTTATGCATAAGTTAAAATTATAAATTTAGAAAAATTATAAGTGATAAATTTTACGATTTATGTATAAAGTAATTTTAACTTAAAGTAAACTATCTTTTTAATTCTTAAACTATAATGTGATTTGGTTTTTGTTTCTATTTCAAACTGGATGGAATTCTATTTATGTTAGGTCTTCTTAGAAAATGCATGGATGTTGGATGCATTATAAAAGATTAGTAATTTGTAAAAAAATAGCATAAACTACGTTTTATTATTTATTTTTTAACGTAAAGCCGCTGTGAAATTATATTGGTAACAATGCTATTGTAGTTATAATTTTTTTAACTTCTTAACTAAACATTGGTCGGTGTAGAAAAAGAATAACATATTGGTTATTATTTTTGTTTTGGTACTTCAATACTTAAAACTTTAAAATATACAATACCTCAAACGTATTTATTGATCTAACGATATTATCTTAAAAAACTTAAGTTCGGGATAATTTTTTTTTTTTCGTTTTTGTTAGGTTAAGGACCTATTTGAGAAAGCTAATGAGAGAAAAGGGAATATATGGTAGGAACAAATTTTGTTGCATTTTTTAGATGTTCTCAACTTCTAAAAGGGAAGTTCAAGAGAATAAAGAATTTAAAACTTTAGACTTGAGATGGAAAGAAACACTTGGAAAACAAAATCTAACATTTCACCATTATTTGACTCTAGTTTGAGTTAAGCAAATTTTGTGTTGGTTTGAAGAGCCAGCAAGAGCACGAAATGGACAACCACAATCTCAAAGATTCACTTTTAAATATAGATAGACACTATCCCACATTCCCACCATTTTTCCTCTTACTAAATCCAACAACAAAAAACCAATTTTTGGCACACCACACATGATGCTAAGTGGTTGGACCTTAGGCCATAAGCATGCACAAATGAATGACCCTTATGTGGTTTGAAATTTGTAGCAGCTACATTTTTTGTTATGCAGCAGAAGCAAGATTCTTTGACACTTAATTTCATCAGCTATCTTTTAGAAGCATGGTTGACAAAAAAAGTTGTGAGGACCACACTTTGCCACTACAACACAGCTTTTGAGCCAATATTTGAGGCTCAAAACTAACACTGAGGAAAAAAGAGGCTCTTTCATTTTGAAGAGTGCAGTGACTTTAAGAAATGTGGTTATGGTTGCATTGTACACTGTCCCTCTTTCTTGGCAAGGAATCCTTTAGAATCTTGTGATGATCAAGTTCCACATTTGAAATAATGATGACAAGACAATTTAGGTGTTTAGGTCATAAAATGTTGCTTTAAGAAAGTGAAGAGTCTAAACCATGATTAGATGTAGGAATTCAAGGATTTAAGTGGGTCAATCATGGTGATAAGTACAAATGGATCATTCCAATTATTCACATTATACAAAACAAGAGATCATGATGATGAATTTTATTGGGCAAACTTTAGTGCCTATATCATGAGAGACTCATTTAGCCTTTCTAGCAAAAGGTGTTTCAACCAAATGTGTATAATACCAATTGCAACATACATGTTGCTCTTCCATAACTTTCCTCTCATAGAATATCTGTGGGGTCTTATACAGATACTGGAATCTCTTACTGCTCCACTACCTACTTAGGGTATATTCTATGGAAAATGGTTAAGACTTCAAATACTAGTTGTGATAGATGTTCAATTTCCGTAAGGGATCACCTAAAATAAAACAAGATTTGGACATAATTAAGATAAATGTGCATTCAAAATTTGTTAGGTAAGACATTGTGTGGTGAGAGGTTCTCTTTCTCCTCCATTACCCACCTAGCTAGTAGTGGGGGCGTGAACAAATGCTCTTAAAATTAGGTTCCTCACTTTCAACAACGTGGGGTAATGAATAATTGAATTCCTAGGTTATTGGTAATTAAGACTTTTTTTGTGAAATATTTCTTTCAATAATAATAAAGTGTTGATATTAACATCAAGGTGGGCGTGCCGGAGTGGTTATCGGGCATGACTAGAAATCATGTGGGCTCTGCCCGCGCAGGTTCGAATCCTGCCGCTCACGTTTTTATATTTTTTTTTTTGAATAATTGTTTATTTTCACTTAATCAGGTAATTATTGTGTTTGTATCACAAGTGAATTTCTTTTTTAAATGTTTGAAAGAGTAAATTTAGAAGATTAATAAGTAAACTATTAATTTATTTTAGTAGTTTATAAGTTGGGTTAATCAATATAAAAGTGTTGTATACCAAGATATGTCGTTTTCGGAATTACAACTTAATTAAGCTGCTTTATACTTCATAATTTTATTATTATTATCCTTTATATTTTGATATATTTTTGTTATTTTTATTTTTTTTTACCTAGTATTACTTATTTTAATTTTATAGAACAAATAATTATTATGCTATTTTTAGTATTTAGTGGATTGCTTTTTATTTTGTATGTGATTACAAGTTAGAAAATATTTAATATTATAACTTAAAGTTATTAACGTGTCATTATGTTATTCAAAAACTACACTTAATTAAAATTGTAAAATTAAATTCAATGTAATGTCATTTAAATTAAAAAATAAATAAAAAATCATGAAAATAAATAAAAATTGAATTTGATTAATAGTTATTATATTAACTAGTTTAAATAAAATGAGTTATCCAAATAAAAAAAAACGTTTATACAACTTTTAAGAAAATAAATAGAACCAAACTAATAAAAAGTTTAACTACTTTAGAAAATCTATAATTATAAGCACAAAATAATTTATTTATTTAATACAAATTATATAATTATGTAACTTCATGTCATTTTATATTTACCAACTAATGTAGTAAATACTTCTCATCCAATAAACACAAATTTAAAACTTATAAGGTAGTAAACAAGTTATGTACTATCATCTTACTTATCACGTAGTTTTGTCAAACATTCTTTTAAGTTAAACAATATATTTTTAATTAATAAATTTTGATTTTAACCAAATGGATTATGAAATACTATTTGGTTTTTAAGAATACTGAAAAAAAAGTTTACACCTGTCTATTTATATGGAAAAAAAAATATGATTTTGAGCATTATTTTAATTAAAATTTTATCTTTAAAATTTTGAATTGAGTTAGACATTGAACTTTTAATTAACAAATTATGTTTTTTTTTTCTCATTGTTACGTTATCATTACAGACCATTGCATGTTTTTAAATAAAATAAAATCACAAACATACACTAGTAGAAAATAAAGTATAAAGTATGAAAGAAAATTTAAGAAATACTCAAAAAATTGTTGGACATTACTAATTGGATAAAGAGTTTTTAGATTTTAAACCTATTGAGAAAACTTTGGTAATACTCTTGGAGAGATACAATTTTTTTTTTTATTATTAGAAAACACAAAGAATCTATCTATAATTACTTTGACAGAAGTGATACATAACTTAGATGCATAAAAGCAATCAATATTAGTGAAAAAAGACCATGCACTTGAAGGTATTTACTTCATACTAATCAAAGTGTTTTGAAAATTAAGAACTAAAAAAAGAACAAATCAACCAAAATAACAATACATGAGTTTTTCAATCTTGTCACTGTTGTAAGGAAAATATCACCAACATTGCAAAATTTCACAAATGTGGTCAATTGGGACATGTGGAAAAGACATGAAAATTTCAACTTCTTAAGAAGATGTTAAAGATTGTAGAAGATGAATGAGAAGATAAACTACTTCTTGCAATGTCATGTGCTATAACTAACAAATCTACAAAATATTGGCTTATAGATAGTGGTTTTAGAAATCATATGACTCTTGATTAAGAACGTTTCAAAGAGCTTAATAAATATAATATTTGTAAAGTAAGAATAGGGAATGAAGAATAACTGGTTGTGAAAGGTACAAGAATAATTACAATTCAAACTATTTAGGTGTCAAATTATCTTTTATGTCTTAAATATTTCTAGGATTACTCAAAATTTATTTAGTATTACTCAATTGTTAGAGAAAAGTTAGGAAATGTCATTCGAAAATAAACTTTATGTTGAGATGACAAAATAGACCAACCTAATTCGTTTTAGCCCAGCTCGCCCTTGGCCTATCAAAAATAGACCGGGTCGGACTGACTCGCCACCAAAAACAGGCCATGAATTGTAACCTGCCCTACCATAAGATAGGTAGCCCGCCACCTTTTTTTTCTTAATTTTTTATTTTTGAAAATTGTTTATATACATACGTATAAATAAATATTAAAATCATATTTAATCATATAAGTATTTTATAAGAATTTGGATAAATTAAAATAATTATTATATTTATATGTTAAATCACTCTATTATAACTATTAATTAGAACTTAATTTGTAGGTATTAATGATTTAAACTACAATGTTATTAATATTTACATCTTTAAAAAATATAATATATAACATTTAATTTTTACTTTAAGAAAAAAATGAACAAGTGAGTTTGGGTGGGTGAACCTACCTTTGGCACACCAATTTAGGCGGATCGGGCCAAAACAAACTATTGAGTTGAAAATTCCAACCTGACTCGCTTTGGTGGGCTAGCAGGTGGTCCATGGACCATGACCTAATTTGCCACTCTCAACTTTGTGGGATTAAGATGATTAAAGATGTAGACAACCAAGGAATATTTAAAATTCATGTGAAAGACAAAAACTATGATTTTGATTTGATGAAAGAGGAATTGGTTACAAATGAATAGAATAAAAAAGAATGATGAAGACAAAAAAAAAATAATAGTTGTCACTTAAAGAAGTTTGATGTCCTAGAGGGACAAATAGACAAAAACAACATTCTAATAACAAAAAAAACAAAAATCTATAAAAAAAAAAATACAAAAAATATAAAAAAAATAATAGAGAAAAAAAAATAAATAAAATATATATATATATATATATATATATATATATATATATATATGTAGTATATGAATAAATTAAAATAATAAACTACTCTAGACTAACTCCTATATTTTAGTTCAATTTCGCATAAAAATTCAGGAACTAAAAACATACTTAATCTTTCTTTTATTAATATACTAGTTGATCTCAATGAGTAAAACTACAGTTGACGACGTTCAAATTTCACTATATACTAAATTGAATAAAAATATTCTTACATGTCATTTTTTTCTTAAGTATATGGTTAGGAAAAAGGGTCAGGCCTAACGGGCAAGCCTACCAACCCGCTCCAAAAATGTCAGGTCAAGATAAAGTTTTCAACACACAAATTCGATGCAGCTCGACGCGCTAAGCCCGTGAACCCATCGGGCTAGCCTGCGGGTCAAGCCGGGCCAACCCGTGGCCAAATTTCGTAAAACAAATTGGAACATCACTTTTATGGTTTGAATTGTGGATTGAGATTTTATGGTTCGAATTAGGGAATTGGTTCGAATTTTGTGGTTACAGGAACTACAATTTACAGTTTAACGTTTGTTCTAAATGGAATTGTAATCCAAATATTGGAACTTGAGAGGTGATATTTGTTTGGTCTTGACATGCAGTAAAACCCAAAAAATGGAAAGGACTACTTTTGCTCCATCATTGAAAGAACTTGAGTATAGAGAAATTTTGAGCATGCATTTCTTGGAAGCGTACAAGCACATATTGGAAATAAATGTGAAAGAAACTTATTCCAATTTTCTTTGCTTGGAGAAGTTTAGAGCTTGTTCGAATTTTCTATGCATCATTCTTCGTATTTCCAAAACTATGAAAGAAAATAAGGGAGGAGTGACAAGCTCGTGAGCCCAACAAGCCCCATTGACGGGACGGGTTGAACATCTCAATCTGCTTTCATACTCCGGGTTAGCTCGACTCGACTAGATTTTTGCGGATCAAAAACAAAATAGGCCTAGAAGAAATGGTTTGACCGATTTTGCCATTCTTACTTAAATATATTTGCCTCTGACCTTGATCACCCTTCTATCTTCGGTTTAAGTCAATTTTAAATAATTATCAAAAAGACTTTATAGTTTTGCTGGTATTATAGTGTTAGTTTGTTCATTTTCACATATTCACGTAATTATTATGTTTCATAACAATCGATTATATTTAAAATGTTTAAACTGATTTAAAAAAATATTTTTAATTAATATTTTTTATTTTGACAAAATAAACTATTGAAATGTCACGTGGAGTTTAAGAATACTGAAAAAAATTTCAAACTATCTATTTATAAAAAAAAGGAAAAAAAAAGGTTTAGGAGTTTGAGAATTATTTTAAAATTGAAAATACTTTTTAAATTTGGAATTATTAGTAACATATTTATTCAATAAAATTCGTAACAAAGGTGTGGGCGTGCCGGAGTGGTTATCGGGCATTACTAGAAATCATGTGGGCTCTGCCCGCGCAGGTTCGAATCCTGCCGCTCACGCTTTTTTGCTTTAAGTTAAACTTTGTTCTTCAATTTTTTATATGGATACATCGTGTTTCATGCATCGGTTTGTATTTATTTTTGGAAGTGGTGATTATGTGTATAAATTTTTATTTTTAAGTTTTTTTTTTGTATTTTTTTTAATTTGTTTAGACATTTTAATGTTTTGATTCGGTAATCACATTATTTTATTTTATTTTCAAATATTACTTTTTTGGTATAATTTAGTTAATAAATCAAACTAATCATATTAATTGAATGTAATTCGAGAAAATTAAAGAAGATACTAAAAAGGATATTCTTAATAAAATAAAACATATTCAATAAAGTGAAGAAAATATATGATTAAGAATATGAGTAGTAATTACCACATGTGAGGGTGAAAAATAAAATTTAGCTTCGTACAAGTAAATCAATATAATTTTCATTTTAAATTGGCTGAAATTGAACTTCAAAAGTTTTGTAATTATAGTTGTAAGTGTGTTAACAAATGTTAATAGTTGTAAATGAAAAAAGGAACTATCAATAACTAGAAGGCAAAATGAGCTTGAAATTTCTACGATCAGAAAGTCAATGTAATAATGTTTATCAATCAAGTTGAAAATGTACATTCTTAATTTTCTGTCATTTTTTTCGAGTAAGATAGTTGTATCTTTAGGGTACTAATGTCTTACTTTTAACATGTATTTTGTAACTATCGATTGTTAAAAAATCATGATTTTCTTCAGTTCAAGGTTATCTCAATAATAATAATAATAATATAAAATGTTTCCTTCAAAAAAGAGTTCAACTCTTTAATTAGTGACAGATCATCAATAAAAATTGTTTTTGAGTCAAAATCTTTATATGAATGTATAAATTTTTTTAGAGATACCAAATAAATAAAATACATTAAAAAATATTAAAAGTTTTAAAAGATAATTTAAATTATTTATTAGTTTATATAAATATAAAAAAAAAGTTGGGGGACCAAGGCCCCTATGTCACTAAGAAGATCTGCCTTTACCTTTAACGAGAGTGATTTTTATATGTAAATGCTTTTACCATTAGACTAAAAGATATAGTTCATAGTTTGAGTGTAACTCTTTTACCAACTCTAGTATCAAAATTTGATATGACATGACCAATTTAATTTCTAGCATGAGACAATTGATGTACATATTGAATTCTTCAATTATAACCCAGTCCATCTAACCTATCTACAAGATAATTTGTGCAACTCACAACACATACATTTTTGCGTTATCATACACATAAGTCCACTTTTACAATGATATTTTATCTATGCTTGAAATGACTTGTGAGAACTCATCTCAGTCATTAATTTGACTGAAGAGTTATTTGTTTAATTTCATAATCTCTATCTATATAACAAATGAAATTACTTCAATATTTTGTAATTGTCTAATAATGTGCAAATTTTGTAAGGAAAGTTAATATATTTATCGATGTTCACTTCAACTTAATTTTTCTCAAACTTTTGTTGAATTTGAATGCAATATGATGTATGTAGTACAATGAGCGTAAGAGATTTTTAAAAATTGTAATGTTGACACTTTAGTTGTTAAATTTTATTTTCTCTTTCAACTTGTCAAATTGTAATGTTGACACTCTAGTTGTTACTTTATTTATTATCATCCATAAATTTAGACGAGTGTGTTGAAAGATCCATGTCAAACTATGATAATTTGTAATTTCTATAATTAAACTTTAATTTGGTCTAATAATTTATTTTAAATGAGTTTATAACAATTTCAATAATTTGGGCTGAATCTAAAATTTGGTGATGTGGAGAGAGAATGATACAAAGAAATCGTGAGGTACTTCAATTTGTTTATCCTACAATTATTAATTTTTTGTTGAAAGATGCTCCAATTATCCATTGACATGAAAAAAAGAAAAAAGAATAGTGAAAGTATTAGTGAAAGACGAAGGAAAAACATGGAAAAGCTTTTCCACAACATTATATATGGTCTTGTGTGTTGGACCTCATCATTTTCCGGTCCTTGTGGAAGTTCAACTAACAAGAACAAAATAGAAAAAAAGAGATATATATGAATTTTTCCTTGAATACTTACTTCTACATTGGACTTACATGAGAAGGTCAACTTCCCAAAAAAGAATTGTGGCACTTGTGAGAGAGAAGCAACTAATTAATGTGAATAGCATGAGTTAAATCATATGTTTTCTACCACATACAATGTAGTTACATCAAACTTAGAAGTGGAGCTCCATAAAGTTTCTCTTTTTTGGTTTATGGGAATGGGACCCAGTAAAACTCTTTGCCTGATCCCTCATATTCATAATTTTTTCTTTAGGACCATCTTCAGATTCTTCATTTTATAGGCCATAGCAAAGGCAATTATTGATACTAATTGCCCATTTCTCACTAATGTTACTAGCCCATTGCAAAGTTGTTCTATCCAAAACACAGTCATATATATATATAATTCATGCACAGAATGCACCATATTACTGAGTTTGCTCACTTATAAAGTTGATGTATATAGCATACCACATAAAGCTGGTCACAAGTTGACTTTATTTTCCCCAATTGTGGCTTCCTTTTACAATATCATCTTCCAAATATCTCCATTCACAAAACCAACATAATCATTGCCATTTTGTTTCCGATGCCAACTTGAATTAAGAATGCAAAAAATGTGTTGGAGCTTATCGAAATTCTTATATCAAACAATTTCATAATACAAGTAGAATATAAATATCATTTTATAAATTAATTTTATGAAATTAAATTAAATTTAAAATTCACTTCTAACAAATTTTTAACACGATGATACAACGGTTTCAAGTCCTGTCAAAGTATCAAACCTGCCTTCGGAACCAACTACTAAATCTTGGAAGGTCTAATTTAGTAATTGTATATATTTTCTTATTATTCTTGAACATTTCCTACAGAATAACAGAAACAGAGGGAACTTGATTATAGTTTTTGATTTCTACGTTTATGGATGTAACAGAGGAAGGAGTGCGAATCACATATAAGAAATGGTGATAAAGGTGTGTAAGTGTAAGTGAGAACCAGATTTTGAAGGTTTGGCCAAAGGAACAATGGACGGCTAAGAAGAAAGAAAAGTATCGTATGCCCCACAATTTTTAATCAATTCCTCTTTATCACTTTATGTCTCACTCCTTCAGTATTCACTATGATTCATCAAAATCTATATATCTTATTAACACTTTTCTTTATTTAATATAACTTTTTGCTTTTCATGTAATTATTTTAAGAAAAAAATTATACATGCATATTCATCCTTATCCAATTAAACAACTGTTAAACTATTATTCATACCAATGCCGACATGCAAAACTTTTAAAAACGTTGAAGCATCTTCTACTTGGTTTCAACTTTTAGTGTTAATTAACAATGTTCACAGATTTTCCACCAAAACAGGACAAACTTATAATCACATGCTCAGTTTCCGCGTCTATATATGTTACTATACCTATATATATAATATGTATCTAGAGGTGTTAAATGGAGAGTTTAATAAAACAAATTACTCAACAAAGTGTTAACGTTACTTTATCAGTATTTTAAATGAATTTGTAATTTTCAAAGTTTAATTTCGCCTGTATTGGTTTACCGTTGGAAGTCCTATCTTAATTAGAGATGAGATAAGACTAATTTACAGGATGCAATCCTAATCTTACAAATTGATTTTACGAGGTTGAATTAGTATTAAACTCACTTCTAATCGTTACTCTTTACTCTGTCAATATTATTATAGTTATAAAATTAAATATAAATAATTTTTATATTTTTTTATTTTAAAATAGTTTTATAATTAGAAAATGATTAAGTTTGAAAATATAATTAGATGAAAAAACGGTCAAATGTAAAGAAATAGTCTTTTAAAAAATAATTATTTTAATTTTAAAAAATTATTTAAAGATAGAATTGAAAAACAAATATGAAAAAAAAAACCTCTTCATAAATAATTATAGATAATATCATTTTAAATTTTCAAAGTTTTAGAATTATTCTCCTTAGAACTTTAGATTTTCTTTAAAGATTGAAAAATATATCTTGTTCAATTTAATCTCCTCTCTCATATTAATTTAAAATTATTTCATATCTCAAATTAAAATTTATATTTTTTAAATATAATTTGATCACCAAATTATTAAATAAATTTAATAAAATTTGATATAAATAATAATGATAATGTAAAATTACAATGTAAAACTTAAATTGGTTATAATAGATTTTAAACTTAATTAATAATTTAGTCTTAAATCTCATGATTTATTTTTTTATGTTTCTCTTGACTTAATTAAATTTCAATACTTTTAATATAAAATAAATTTGATCATATCAATTTAATTGGCATTAACTTTATTTAAAAGTACCATATGTGAAAATTTGAAAAAATTGTGTCATGTTTATAATCAGAAGGTTCTAAAGTAAAAAATAGCAAATTTTGACGATCATGTTACATCAATATAATGAAAGGAACCAAATTAATTTATTTAAAAAAATAAAATTTAATTGAGTAAAAAAACATAAAAGATAAAAATAAATCGTAAATTTAAATATGAAGATTAAATTACTGATCTAAGTGTTAATTTTATTAAAAATATCTTACAGGATAATATTAAATAAAATTTGAAATTCAATATTAGATGAAAAGAATCTTTAGTCATTCATAATTGCGTGTGATATTATAATTCAGGAGCAAATGATAGAGAAGATCATGTTATATATAATAAACCATGCTTCTATTTGGCCATTCTAATTCAGTTAGGTATGATATTATACAACCTAATTTTATTCATACTCCTTTTAAAAAATATTCCTCCTTAATTCAGATGCATATATAATAAAATAAAAGTGCTAGTCATAGGTATTGTTTAATTGATTTGATCAGAATATTAACTAAAATCTAACAACAAAGATTAAGATTATATAAACTATAATTAGCAATTATGTTCTTACACCAGTTAACTTTAAAGAGATATATAAGGAGTCAATTTTAGAATATTGAAATAAGAAGATCTCTCTGTCTCTCTTTATATTCTCTTATCTTTCAAAACGATTTGAAATTTATCAAAATTTCACTTAAAAAAAAATTAATATTTTCAGAAATTGTAGTGACTTTGAGAATTATAAAAACTGCTCAGCAGCTACAAAACAAATCGAAAGACACAATTAAGCTCTAATATAAGTAGATTAATTAACTTTACGTGTACATATAAATGCTTAAAAAAATCTATTAAAGACAAATAAAAATGAATGAAAAGAATAATGTATTAGTTGATTACTTGAAGAAGTTGTGAGCAGAGAAAAATCAATAATGGTAAGAATCTGTGGCACATTCATTCAATCTGTTGGTGTGGCTTGTGCTTGCACGAGAAGAATTGATAGCATTGGCCACCATTCTCCAAAGAAAAGGACAATTCCACATTTTTTTTTTCAGAAAAATTTAATAACGTGTTTAGTCTTTGCACGACTTCTATGCTGTCGATTAAGAATAACATTTTCTGCACAAATCTCTATACTTTAGTGGAAGAATATAATCAGTATTCATCTTACTCATGTGAGTAAGGATTCATTTTTGTCCAATATTTAGCATCAAAGAATAGGTTGCTGTATACTTTCTCTTTCTCCTGCTAACACTTAAAAGTTAACCAACAAAACCAAAAATATCACGAGACCTTTTCAGGGAAAAGTTATTCAATATTTTCTTTTCGAGGCAAAAAATTCCTGTACAAAATTGGTTTATTTCCAACTTAATTTTACAAATTAATCTATAAGGTCATAATTAAAAAATATAAATTTTAAACTTAATTTAATTATTATAAAATCAAATCATAAAATTTGTACAACCTTATATATTATCAATCTATTTTTTCTCTAGTTAATGTAGGATTTCTATCATCCTTGTTCCGGTACACTCAATAAGTCCTACATCGCTTAGGAGTCGAGGTCAAACGAAGTTTATATACTCCTATCTCCCTTTACCCTTCAAGACCCTTTTTAAAGACAAAACCTTAATGGAGCTCAAACGCTTCAAAGCGAATAATACCTTGGTAACGCGGTCATCGTTCCTAACGCTGACTGCCAGAACTTCCCTTGCCCTCGACTGTGGGGGCTTGTTCCAGTACACTCAATATTATCGTATGATATTTCGACAATAATTTGATAGTAAATAATACAATATGTCCAACAAATAACAAATAACAAATCTCAATAAAATAAGTTTCTACATAAGTCGAATATCATATTAAAAAACAAACTTTTTATATATTTATTTACATACTGTAAATTTATTTTGTAGAATTTTCAGAGATAATGATTAAATATTGGCTAGTGATAAGAAAAATTTAAGGAAAAGAAAATGAAGAAGGTAGTGTTAGGAAATTGGAAAAATTGTTTGGCAAAAGTAGGAAAATTAGAAGGAAGTTGCAGTTGTAGTGTGAGAAGTTGGTGGTTTGAGGTAAATTGTGTCATGTGTTATGTTTGGTCACATTATCCTTTACCTTTGCATAAAGGTACTAACCTTTTTTTCACCATACACTTCACCCAACTTATTTTCCTTTCTTTGTTCTATCTAACTCTAGACTAGGATGCTCTTTTCAAATGTTCCACGAGGTTTATTTTTTATATTAGATGTAACCGACATTCATGATGCCTTTAATTCTTTTAGGACAATACATTCATTACAAAAAGTCAAATTTTACTTTCAATTTTTAATAAAATAGCTACATTTAATTATAATTATACTTATTTGCTAAAAGTGAGAAAGATGAAAGTAAAATGAAAGGTAAAGTTGAAAATAAATAACAACTTGATATTGTAAGGGTTAAAATTTTAATAAAAACATTTTAAAAATTATTGTTAAATAGGATTAGTGTGATTCGATATATGTAAGTCGGGTTAGATTACCATGTGTTATGTTAAAGATGAGTTAACTCAATCTGATTCATTTTTGTTGAGTTAAAAATTTTATAATCGGGTTGATAAATTGGTGAGTTAACTCATTTAATTATATTTTGTTCCTTCAATTTGTTTCACATTTTATTGTTGTGTAATTTAAAGTCAATTAACTTAACTAAGAGTGTCAAAATTGAGTTAACTTAAGTTGATTCATTTATTAGTCGGCCAAAATATTTTAACTTGACTCGACCGACAATAGATTAGTGGATTAGACAAGTCAACTTTTTTCTTGTTGTACAATCAAAATGTTAACTTAATTCACAAAAACGTTATTATAAAGATAATAAGTGAAAATAAAAGTGTTTGGACAAATAAGTCAAGCATCAAAGTCATCGTTCAAAACATTATTGAATATCATTTTAATTTTTAAAATGGCCAAATTATCAACTGCATAATTAGAAGTACTAAACAATTACTATAACAAAAAAATTGATAAAAAAAGATAAAAGGGTTATTATTGGTGGATTACAAGTCAACTTATCTCCGACTCAGCTTGAACTTATTTAACTTGAGTTAAGTTCGATTAGTTTCAGCTTGACTTACATTTTATTTTTTTAAATTCAACTTTGCTTGAACCAGTAGTGAGTCTAGTTGGCTCACATATTTTAATCAATTTTTATACTCTAAACTCAACCCACATATTTATAGCAGTACATGGTGTTCACCTATATATTTAACAAAATATTAACCACAATTACAATATGAAATTATAAAGATGACAATAAATTAGAGTGTTAACTATATAATGGGAGAAACAAATAAATTAAGCATTCAAACCATTTAAATACTATTAAAAATGCTGAACTTTGAAAAAAAGAAAACTAAATTATTAACTTATATAATTAAAAATAGTAAATAATTATAACTAAACTATGTCTTGAGTTGTTTCTAAACATTGGGAAATGCTTTTAAAACTTGGTCCTCAAGATTAAACAACGAAGGAATATGATTCTAGATATAATTTTATATCTCTTGATCATTTTAAACACTAATCCTTCATGCACATCTTTTGTAAAAAAAAACTAATAAATTGATATTTTCTCATTAAGGTTTATAATTAGTTTAGAATTAGGAGCAGTGAACTTATTGTGTGAATATTGGAGTTGTGTTCAAGATATATTGGTTGGAAAATGTGTATTGAGTTGAGTTCATGAAATCTAACTTCGGTGAATCTTTATCTTAATTAAGTGTATAATTTTAAGTTTGTATCACTTGAATTATCAATTAGAAACTTAAGTAGTAATGTTTGTGCATGTATAATAGATGTCACCATTTATATATAGGACCATCGATTCTCAATTTGACTAATAAAATTCAAAGTTATATCAAAGGACATTCAATACACAAATATCCAAAGTTACTTTCACTCCACAAATATAATAAATTAATATACATTTTGTGCTGTACAACTTATGTCTGTATTCAAATAGAAAATTGAAAATGAATTCAAATTAAATTACTATACGTATATTTCGGGCTATTATTATGTACTTGAAACTTACACGTGCAATCCAAAGTATTCGTGTACAAAAAAATTTGGTCATTAAAATAACGAAAAGAATATTTTTCTGTAATACATGCATAGTGGTCCTGCTCGGATTCTATCCGAAAGAGATAGCTATGTATATACACATAAGAAAAAACACACTAAATTATGTGTTTATTATTTATATGATGCTTATATCTGAATTAAAGATACTTATATGGTTGAAGAAAATCCCCAAACAAAGGATATGGAATTGGTCTTAACACATACTTTGGAAAAAGAAAAACAGAATCGATGCAAGTAACGAAAAATTGGAAGCAGGTGAATTTGTGTACTGGGAGTGAAAATTCCTTGTTAAATACGGCAATGGTTGAAACCAAATTTCAATGTAAAGAATGATTCGACGTGAAGTGATGAAGGTGATGGTGGCAGGAGTTGGTGAGCGAAAATAATTTTGGTGATGTCATGAGTGGGGGTTGAAGGTGATTTGAGTCTTCTTCAACTTAAGCATAGAGTCTCGTAGAAGTCTTATGAAATGGTAACATGAGTTGAAGAAATACCATAGTGGGACCTGTTGAAAAGAAGTGTCCAAATTTGTAAGAAGAGTGTGTAGTATAATATTAGGTGAACCGTATACTAAGGCTATCCCTTCTCGTGTTTTGGTTTCTGAAATTACATCTCATATTTGTTGTTATCCTCTTGTACTTTACCGCACATAGGTGCCATCTTGTTTTATAGCGGTTTTGCAGACGTGTTCATTACTGGGGCAGGGCTTGGGGACTCTCATAAAACCCATCATTGCTCATACCATTCAACACACTCTTCTCTTTTCTTCTCTTCTCTCTTCTCTTCTCTTCTCTTCTCTTCAAATGGACCCTAATGAAGTGCAGCATTCTCATTGCCTAGAGATGACCATGGAACTGCACCAGGTTGTTCCACCACCCCACAAGACCACTCTCACCAAACTCAAAACCAGGCTCAAGGAAACCTTTTTCCCTGATGACCCTCTTCGTCAATTCAAGGGTCAACCACTCAAGACAAAGCTCATTCTTGCAGCTCAATATCTCTTCCCTATTCTTCAATGGGGTCCTAAGTACACCTTCAAACTCTTCAAATCTGATCTTGTTGCTGGCCTCACTATTGCTAGCTTGGCCATCCCTCAGGTTTCTTTCTTCTCCATTCTTTCACTCTTTTCCATGGTTGCTTAAAAGCAAAGACTTTTTATATATCTTCTGCATGATCATGGAAAAAATAATATTCACTCATATTCAATCTTATAATATACAGGGAATCAGTTATGCTAAGCTTGCAAATCTTCCTCCGATCGTGGGACTTTGTGAGTAGATTGATTGAACTCTATAGTTTGTGGTGATCTGTGTGCTGTATGTTAACCAGTTGTATTGCATAACTCAGATTCCAGCTTTGTTCCGCCGCTTGTTTATGCTGTTCTTGGGAGCTCGAGGGACCTAGCTGTAGGACCTGTGTCGATTGCTTCTCTGGTGCTGGGATCGATGCTGAGACAGGAAGTGTCTCCCACAGCAGACCCGGTTCTGTTCCTTCAACTAGCTTTCACTTCAACGTTTTTTGCTGGTCTCTTTCAAGCCTCACTTGGGATCCTAAGGTGGTAATATGAAACCATGCTGAAAATTTGTTGCAATATGTGAAAGTGTTCTGATGTGTTATTAATGATTGCAGACTCGGTTTCATAATTGATTTTCTGTCCAAGGCCATTCTGATTGGGTTCATGGCTGGAGCTGCTATTATTGTCTCCCTGCAACAGCTTAAGAGTCTGCTCGGAATCTCACATTTCACTAATCAGATGGGCCTGATTCCTGTGATGACTTCTGTTTTCCATAATATACACGAGGTTGGTTCCCCTTTAACTTTTGCTCATAAACACACGCGCACACAGAATTTCAATTCTGATAACTGTTCTTGTCTTTAGGCTAGAATCGATTTTACCGCTGTATTATTATCTCAGGTTTTGTTTCTGTGGTTTTTCTGCAGTGGTCATGGCAAACGATACTGATGGGGATTTGCTTTCTAGTGCTACTACTATTAGCAAGACACGTTGTATGTTATTCTCTTCAATCATTTCTTTCTCTTTCTCTGTTTTTTTTTTAACTTGCACTTTTTTTTGTCTTACTACATTTATCACAATCACTTTAAGTCTAAAGAAACCATTAACTTCCATGAAATAAGACAAACACCATTAACACAACTACTGTACATTATATATGTAATATAGTTTCACATGCACCAATTGTCAAACACATGGTCTGGGCTCAGGTTTGCATTGCATCCCAGCAACCACTGACACACTTCATTCACAGTCATAGTCATAGATAGGTGTGATCATTTCTTAAAGTTCACCCACAATCACTGTTTTCATTAACTCCTTTTAAATAAAATCAATGTATTCAATTGTTTTCAAATTTAAAACAAAACTATTTAATATGATATAGCAATGAAATTCTTAGGAAACTGTTTCCATTAGTACATAATATTCATATGTTTAATGCATTTTTACACTTAAAATATCCATGCTATATATTTTCATTTCTAAAACTATTTTGTATATATTGCTTTATTTGGTTAGCGGAAACAATCCCCTAGTATAATATAAGGGATACGAGTGTTGCAATATTATGAATTTTTGAAGATTTTGGTAAGATTGAAAAAATATTCTTAAATTTCTGAAATATATATTTCTATATATAGAGAGAAATAATGTTGGACAAACTAGTCATCCCACACAAATTTTATCATCTATTACTTGTACAAAATATTAAATAAATAGTAAATGCATACAAGTAAAAATGTAGTCAATAGTCTTACGTTAAAATATATTTAAAATGTTGTTTAACAAATAAAACATATTATATATAAAGTAGATTACGAATTATTATATAACATAAATTTGTTGAATAATACTTTATTTCTTAAAGGTTATCTGAATATTAATGGATAAATAAAAAGTGGATAGTTCTCTTGAAAATATTAATAATATATTGAAGAGATTAATTAACACAAATATTTTTTAATCATTAAATATTTTATAAAAAATAACTGAAATTAAATGCACTTGATAGTGTATCTGTAATTCTTTTAATATGTTATACATAATTTAATAATTTAATTAGTTAATTAATAGATATTTTAAAGATGATTTTCAAATATTCATTGTATTTAATAGTTTTCCTAAAGCTAAATATTCATTTAATAATGTATTAATTAAATATCTTATTTCATTAAATAATTACATTAAGAAGATATATTAATTTAAATGCATTTGATAGGATATAACTGTAGATTTTTTTTAATATGTTATATATTATATTTAACATTTTTTAAAAGAAGATAAATATTCATTTAATAATTTATTTATTAAATGTCTTATTTGATTAAATAATTACATTAAGAAGAAATACTAATCTAATTCATATATACAAGTTTTTGGGATATATGTTCTGAAATAAAATAAAAAAAACATTTATGTATGAGAAATCAATCGTATTTTAATGAAATTTTAAAGTGAATTATGTTAAATATATTTAACATAAAGAAAATTAAATAAATAGATGTATATTGTAAATAATGAAATGATACTTTAAAATAAAATATATGCTCTACTTTCAAAGCTAATAATTGGAAGTTTAAATGACTTCATAATCACTTTATAGTTGTTTGTGTTTATATTATTGGATTTGTGCCCAGAAAATAAAATATAAGTTTTTTTTTTTTTTATAAAATAGATAAATTATACTTTGACCTTTAAGATATAGTTATAACTTTTGACGTAATAACAGAATTAATAATTAAATTGCAAGAGTTTTATCATTTTATTTATTACAAAAAATAAACATAATTATTATGCAAAAGATAAAAACATAATTTTTTACATAATGTTAGGCATCCTATGACATCAAACATTAATTATAATATTAATTGTTGTGAAATCAATTGTGATTTTTACTTTAAAGTATAGATATATGTATGTCATATTAATTGTGTAAAGCAATAATTATAAAATCATTTTATCAAGATAATTCAGAAATTCTTATTTTTGAAGTTAAATGTTCACTAAAGCTAAGAATGTTACACATTCTTATGCTTGCATTTTATATAGATAAATAGTTCTTTATATTACCCTTACTTTATTAAACAAAAAGTATAGTATAGTTTAGGATTATAGTCATGATTACATTAGTTAATATACTTTATGTCTTTATATTATGATTGAACCCAAATAAAAACAAAAAAATTAAGATTAGAATTTCTTTATGTATTTTTGAATTGTTTTTTTCAAAAGTCAATTTTCACCTTTTAATGCGAAACTAACCTTATATCTCCTAATTAACTATTTATATATTTTAAGTTTTTAATTAATTTTGTTAATTGTTTTTAGTTTACAAAATAAGAAATTTATTTATTTTTATTTTAGTTTTTTTTTCAGTGGGTTAATATGTCAATTTGTAGGAGAAGTCATGATTTTTAATTTATTAGTAGGAAGCAAGTCTAGTCTAGTAATGTTTAATTAGTTGGTGAAGAATACACTAAAATGGATCAAATGACTTAATTTTCACTATTACTTCTCAAAACACAATTTATTATATTGTTCTTTTAATGAAATTTTGTTGTATAATATTTTTTTAAATAAAAAAAATAAAAAAAATAGATGACTTACTAACCATGTCTTTTTATTAGCAAACTTGAAGAATATCTTGATAATAACACTACAAAGTTGATGAGACAACAATAATAAGATTTTTCAATTTTATAATGATAAGATTTTTTCTCATTAATTTTAGAATGGCAAGATTAACTCGTTAAAATAAAGTTTTAGGCTGTAATGAAAAATTTTAGAAATTCAATTAGTGTAAATATTAAATTTTTATATGAAATTAAAATATTAACTGCATATTAACAAATAGAAACTTAGTTAATAATATACTTATATTTTTATCAATTTTTTTCCCGAAATGTTCAAAACTAAACGAATTTTTATTATAAATTGTCAAACTAATTGAAATTGAAACAAAAATACTATAAATTGATCAAACCCAAAAAGTGTTGATGTGATTTATTTTGGGATAGTTTACGTGATTACATTATATTTGGGAATTGAATCTAACCCATGTAAACACCACTTTTAATCTAAAATATTGAGGTATTAGATTTTTTTTTTTTGTTATATGATATTTGACATCAGTGACTTGAATCAGTTTAAACAGTCACTAAGAGAAATAATGAGCTTTGATATCATTGATGAGATTATTTTTAGAAGGGATTAGGAAGATATTATTAAGAGTAATTGTGAGTTATGAGAGATTTTATTTTTCAAAAGAGATTAGAGAGACATCATATAAATGTGATTTTTAATTTAACATACCTACTAACACAAAAAAGGCCTTCAACGTCACCTGTTTAACATCTGCTCAAAAGAACACCCACATAAAAAATGACCGGTAGCAATTTTGTAAGTAAGTGAACAAATTTAACATTTGTAAATGATACTACTTTTAACTTAAAATTTTAAAATAATAGATTTATGAATATTTTTGTTTTGTGTATAATTTTGTCATTTCACGACTTAAATTCATATTTGAATTATTTCGAACAATTATTTGAGATCAATTTTTAATTCTTGTTGCAAAAATTCAACCAACCTAAACCACTCTAAATTCAACACGAATGCTTAATGTTATGAAAGTCATAGTAAGTGACTTTTAATGCACTCTTCGAAAGGGGTTTAAAAGGATATTTTTTTTCTCCTTTATTAGTTAGTATTGATTTTTTACTTCTTAGTTTTGAAATTCCAAAAGTTACTTTTATGTCATAAACAATATCAAATCAATAATTTTAATTAAACATTAGTGAAAATAAACATTTTCAACCAAAATATTTTAATTAGAATGAAAAGAAAATTATAAAACTAAAACCAAACAAATATGCAAAATTATTGATTTGGTTTGAGTATATATGATGCTGCATCTAATTGAACCAATTCAAATTGAATATTAGTTCTATATATCTTTTTCAAAGACTTTTTCTCTACAAGTTTAACCAAACCACATTGTAAATAAAAGTGTACAAATGAGTATCCATATGATATCATATTCACTTTTTCAATGAGAATATTTTTTTAAAAAAAATTATCATCCATAATTGTTTATAACTGTGCAAGATCACCAGTTAAACTATGGCAACAAATAAAAAAAAAAAAAACCCAATAAAAAAAAATTGCATGACCCATCATCGCATTTAACCCGATACAAAATTTAGAGAAAGTTGGACGAATTTATTTTTCACAGATCCTACTAATCTATGTAACTATAGAGATTTATTTATTCATGTTAAAGACATTAATTTGTGAACTATCCAATTGTTAAAGATGATAATCACCCAAACTTTTAGGATTTATTTCCTTAATACAAGAAAAAATATTTTTTAGTAGTACGAGTGACGTAAGATTAATTCAAAATGTACCACATGCATTATAAAAATTATATTAAAGGGTTTATTATCAGTTTTTGTCTTAATAGCATATGTAAATTAGCATTACTCTGTTTCTTTAAAAAAAAAGCTCTGATTTTAAAGGTGTATCTGAATTTGCATGATCAGATGTGATCTTTATGAAAGAACCATTAATGATTTTGTGATTGAAAATGAAATCCAGAAAATTCCAAATCTTCCTATACTGAAAAAATATTAGATTTATTATTTATTATTATTATTGACTAACATATATTCAAATAAATATACATGCAGAGCATAAAAAAGCCAAAGTTATTTTGGGTCTCAGCTGGAGCTCCTCTTTTGTGTGTTATCATTTCCACACTTGTAGTTTTTGCAATAAAGGCTCAAAATCATGGCATTAGTGTGGTAAGTATTATTTGAATTTCAACTTTTATTATTTCCTTTTGAAATCATCATTACCTTAAAATTGGAATTTTTTTTCCACAAAAACATTATGAACTTCATATTGATGCTGTTACTAGATTGGAAAATTGCAACAAGGGATAAATCCTCCTTCATGGAACATGCTGCGCTTTCATGGAAGTCACTTAGGCCTAGTCATGAAAACAGGGCTTATCACTGGCATTTTGTCTCTCACTGTAAGCTTAATATTTTCTTTCCCTTTTCTTTTCAAATTGTTTTCAACCTCGGAGTAATAATCAGTAGTAAACTTTCTGAAAAAATGGTATGTGAAATTCATCTTTTATTTGACACAATGAATTAGTAATTTTTGTTTATGTTTAACAGGAAGGTATTGCAGTGGGAAGAACATTTGCAGCTTTGAAAAACTACAAAGTGGATGGAAACAAGGAAATGATGGCAATTGGGTTTATGAATGTGGTTGGCTCCTCCACTTCCTGTTACGTTACAACAGGTTTGTGTTCGTTTGGTAACTAAAAACCAGTTGAAAATGTTGTCGTAGAAACTCAAAATCTAAGGATAAAACTTGCCCTTTATTGAAATTCAGGTGCTTTCTCTCGGTCAGCTGTTAACAACAACGCAGGTGCAAAAACAGCTGTGTCAAATGTAGTGATGTCTGTCACAGTCATGGTGACACTCCTTTTTCTGATGCCATTGTTCCAATACACACCCAATGTTGTGTTGGGTGCGATCATAGTCACTGCAGTGATTGGCCTCATTGATCTCCCTGCTGCTTACAACATTTGGAAGATCGACAAATTCGATTTCCTTGTCATGTTAACTGCGTTCATGGGTGTTCTTTTCATCTCTGTCCAAGGAGGCCTTGCTCTTGCTGTAAGTTCATCTATTTCTTTGCTTTTTCCAAATATCAACATGGTGCAAAACCTGTTTTTCATGTTGCCCATGTGCACTAAAATGCTTTTTTTTCTTTGATTTCAATGCTATTGATTAGGTTGGGTTATCAACTTTCAAGATATTGATGCAAATAACAAGGCCGAAAACAGTGATGTTGGGAAAGATTCCAGGAACAGACATATACAGAAATCTTCATCAGTACAAGGAAGCTGTGCGAGTACCTGGTTTTCTTATTTTAAGCATTGAGGCTCCCATCAATTTTGCTAACATAACATATCTTAACGAGAGGTTAGTTTGAGCTTCGTAAATTCTACGACACAAGTTTTCTTTTGTTACACCGATATTGTTTCTCCTATGACTAAAACATTGGCATGTTATGTTAGAACACTGCGCTGGGTGGAAGAAGAGGAAGACAACATAAAAGAACAATCAAGCCTTCGATTCTTGATATTGGAAATGTCTGGTAATGTCGTTATATATTGATGATACTTCATCTACCTATTTATCCCACATGCGATTCTCAACTAGTCACTTTGAAATTTGCAGCTGTGAGTGCCATTGATACAAGTGGAATCTCACTTTTCAAAGAGTTGAAAGCAACCTTGGAAAAGAAGGGTGTTGAGGCAAGAACACTAACTTCGACATATGCATAGTTTACATACCTTTGTGTATGTTTGGAATATTATGAATGGTAACTAATTCATGTGAGTTGTGACAGCTTGTGTTGGTGAATCCTCTGGCTGAGGTCATTGAGAAGCTGAAAAAAGTTGATGAAGCTTCTGATTTCATGCAAGCAGATAACCTTTTCTTGACTGTTGGAGAGGCTGTGGCTTCACTTTCACCAACAATGAAGGGTCAATCACCAACTTTTCTTGGAGGGGCACACACAATTGTGTAATTGCTAGATTTGGAAGAGGCAGAATGTATAAGCCAAAGTTAAGAAAAGAAAAAAAAATAAAAAATAGAAGATGTAGCCACAACAAGATTTTCAGAGAATTTGCGTAAAACTGGTAATTGTTAAATATAGTTTAAACGACAAAATTAAGATGAATCCTTGTCATTTGTGCCTTCGCTTACTACTAGTTGCTTGTTAATTCAATAGTTGAAGTTGATTTTCAAGCATCTAATACATTTGACTCAATAGAAATGCTTTCGAAAATATCGTAAATTTGCAAACATCTCATCGTATTAATTAAGAACTCATCAATATATAATTATTGAATTGGGAAAAGGTTATTTGACAGCTTTTCATTGCCATTAGACAAATTTTACAGAAATAAGATTCATGGAAGAAAGTGAAGAAAGAGAAAGAGAATAGTAACAAGAAGTAGTATTAAATGATAATAAGAAAGATTGTGGCATCAAAATATCATTGAATTTTGTTAGTTTTATTCGTAATTGTTATTCAATAAAAAACTAAAGTATTTAAATATAACAAAAAATATTCACCGACCGTAAGTCATATTTTATTATCAAAACTACTATACTTTTGTTATCAAAATAAAATAAAACATTATTTGAGCATATACTTTAAAAGATAAAAATATATTCACATGTTAAATTTCTATGCATATAAATTAGGTTAAAATACTCCTTTGGTCTATGTTTTTGTTGAAAAATCTCAAATAGGTCTAAGATTTTTTTTTAGTCTCAATTAGGTCCATATTTTTGAAAATGTGTAACAATTAGGCCCATTCCGTTAGTATAGAGTTAACGGTGTTAAAGATGTGCCACATGTCAACTCCACATTTTTTTGAATTTTTTTGATTTTTTTAAAAATTTTTTAAATTTTTTTAAATTTTTTTAAATTTAAAAAAAATTTTTTGAAAATTATTCATGCCATGTGTCACGTCAGTATTGTGCCACATGTCAATTCAGTAAGGTGACACGTGTCAAATCATTGTCTGAATCTCAATTTGGTCTATATATATTTATAACTTTTTACATCCGCCACAAAAAAGCAACTCCTTATTGTCTATATTTGTTGTCCTAAGCAATATAACCCAAATTTCATATTAAAAGTATTCTTATTTTGACTCGTTCTTTTTAAGACTACTGAATTTTAACTTTATTACAATTAGGAGTAAATCAATAAGTTTAAAATAAATAGTATACTTTGAATTATGAGAATAAATATAATTTAAAATAAGAGATATTAACTTAATAATGTTTTGTTGGATAAAAAATATTAAATTTGGCATAATTAATGTATTGGAATTTTAAATTTTACATGAAATATTATTTTCAATATTTAATTATTTAGTTTATTTTGAGTTTATGTCAATATTTAGTTATTTATTTATTCTTTTACATAATATTTAAATTTTATCATTATTATGTGAAAGTTGCTCAAGAAGCCTTATTTTACAAATTTCTTTTATGTTGAATTTCAAATGCAAATTTTGTTATTACACTTTTACATTGTTTTGTAATTTCAATTTTTAAATTTAAACTTGATTACCGTATATTCTAAATTTCAAATTTCTCATTCACAATATGAATTTGAATTTTAGAAAAAACAAATTGATTATTATCATCCTATGATTACACTATCTATTGCCAAAGTGCGCATACATTTCAATCAAGCACAACGAACAATTAGTATTTCACGCTCTTCTATGGAAAAGGAAGTTTCATCAAACTAGATGATCTCCCCATATCCATATCAGTGGGAAAGGAAGCTTCATCAAACTAGATGATCTCCCCATATCCATATCAATGGGAAAGAAAGCTTCATCGCCCTAGATGATCCCCCCACACCAACAAAAAATAAAATAACACATAACAATACACAAGGACAAATCCAAAAAACTAGAAGGCAAAAGGCTGGCACCATCCTGGCCACGAGTGGCCGAGTACATCTCGGTCAAGAATGGCTGACCACATCACGACCAGGAGTGGCCGGGTACACCTCGTACTTTCCTTCACCTGCAAACAAACTTAGCCAACGACATACAAAGAGGCACAAGCAACAATTACAAACACAAAAGTCTAAGGAAGCAAGTAAGTTCAAAATATAAAGTTAAAGCATACAATGTGCGTTAATACATGTCCAAAGGGTGAATACCAAAGCTCAAAATACAATTCATAAAACAAGAAAATATAAATGACAAGTCAATTCTCTAGAGGAGTAGCAAGTTTCTGTTGCCCAACAACAAGGATCTCCTCAACAACCATGAAAGAGTCTTCGTACACATCTTTGTCAATGTCAAAACGCTCATCCTTCGCATTGAAGTTGAACAAATGTGAAGCCTGGCGCAAGGCCTTGTAGAAACCTTCCTCGTGTTGAGACATCACGTACCCTTTCAGTTGATAAATTCGACCAACTTTCTCAACATTCTCCTTCTTTGATGTTGCCAGCTCCCCCTCTAATTGTTCCAAGGCCGCCTAGGACTCCTCATCTTTTTTCTCGAAGTCCCTACAACATACTTTTAAGGCGTTACGTTTCGCCAGCAACTGTGATCGTTCATTTTTCACATTTTCCAATTAAAGGGAAACCTCCTGCCTCCTGTTGTTGGCCTCAGTCAACTCCCTCTGTAAATTCTCTATCTCAGCAGTCAGCTTGCCTGTCTTTGGCAGTTGGCTTAACACTATGTCCAGATGGCGATCCATCACCATTGCTCTGGCATGGAGTTCATTTAGCGCATACAACACAGTCTCAAGATGCATGGCTAAAACAATCTCAGCCTCCTCTGATGATAGGGAAACCTCTATGCCTTGGTTAATTTTAAGTTGCGAGTCAAACAGCGCTGCCAAAGAGTCAGCCGCACTATTGATAGACGAAGTGCCTCGAGACTTCTTTGGAGAAGATGGTCGGGGAGTCCTCGGCCTTGCAGCGCGATCCTTGCGCTTGCTTTTATTCTTCTCTGCAGCATGAGGCATTAGGTCGCTGAGAGGGCAACTTTGTGGGAGTACGACGAGAACTCTCACCTCCTTTCCTTTTCTCCTCCTCCAGCTTTTTCCTCCTCAGTTCTAGAAACACTTCCTTACTAGAGGGACAAGCAGCAACCATGATATATGTAAATAAAAATAAGCATTAGTCAAAACATAACAGACGAATATGTACGAGTAGTTAGACAAACGTACATACCGAAAAAATTATCGCGCAGATGAGAGGACCTAAACACACCAATACTTTTCTTGGAGGAGAGTTTCTTGGGCAATTGGTCCAAATAAGACAACACATACAAGTCTTCCTGGGTGAGGGATGTTCTCGGCCAAACTCGATAGGGGTGGGATATTTAGTCCAGAAGAAAGGGAATTTGGGTTCGCCATCGTCAAAATAAAAATATTCAGTCCCCACGGATCGGATGACTACCTTAAAGAATCCAGTCTTATAGGACGCAAGCAAGCACTGATGGTTTTGACCCACTAGGCACTTACGGGGTAGGTTTCAAATGAAACACTCGATAGATCAGTCAGAACGCCTAAAGGGATGCCCAACTGTTAGGATGCAGTTGACTAGGTGCTACGTTCAGCACCCTTAACACTCCCATTGTAAAGTAATCAGAAGGAGGTTCGACATAGAGGATTCTTGAGATCGTCTGGTTCCATACTAAAATAGTACCGATCAGGTACAATATTATTGATGATAAACTTTATGTTACACTTTCATATATATTATTGCCATATTTTTTGGATTCTATATCATGTGTGCTTGTTTTGAATAAGAAAATGATGAGAGAAAATGAAAAAAATAATTTAATTAGAAAAAAAAATTTATATATATAAAAAAAATTGGTCTCTTAAATTTTTTGTCCAAAGTTATGCCATTGGTTAAAAGCACACATTGTCAAATGTCAATATCATATTTAACCACATGTCAAGTTGTAAAGTGTGTTTAACTTTCTTCTTTTAGTAAATTTTGACACTTTTGATTATTGGGTTTGTTTTAGGTTTAAAAAGTTACTTTATGTAATGGATTGAAGTTTATAATTTATATAAATTAAGCTTTTTAACATTTTTATTGAAATCATTGTAACTAACTTTTTTTTAGTACTTGCTTGCTTATTAGAGTTGAAAGGCGTAAAACTACGTTCTAACAAGTTAATGCATGAACTATATTGTACTTATTTTGAGTTTGACACATTTGCCTTTTGTACTTATTATTAAAATAAATATCGTTATGAATTTCAACTTTAAAAATAAAATGGTAGTAATCACCTTTCTAGATTTAATTTGTTAAAATTAAATATTTTAGTTAATTTTACCAAAATTTCATTCCTTTAAGAAGACATCTAAAAAGGTCCATCTTTTGAACCAAATTTTTTCATAAACAAATAACATCCTTTAAACAACAAAAAAGAAACATTCCTTTTCAACTAAATTTCCTTTTATTCACATTTCATTAGTTATACTTTTTACCTTGTTATTTGAACCTTTAAAATTTGGTCCCAATATTGAATTTTATAATTTTTGGAAATCTCACTTCGACTAGAGCTAAGATGAATTTATAGTATATAAGTGATTACATATCTCACTTTACAAGTTGATTTTGTAAGATTGAGTTGCATTTGAAATTCATTTCTTAAGATGATATTAGAACCATCTGAAGTATGTTCTATTCAGATTTGTTATTTGTTAGACTTATCGTGCCATCAGAGCATCATTAATATCTAGTCACATGTTCAATATGTATATGTCTCAACGTGAAAGGATGCAAATCTCATCTTATAAGTCAACTTTATGTAGTTGAGCTAGACTTAAGTCCACTTCTTGAGATAGTATCAGAACCATGCGAAGTTTATCCTAACAATATTTATTATTTATTAGGCATATCGTGTCATTTGCTATCAGACCACCATTAATATCTAGTAGGGTGCAAACATTACTTTACATGTCAGTTTTATGAGATTGAGTTAGAATTAAAATTTACTTTTCAAAATAGTATCAAAGTCATTTGAAGTCTATCTTAGTAAGACTTTTGTTGTTTAGTAAACTTATTATGTTGTTCGTTATTGAGAACTATTGTACCATTCAATAATATTGAGAACTATCGCATAGCGTAACCAATTTTGTAAACTTGGTTTAGACTTAAAGCACACTTCTTACATAATTATATTATTGAGATTGATTATATACATGATTATCAATCCTTCAAGGTTTTATAATAAAAATAAAAAGCCTTAAAATCACCTATAATACCAGATCATTGAAGACATGCACTTCTTTTTTAATTAACAAAAAAAACTTTGTTATTTCTAACGTGTAATTGAATTTAATCTTAACCATCGTCTTGATCGCAAAGGAAAAATGCATTCAACTCCCTTAAAATTCTCCCTCCCTTAGATTCCCCTTCCTACCTCCTCCCTTCAACTTAAAATATCAAAATTTTTAATGCAAAAAAAGGAAAGACAACGTGTGGTAAAAATTTGGTCAAAAGAGGACTTCATGCCAGTCAATAAAATTGTGAAGTGTAGAAAACATTTGTGTGGTTCAAGCTTGAAGCAAACATGTGCGACAAGTAATTACTCACAAGAAAAAATGTTACACAAAATCTCCTTCTCTCCAACTCTCAAAATAACACCATCTTCACCTTCACCCTTCTAACCCTTTCTCTGCCAATCTCCTTAGCCAAACATTGAAAACCTAATAACAAGGACAACAATTTGAAACTTGTGACCATCAATGGTCTTTCTGGTGTTATAGCTAATTGGGTGATGAAATAATGGTTCTATCTCATGATCTTTGAAGAAGACAACATTGTTGAAGCAAAATAAAACAGGTTAGTTTCAAACTCAAGCATGCTTGTATGACTCTGTCCATAATTATTATAAACAACTTTAGTTTTGTTTACTTCAATTATTTTATATCTTCATATAATATAACATCATTTGAAGAGAATGCATGTACACAATTTTATAACCAATGTGATACCACATATCTTTAAATACTAGTTCAATTTTGATTACACTTTTTCATGTCAGAGTATCTTCACTTAAAATACTAATTTATTATAGTATTTAACACTAAAGACCGAGTTTTCCCAGTAATACACGAATCCCTAAATCAAATTTAGGATATCATGTCTAAGGAATTTGTATTCCTTTATTTGTGTTGGTAAGGTAATAGTTTAAAGTTTATCATTTAACAAAACTATACTTTTAATTTGCAAAAATTTTTAGCATTAGGTCAAAACGTGGGTGAGTTGGTTTCAAAGCCAACTATTCTTTCATTATTAGTCTCTAAACAAGAATTAGAAGTTTGTGACTCTCATGGGTTAATTTTGAGTTACTCGTCTAAAATCTAGGGTTGGAATATGTCATTCATGTTTGACTTGAAAAGTAAACATGTAACTGACTTTTAGTAACTTGGCACATCATCTATGGAAACCTTGATATAGATTAGTTACTAGTGACTAATAAGCATCCTACATATCCAATTTTGATAACAAATTTAAGGAGGCTATTAAATTAAAAGGTGGGGAAAGTGCTTTATGTTATTGAGTGAATGAAGATAGAAGAGAAGTACTTTTCTTCTTAATAGTACTTTTCCATTCAAGGTAAAGGGCAGCCTTGTTTCTTATAGACAAACAATTATTTGATCTTAAAGAATGATTTTGCTTTTACAAAATTATCATTTAATCTTATGATAAATAAAAAATTATACAATAGTGGGAAAATTAATAGGTTTAATATTGTTTCATAAAACCTATACTACATCTAATCTTCACTCTTTCTAAAAGAAGTTTCATTATGAATCGCTTGAATTACAAAGATTCATTAGCATGGTTAAACTGCGAAAGAAAGCTCTAAATAAGAGCTTTTGGTACCATATATAACCAAAAAAAGATGAAGATGAAAATAATATGGCAATTAAATCAAGATTTTATTAAATCACCTTAAGAATCTCTTTTACTTTTCTTAGTAATATTTAACTTATGAAAGAAAATTCTAAATACAACCTAAGTGGTGTTAAATACACTTGTGGGAGACCTTAGAGATCAATCAAAATTAATATCTACTACCTAGGTAATGCCAACGCCAAAGGCTGAATTAATGAAGTTAGGTTTTGCGTGGCATTATTCAAACTCTTTGGGTAGAAAAGTGTACAACAAAAAGAGTAGTCTTATTTAAAAATATTTAAGTTAGAAGTATGAGAAAAATAGAACGAATACGATAATAGATTATAAAACATAATTTATAGACAAAACCATATTTTTAATGTCAACAATTTTTATTGCAAGTGAAAATAACTTAGATGTTTGGATGTCAAGTTTTTGCATTCTTTTATACAGATTATTGATTTTTTTTAAAAGTGTTAAAGTACCCCATAAGTGCTCTTCTTTAATTTATTCATCTTTGTTGAAAAAAAAAATGCAAGTGAAAATAACTTAGATGTTTTGAAGAAGATTTTGAATTTAATTTTTATAAATACAAAATATATAATTTAGACTTATGAGAAAATACTCTATAAAAAAAGGAAGGTAATCAATTAAATTTATCGATAAAAGTCGGTTTACATTTTACTTCTGAGACTTCAAGTTTGAACCATTTAAAACAGAAATAAAATTTATATTGATACTAACATTGTTATTAATTAAACTGAGAACAACAAACACAAAATACACTCACATAAATTTCAAAATAAAATACACATAAATTTCATTTCAAGATATTATCAGTATACATTAAAATTTTATCTTTGAATAAAATTTTAATTATTTAGTGATATTTTTTCAAAATAATAAAATGCTAAAAATAAGAACCATCAAATAGAATTTTTTCTTCAAGATAGTTTCATATTTTATATGAAAAAAACTAAATAATTATTACAAATTTATTACTACTACTGCTGCATATGCAATAGTAATCCTCCTTTGGGATGACTAATAAATACACGAACCTTAAGCTCATAATCTTTTTATATTTTAAAATAAATTAATTTACACAAGATATATAAATAAAAAAAAATTGGTGATATAATGTTTCAATTATTTAATCTCAAAATATATAAATAAATAAAAAACACCAAGATAAGAACATAATACAATGATTGAGTGGTTGATTTCACGATCGGAAAAAAACTTTTATCATATCTTCATATTTCAATTAAAACACATACATGTACTCAATTCAATTGTCAAGATATTTAAATATAATTATGTTATATCAAAATATTTATAAAAATAAAATAAAATAAATCATCTAATCATTAATATCTTTTTTTTTCTATGTAATAATGAGAAGCTACACATATGTGATTTTATTTTAACTAGAGACACACTACAAGTATAAAAAAAATTATAATTAAGATATAAGACAAAAACAAAAACATATTGATTTGACTATAAAATCAATTGTTAGAATCAAACTTAAACTTCTTGGATGAAAAATTATCATCTATATAAATCTTAAAAGTATCATATTAATCATCATAACTAAATGTAAAAGCATACCTGAATTCAAAATGATAACAGAGTGGGATGGTTTGACGTTCTAAATCAACACATACTTTCTTGAGAGAACTCTTTAACCATCTCTCTTCTTAGTGATAGTGATAAGGTAATATTAGAATAGAAAAGCAATATATAGTGTAACATGGGAACCTAACCTATTTATTAACAAATGAAATTGTCCTTTGGTATATCTATTTACCCATTAAAAAATAGAATTACTACGTAATTTCCCTACATTAAAGGTCTCATAACATTTCAGTTAATTGACAAAATACTTTAATACCATTTGATCACTTTTAATTTGACACAATAGTAATAATAAGTATCTTTAATATATAATTATTCATATATAAGACCAATATATCTTTAATAGTAACTCTCAAAATACTTTAACAACATTTGATCACTTTTAACATGACACAACAGTAACAATAGGTGTCTTTAATAACTTTAATACATAATTATTCATATATAAGAGCAATATTGGATTAAGGATCCAACAATCTCCCACTTGGAATATATATATA
>Ga0214543_1000559_pt1 | contig 63659 bp, 28 predicted proteins | sample CNSS2metaG_FD_160094 | JGI IMG/M metagenome (GOLD analysis project Ga0214543, IMG submission 160094) | Root nodule microbial communities from cowpea collected in UCLA plant growth center, Los Angeles, California, USA - CNSS2 | ecosystem: Host-associated > Plants > Roots > Nodule | place: USA...
TATATAAAAAAAAAAAATAAATAACAAAACAAAAAAAAAAAATAAAAAAAAAAAAAAAAAAAAAATATATATATATATATATATATATATATATATATATATATATATATATATAAGTTATTTAATTAATTGTGAATATTTTAATAATTTAAATGGAGATAGAGATATGGCGGGGACATGTATTATGACGGGGATATGTACATCCCCATACTCATTCCCATATCTAATTGAAAAAGTCGGGGATTCCTCATTTCTCGTACCCATACCCATACCCAGTCAATACGAGATTTCCCGTCAAAATGAGGACGAATTCGGACAATACTCATCAAAACAGATTTATATGTCATCTCTAATTAGATCGGATTAGGATTCGATCTTAACCGCTTCATAAAATTAGAATTTAATATTTTAAGTTTTGTATCCGACAATTTAATTTACTATTAAATTTTAACAAAATGATATCATATAAAAAAATAAAAATTTAAAAGTATATAAAAATTTAATACTAAAATATAAATTCGGAGGATAGACATCCATATAAAATTTCAAGCCTAGGTGTGCGACACAGTGGAGTAGTCGTAGGATTTTGGACAGAGTCCCAAAAGAAAAGTAATTTAGCGTACACAAGTTTTGCGAGCATGGACACATGGTTGGGTCCCACCTTCTGTAATACTCTTCCCCTCTCCTTCCCAATCTCTGCAAGAATCCTCTCATCGTCATTTTCTTCTTCCTCTTCAATGGCTGCCTCTCCATCACACCATCGCTTCCACCATCACCGCCGATGTTACTCCAACCCTAACCCTTCTCAGCCTCAGCCTGCCTTGCTGGTCTTCTCCGGAGGCACCGCCTTCAACGGCGTCATCGAAGAGCTCAAGAATTTCACAGACCGCGTTGCGCACGTTCTTCCTGTTTCCGACGATGGTGGAAGTACTGCGGAGATTGTTCGTGTTCTTGGTACGGCGTTTTGTTAATTAATATTTATAGATTATAATTACCAGTGTTTCTATTTTTGGCTATATTTTGCATTGTCGCGGAATCAAATTCTGGGGGCGAGGAATTAAGGATTTGGTTGATTGGGTGGGTGCGTGTGCTTGCGTTGCAGGTGGTCCTGCTGTTGGAGACATACGTTCCAGGTGTCTGAGGTTGTCCGATCAAAGTACCGTTGAGGCTCTCGCGGTTCGGAATTTGCTTGGGCATCGTCTACCACTGGATCCACTTCAAGCTAAATCAGAATGGTTGGTACCACATTCTTACTTTGTGTTTCCTTCCCAATGCCTGATACTTATGGTTGAACTATGGATAGTTTGACTTGGTCCCCGCTTTCCATGTTACTTGCTTTAAGGGTTAACATGTTGGGCTGGGCTTAATGGGTATATGCTAATTGATAGGTTGTATCATTTAGGGGTGTTGATTTAATGGATACCTAATGTGGGAGGTTGAGAGTCATGGCCTCTCCACTGTTTTTGAAATGTTGACATTCTTTTGTACTCTTTGACCCTTGTTTTCTTTTATATTCAGGAAAATGTGGAATGCCCTCCACCCGAATTTTTTGGTGGATAGGTTTAGGAAGGGGGGAAGGAAAGAAAAAGTGAGAGACAGTGGAAAATATATGATAAATGATGCGATTTGAATTGAAGATAGACGAAAAGAAAAAATGAGGTGAAAAGGAGATGGGATCATGGTCAGAAGAAAGTGAGTGTAATAATAACAATAAGTATCCATATATTCCATTGTTTGGAACTCGATGATCTTATTTTTTTAAATGTCCTGTATTATATTATGTTTGCATAATTTTTTTTTTTTTTTAAAAGTTTAACTTCAACCCCGATGACTTGTATAGGTACTCTATCGTGGAAGGTGATCATGTTTTATGGAAAGATGTGTCAAAACCCTACAGGGAGACTATTCGAGCTTTTCTGGTTTATTTCCAGAATCAGGTGATTTGGAAAAACAAACTGGGGCTATTTTTTTAGTATTTCTCGGTTGCCACCTAAAGGGTCTTTTCTTTTTTGCACATATTTTTTATATGACTTTTTAAATGCTTGTTTTTTATTTATATTTTAATAATTTGTTTTTTAGATTATGCCTCTTGAGGTGTAGCATTTAACTGCGATTGTGCCAATTATACGTTTTTGGGGGGTAAATTACATCCATTTCCTTCCAGGTTTTACATAAATACACCCGATGTCCTTTACGTTTTTGACCTTACAATAATCTTCCTCCATTCATATAACACTAGAAATGAATCAGGAAGGAGTCTATATAAATAGAATGGGTACACAACATTTTGTTGTCATATAAACTGAAGGAGGTATACGTAGGTATAAAATAGCCATGGAATGTTTTTGTGTAATTATATTGTTAAATAACATTTTATTTTCCAATTTTTAGTTAAATTATACTAATATGATGATCGTAATAACCATTATTCATTATGATATTTTATTAGTTGCTTTAGATCAAGCTTTTTTAATCTTTTAGCATTTTTGGTTTTGGCATTAAATTTGGACATTTCTTTTGGTCTTTTTATAGATTCTCCGCCGGGCAGAAGAGTCATTTTGTTTCAGCAACGGCAGGTCTTTTGTTTCTTATTCAGTAACATTGTTGTTGTGATTTTCCTTTTTGCCAGTGTTTTCTCACCCTAAAAATACCTTGTTTCTATTGATTATATTTGTCATACGATGTTTCTTTCTCCTTTCTTTACTGGGAGGATAAACTTAAAGTTTTAGATTATGGAATGCGGCACTTGCCCGTGGGTTGAGTTGGGAATATGTTAGGATCCAATTGCAAGTTTGGGACTAGAGTCCAACGTTGGGAGTATGAGATTCTGGTGTGGGGTCTATAAGGCCTAGGGCTCTCCAGTTACAGCAGCTAGCTTTATTGGTGTGGTTTTCGCCTCCCAAGGTCCACCCAGACATCAGTAAATGGTTCAGAAAAATTATAGGTTTATTGTAATGCAAATCTATTAGAGATATGCATAGCTAGCACGCTTCATGATTGGTTTCATAATTCAAATATGTCATGTCAGTTACATGTATAATGCTCAAACCATGTTTTCCTGAAATTAGTTAAAAGAGACAGTATAACTGGTAGTACTACCACTTCTTTCTTTCTCCACCTTATTGTTCTCTTTTTGTTGTTGTTGTTGTTGTGCGTGTGACACTGATTTAATTTTAGTTAGAAAGATTGCATCCTTGCGGGATTTTGAAGAGCGTAGTTCTCTTCTATAAGTATTACATGAAAACTTAATTAGCATCTTCCAGCATTGAAGAAAATAACTTCTTTTTCAGAAAACATAGAAATGGTAATAAATGAGAGATGGAATGGGTTTAACTGCTCTCATGATTCTTTCTCCCAAGATTGATGAATAACTTCTTCTTGCAGATCTTATATTTTTGTTTTTGTAATTGTAATCTTTTGTGTATGCAACTTCTGTTGTACTTTGGTTTTAATTTTATTTGCCAAGACCAGTATTGTAGAACAACTACCTTACTTTACTTTACCAGTATTGTAGACAATAACTACACACCATTTATAAAGGATTTGGCAATCGTTGCCAAGACCCGTAGAATGGATTGTTCCAACCTGTTGGAGATCATTTAATAGCTTATATAAAGCATCCACATTGAATGATACTTGGTCATCCTCTCTAGTTGAAATAAATACTTCATATGTCCAAATTACACAACAACATACCTCTTCTGCTGGTTGAAATTTTGGGTGTACCATTAAAACATTGTGACTGATTTTTATAAACTATGCAGCATTGGAAATTTCTTTTTTGCAGGAGCACGCATATTTTTTCAGTCCTTGGATGCTGCAATATTTTTGTTTTCACGGGTTTCAGATATTCCCCCTGAAAGCCTGGTTCTACCTGTGATTTCAACCAATGACAGACTTACGTTAGGGTGTGAATTGTGGGTATGCTGTGAATCTATTTAACTGTATAATTATGATTTCTCAGAGGTTTATCATAGTAATTCTGAGAGAATTTTTTTTTTCCCTGTAAACGAACTTCATATAGGAATTCACAAAAATTATTGACCTGCTATTTCATTATTATTGCACTATCTTATTTTATTCTCTAATATACCCATAGGATGGAACTATTATACGGGGACAAAATGAAATTTCTCATCCAACCAGAGGAACAATTGAGCTTATTAAGAAGGTATGCTGGTGTATTTGTTGTTACATTATGTCTACTCCAATGATAATTTGTTTATATTTCTTACATCGATGTGAAAGGAACTTGTCTGAGATGAATTTTGTATAGTAGTCTCTTATTGAAAGGAATGAACACTTGTTCTTCAAGGGATCCAACAATCATGGTATCTAGTAATAGTATTTTTAGGTTAGTAATGTCCATGGCTGTATGCTGCTGTGGCATGGCTGTATGCTACTGTGGCGTTGATGTTGGGTTGGAATTTTGAAATATTTAGCCAGAACAGGAGCCAATTAAGTTTGACATGGGCTGGAGCTCTTGGACAAATATAGAAAAGATAGATTTTAGAATTATTTTATTCCATTTATTTTTCTATTTCTTGTATAAGTTTTGGTGAGGGGGGAATTATTCCTTCCAAATTATTGGTGGATATTGATTTTAAGTTGAAATATAGAATGATTAGTTTATTCCTTTGCTTTTGCTTGTTTTTTTTATAAATTTTGGTGAGGGAATTTTACCTTCCAATGTAAAGTTGGATTATAATTTTAAAGTGAAATATAGATTTTATTTCCCCTTTCACATTTTGTAATTAGTAATTACATAATAGCGGTGATTGGAATGCCCATCCAGTGGACGTCTATGCAAATGATTGAGATTTTACAAAGTGCTGCTGGTTTTTAGTCTCTCTCTCTCTCTGTATAGAGTGAGAGAGGAAGAGACCCGTTTCTTTAATGACTGAGCTAAGTAAATATAGGCTTTCTAATTTGTACATGGATGATTAAGATTAAAAGCTATATGATCACTTACAAAAGTTACATGACTTTTTAAAATCTCATATTACATGGCTTGCGTTTTAAATTAACAATTCACAATATCATCTAATTGTCCAATTTTGCTTTTCTTATTCTCACATAAAAGTGCCCTCATGGTGAATAGGTTTCTTATTAATATTTTATTTCTCGTGTTAACATTTTATATTTTCATGGGTAGGGAAGTTTTTCGACTCCAGCACTTCCTTCAAGAATAAAACGAGTGTTCTACATGTCAAGTGAGGGAAAAAATTTGCTGCATGAGGTAAGTACTGTCTTATTTGACCCACTTATTTCACATGTTGTTGAAGGATCTTTGCTGTATGTATTACATCTTATTATGCGTTTCCATCAACAATAGTGAGAAGCGATGCATTATACGGAAGATGCAAACAGAGGGGGAATTTATTTAAATATATTTATTGTAAATGAAAATATTTTATAAAGAAACCAGGGAAAGTTATCCCATAATTAGCATGGATTTGTATTCTGTCTTTTATTGAAGTGTAACATAATATTAGATTAAATTTGATTTTTCATTTGTTAATGTAAAAGAATGAAGAAGTCAAATGAGATGGAGGTAAAGAGTAAAGACATGCTCTGTTGACAGAAAAGAAATGGTAAAAAAAAAATAACAAATACGGATAAACTAATAACTTTCATTCTGATTTAATGCCAATTAGAGAACCTTACGTAGAGGAGAGCCATTTTTCATGGAATAATACTTACATACATGGTCTAACTTATTTGGTCCGAACTAGAGTTATTATCTATCTATAACAAGGTTTCAACTTTTAGTCTACTTGAGGTTCAAACTTAAACTGGGGAAGGGGGAACACTTATAACATGGAGCTAAATAAGCAACGTGTATTTTGAAGGTGGGTACAGTTTTTATTTGTCTGCTTCCATTATGAAAATAACAATAATCGGTACCTTTTAAATTTGCTTATCTCACTGTACGAAATCTAAAGGATTTGGAGTTTAGGTCCAAATTTATAAAAAAATTATAATTTGGAACTGCTTTTTCTCTGTGAATAGGTCTTTCCCTCAGTTAATGCGGCTGTGTTAGAGTGGTTAAATAATGTGAACTGCATTGTGTATGGCATGGGGTCTCTTTTTACTTCAATCTGCCCCTCACTGGTAAAGATTCTTATTATTGATGATTACATATATTTGACAACTCTGATATTCATTTTAGCAGTTGAGGTTCATATGCTAGGCGAGGCCCTCTACTTTGTCCATATTGTGTCTAAATTTTGGAAAACATGATTGTTCAACTCTTTAAGTATTTATTGATTACTTGATTAATATGTAATTAGTTGGAACAAACTTCTAGCTTCATTACTTATAACGATGAGTCTCTCATTAGAAGTTTACGGAAAATTTTGCTAGGTGTTACTGGGAATTGGGGAGATTATTTCTTCAAGGTCCTGCCTCAAGGTATTTTATTTTTTTTAATGTTACTTTTTGCTTTGGTTATCCGCAGAAAGTGTAATATACCTTCTACCCTGTTATAATAGAGAAACAAGATTGCTTTTTTTCGTGAAAAAAATAAAGTTATATAGTGGTCTAACTTAGGTTTACTGCTGCACGAGACAAAATGGACCATAAGCTGCTGATATTTTACTATGGGCACACATCTCTGCTTCCATGATTCCTTGCTTTCTGGTCCCATTGTAGTGGCATTAGAGTGCTTCCATCAACAAGTTGCATGCCTTTATTTTTAAATATGTAAGCATGTTTCTAGATACACAAAGCTTGCTGTTATTAGGTGGAAATTAATTCTTTCTTGCATAATTTGCTGATAGCTCTTACATGAGATTCAGACTGTTGAATCAATTCTTTTAGGGGTGTCTTTTTGGATTGTGAAATGGTAACATTCAAAACTATACCTTTTCAGCTTATTAATTTGATTCAGAAAAATGGTAGGTACTTATGTTAAATGGTACTTGGGACCGGGAAACTAATGGATTCTCAGCTTCTTGTTTTGTAACTGCCATTACGGATGCTCTAAATCGAACATATGGAGAACCTAGCAATCGCTTACAGAATCTTGTGAGTGAAAATTCCTCTCAATTCTCTATATTCTTTTCTTTTTTTCAAAATAAAACATTTGATTCACGCGACTCTCTTAGCGAGATGTTATTATACTTTGCATAATTCTGATAAAGAGGTACACTGTTAAAATAAATGATTGATCGATCTCTTGGATAAATTTTACTGTCCCTCTCTTTTCAGCTGAAAATATCCCGTGAATGCTCATTCTATAATAAATATATTTTTTGTTTTTTTTTGATATAACTCTACGAATTACTTATTTCCTTAGTGCCATGGCTAATTAAGAATTACATTTTTTCAAAGACAGTTATATTCATTTCCTCATCAGCTGTAGTTGTATGAAGTGAAGTGGTAATCTTTTTTTTACTACTGGCTTTTCCAAGAAACCTCATAAAAATATGTAGAATTTAGGGATGCTTAGCTGTGGTTCTTTTACTATTTCATTAATTAACTGTTAACATCTGTCCCTTGCCTTCTCCATTCTTTTCACATATTTGACGTAATCCCCAGAAAAATATGCTACCTTATCTTTTAGTGTTTTCTAAATATTTTCATTTGATACATCATGGAATGCTCGGTATGTAAAATGTTTCATCAACTTTAGATACAATTATCATATAAAATGAAAACCAAAAAGCACTGTACACAATGAATGATGTAATATAGGTAATTTATGCGCTGTTAATGTTTGATGCCAGCCAAATCACTATATAAATACCCTTTTGGTGCCGAGAAATGGTGAAATTCCAGTTGATATCGACAGTTTGGCTGCCCAAGGAATATTTGACGTGGTATGTCTTTTTAATCTGTTCATTCTGTGTTATTAGGTGGATAGAATCTCTTCTATGCACGATGAAGATATATTCCAAGATTCTTTGTTTGAAATTTTCTGTGGACAAGTTCATGCATGGATCTGGCACTTGGTCTAAGAATTAACCTTAATTTACTACTTATCAAAAGCAGTTGCTCTAAAGTCAGACTTTGATATTGTTACAAATTAGTGATTTAACACTTCATGGAAATGAATTCTTCTTATGGTACAGGATCCGTGGTAATTTTATGATGTAAGTTACTTAGTGACCATCCTATTATTTCTCAAATTTGCAGATAGTTGTTGACTCCATACGAGATCCTAAAGTGGGTATAATTTATGACCCGAGTTCACTGATTAGATCTCTGGCTGACTTAACAGACAGGTACATGAAGTCGCAAGTTAATGGCTTAATTGATACCAAACGGTAATCATTAAAAAATAGTCACTGAAATTATCATCATTTGATTGTGAATCTTCCTGTAGAATAACAGTGAGTGAGACTAAGGGAAAATGTATGATATATGTAACTTTTTCCAGGATTAAAAATAGTTGCTGTTTTAGGAACTTGTTGTGAATGTAATTTGATAACGATTTAATATGCTTTCAACTTTTTCATTCAATAGTTTTTTTTTCTGTTATAAGTTTTTAGAATATTTTTTTATAGAATAGTCCAAATCCTTTATAAATATGGATTACTACGAATTATCTTGGCCAGTGCGCCATTAACGTGTAGAGGGCTGTTAGACATTGTGCGCAAGTGACGCCACTAAAGCCAAATGGAATATCGGATCTAACAAGCATTTTCAAATGTTGAGTAAAAGAAGAAATATCTGTCCACGAAATATACCCCAATTACATAACGTAACATCCATAGTTTTATGATTTAAAAAAGTTAAAGATAAATTATCAATGATTAACCGGTACAAGAACATGTACAAGCAAAACCGATTACTATCTTGTTTGCCATTGCATCAAGTCTGATCTTCATTTCGCTTATGCTAATAACATCCTTGAGATCTTTCTCCCACAATAAACCCAATTACAAAAATAAAGAACTTCACTTTATTTTTCAAGTTAAACCCTTTTATTATCAAAGCTTAGAATTCGGTTATTGAATAGTCGAAATTTGACCTTTAAATTTTTTAATTTGGTTTATTTTCGGAAAATCTTCATCTTTGAAGCAAATCTGGATGTAAAATGGCAAGAATTATAGGTGACAACACAGATAAATAGCATAAAAAAATAAACATAAAGGGTACAAAGAACCACTGTTAGGAAAACAATGAAAAGCTTGAAATGCGAGCAAGTTAGGAGGAATCAACACATTAAGAAACTAACAGAAGAGAGGCCATTTTGGGCCCTATTTGCCACTATTTGGGTGAGTCTTGGTGCAAAGAACTTTCCGTCCCTTGGCACGTCGTCGTCTTAAAATAGCTCTTCCACCTGGTGTGCTCATTCGTTTGCGGAAACCATGAGTTCGTGCCAATGATTTTCTTGATCTGTTTCTCTTTGTCTGACAAAGAGCAGCCTTCCCTGCCCTCACAACCAAACCACCACTTTTTCCTCTTCTCGGCCCAACATTACATGTCAACTCCAATCCAAGTGACAACCCTTCACATTCACAATTTTACTTCATCAGATCAACTTAATCTATATTTCAACAACTCCTCCTATGCTCATATGCAAATTAAACAAATCTTGTCAAACACTTCAAACCGAGTCACCTATTACTAACAATGCTAACAACTCTACTTTTCTGTCCACTGTTTATCTTTATTCTTTGCTAAGTTATTTACTATGAAGTTTCAATGGCAAAATATGTTGAACATTAATGAAAGGATGCCATTGAGATATTCTTAACTGACGCAAGCTGTTATGCGCCAGGAAGAAGAACAAAATTCAAATTTTACTCTGTGTCTTTCTTTTCTTGTTACAGGGATAGGCCTTATAAAGACCTTGAATTATTTTTGAGTCAATCCTAAAGGACATCTGTTTCTTATTCTAAGAGAAAATATTCCCAAGCGTAACAATAACGGCTAACGTCTAGATGTAATCTTTGAATCATATTAGGCTCACTGGAGTCTCTTCTCCATCACAGCCTGCCAAAATCCTTTGAGACAGGAGGATTAATAAACTGAACCTCCATATCAGTAAACTAACCAACTAAACCATAAAAGTTCTGGAATCATTTGTTCTTATGTTATTATTGGTCTTCAAGTCTGATTGAGAGTTTCCCAGTGTAAAAACGAGTAAGTTAGCAATATATAAGCAAAAAAAAAAATCACAAATGTATTGGCTTAAGGATTTTGGATTATTGATGATATCATGGTTTCCTGTGTGTTACAACTAGGTACTACTACAATCAGATCACAAATCCTTACAGAAAGAAGAAAGAATTTCACCACAACAACTAAAAAGATTGCCGCACTCATCCAGCTTTTTAATATTGCCATTCAGGGATATTAGTATGTATAGTCAAGTTCATAGGATCTGTTCATATTCAGACTTCAGAGCTGCCAATTGCATTTAATCCGAAAACCCAAAGGTTAAAAATGCAAGCATTTTAAACTGGTATTATTGTTCTAAGCAGTGATAAAAAGCTTGTAATGGTACTCGTGTACTACATAAATATATTTGCTTCGCTTCACTTACAACCCATTTCATATCAACTTCTACATAGCTTAAATTGACACAAAGAAATCCCTTTCAAAACCCAGAAGAGTAACGTTCGTTCCAAATTGTGTCCATGTTCAAGTTAAATTAAACCCAACCACAAGCATTTTCCTTTCAAAAACCTATTAGCAACATAAATCCCTACATCCCTATTAAAACAAAGAGAAATCGCTTCCGATTCAATAACTGCCACTCTTCCAACTAAAACAGCTATTAAAAAATGTTTAAGCTTGGCATACCATACATTGAGAATGAAGAATTCAGCACTAAATAAAACTACAAAAAACCATGATAACCAAGGCAGAAGGAAATTCACCAAGAGTGACCGATTTGAAAACGAGCCAGTGCGTAATTAGTGAAGAATGAGATGAAAAGGGAAAATAAGAAGTACCGAGATGGGAAATAAAGGCGAGGAGTACCTGTAAAGGAGGAAGGGGAAGAGAGATGGGAAGGAGAGGAGAGGAAGGAACAATGGAGGAGAGGAGAACGAACGTTGGAGAAACTGCTGCGGCTAACGTTGAGAGAGAGTGAAGATGGCTTTGGGGCATTCAGAACGAGAGAAGCTAAGGGAGTGGGCGCTTTCGCCACTATGCAAAGCGATAAGGAAGCCATTATCCAATTTTCTTTTTTCCTTCACCTCTCTGTGAATACTAGTTTAAGGGAGGGACGGGAAAATACTAATTTTGTGTTATAAAAGTTTATTTTAATGAATTTAATTTTATTTTACTGAGTTTTCGAATGGGGATGTAGCTCAAATGGTAGAGCGCTCGCTTTGCATGCGAGAGGTACAGGGTTCGATCCCCTGCATCTCCACCATTCTCTAATCTCTTCTATATTTTTCAAATTACTTTGTCACCATCCTACATTCTCAGGTTTTTCGCTCACTCTTCTTCATTTCTATTTCTTTCAATAAGAATATTTGGGGGCGACTTGTATTTTTTCAATAAAAATATTTGAGGATTGTGCATGTAACATAAAGAAAAAACATAACAAATCCATGCCAACATAATCCATAAATGTCTCAAATACATTGTTTGATAGAAGAAACCAATAATTTGGAACGTATACAAAATAGGAAGACATAAACCTTGTTTGTAAAAATGGTAAACAACAGATACATGAGATTCGAGCCAGACATAGAAAGATCTACGAGATGTTCGAACTCACCAAAATACTATTATAACAGCAAACACAAACGGATCTTCGGAAGATTTAATTTAAATCCAAAGTTGGGTAAGAAGCTTTCATGGCGACGCCACAGACACCTTCCGGTTCACCACTTTCCCTGAGCAACTTCATGTACCCGTTCTCTCCCCAACTCTCACCCCATGAATTCTTGATCAACCAGTACTTTTTGCCGTCATCGGTGGTGTCATAACCAATTATAGTAACTGCGTGGTTGAGCTCAGTGCCGCATGGTCCTTCAAATACATCACTCTCGTAGGACTGAAAGTTTTGATTAATAGCAACAACAACTGACACGGGTTGTTGGGCCACGGCTAATAGAAGTTGCTCTTCACTATTTTCAGGTACGTCTTTATATCCACTTATTTGAACTGCGGGCTGTGCCGACTGGCATGTTCCGGCAAAGCCTTGGTAAGGGTAATCGCTTTCGGAAGAAATACCCTCGTTTTCTTTTATATAGTTGAATGCATTATCCATGAAACCTCCATCACACCCCTTGTTATCGTTATCACAGTCCACTAATTGTTGCTCTGAGAGTGGGATCAACTTCTTGGTTTTTATTTGGACAATTCCTTCTACAGCGGCCACGGTTGAAAACGCCCAACAGCTTCCTGCAATTTAACCAGTGAAAGAGATAAAATTAATCACCAGTTTTTTTCATGTAATGCTATAATATAAAACAGAAGATGAAGTTGTGATCACATACCACATTGACCTTGGTCTTTAACATCGGTGACGGCTCCTCTCTCTCTCCAGTCCATGCTTGGTGGAATATTATCATCATCGACACTCAAGTGTGTAGCTGAGGATGAGCGTGGTAGGCTTGAATTGAGCTTGAGTCCTGTGTGTGAAGCGATAAACTCTTCTTCGGTTAAGTCAGAAAATGGATTCAGCCCTAACTTGTAACTCTTCTTCCCACCGTTGTTGAATTTCTCTATGTATTCCAAATTCTCTGCAAATATTTTGAACCGTTTCCCTTTCTCTGCATCATCAACGTATTGGCGTCCGTGTTGGGACTTCCAATGCTGGAACGCTTCAGCAACAGAAGATTCAGACAATGTTCGGGACATGGCTTGATAAGCACATGTCAACAACATCACAGCGCAAACAGCAAAGACATGCTTCATTTGAACTGAAGTAGCCATTTTCTTTTAGAGACAGAAGAACAGATATTTTGTATGGAAAGATAGCAGTGAATTGGCATATTTATAGCACATAAAATCCTGTTGCCATGCGATAATCTCGGTATCTATTCACGTCAGACTAATCATCCTTTTGCCCTTACGTTGGTATCTTGCTTGTTTAAGATTGACCGGAAACTGCAATTCAATGTGTCCAATAAATACAGCTCAATCAACCTGTGCTCCTTTTGTTTTTTTTATGGACAAAATATCTGCAACTTTTATATCACACCCTATAATTATTCTCCGGTTAAATCCGTCTATTTTAAAGTGAACTTTATTTTACAATCCTGTATAATTAAAAATATAAATCATTAAAAGTAAAACTCTAGTTTTTAATTAAATAAAAACATACTTCGAATTATCTAAATTTTTCTTTTTATATATACTATGAATTTTAAAACATTTACAATTTAATACTCCATAATTACCCTCTTTACATAAACTATCTAAGTCTTCTTATTATTACTTAAATGAAGCTTATTTCTGTATATTAATAAAATGATTAATTTCGAAGTTATTTCCTTAATTTTCAAACTTTTTATTCATTAATTTATTCGTATACAATAATATGAAATATTTTTCATCAAAAATAAAATATGTATATAATATCATATTTAATACATTTTTAAAGGTTCAAATTAAGGGTGTTAAAAGTGAGTTAAATCGGCTCACATATATTAGTTCACCATGGATTCAGCTAAAGAAGGGATAGCTCAACCCAGCTCACTTTTTGGTGAGTCAAAATCTTTTTAACTCAGTTTGATTCACCATGAGTTGGTGGATTAGTGGATTGACTCATTTACTAATGTTTTATTTACAATTTACTTTACATATTTATTGTATTACAATGAGAGTGAATTGACTTAATTTATTTTTTATAATATTGAAATCAAAGTGTTTACCTAATTCTCGAAATATGATTATAAAGATAATAGTTAAAGATTAAAGTATTAAAGAATATAATCCTACAAACAAATTAATTAAACATTCAAACTTTCAAATATAATTTAACAATATTCTTACATTTAAAATATGAAATTTTGAACGTATATAATTAGAAATAGTAAATAATTGTAACAAAAAAGAATTTTAAAAAATATTTGTAGGTTAAGTGATGTAGGTTCAGTTCAATCTACTTTTAAAACAAACTAAATTTTTCTCAACCCAACCCAACTCGAATCCATGCTGAGCCAACTGATTTTAACATCTCTAATTTAGAGTTATCGTACTTCAAAATACTAACAATGTTCATGTTTTAAATTTTAATTTTAAATTTCATTCAATTTCTAAATTCTTATATCTTATTTGTTATTGACTCTTTCCTCACACTTTATCTTTATCAATTTACTTTAAGAAGAAATTTATGATCTTTTATATTAAAATAAAATAATAAAATATTGATTTATGAAAAAATATAAAAAAATTACTTTTCCTCTATTTATTAATTAGTCTTAAACTCGTGCATTGATTTTTTTTTGTCATTTATGACGTTAATAAATATATGTTATATTAAAAAAAATTAGAAGTTGAAAAAAAAAATGTAATAAATTCTTTTAAGAATATAAATGTTAGATGATATAAAAAAATATAAATAGTAGAAGATTTAAGAATTAAAAGTTAACTTTCCAAAAAATGTAAAGGTAGAAAATACAAAGAGATATACCGTAAAAGCACAAAGGTTAAATGATACAGAAAAATATAAAAAATAAATCATCTAAAATTATAAAAGATAGTCTATGAAAAAAAAAAGACTATATAAAAATATAAAAATCAGAGTGGAAAAATGTAAATGATAAACAATCTAATTTTTAATATTTTTCTTGTCTTTTTTAAGTTTTGACCATAAGTACTATACTATAAACAATTTCTCATGTCGGCTTTTGTTTATATATATTTGAAAAACGATAAATAAACAGAAAAGGAGAAAGTTGAATATTAAGGAAGATTGGCGCAGAGTGTGAGACGTGAATAATGGTTAACGCGTCCTAAACGAGAAGATGAAGGATGTCAAAAATTAGCAAAACCAAAACTCTACTCAACCATGCCATGCTTCACACGTTCAACTTACACTATATATCTACTTTTACTTTTTTTCTTTTTTATTTATTCTAAAATAAATTTATAAAGATTAACCCTCTAAAAAATATGATTACCCGTGTTTAATCTTTTAAAACAAATATGTAGAAACTAGTTTTGCTGTTAATTATTTTCCATTTGTTGTGTTAATTTTATTGTTTATCTATCGCTTTTTATTAATGAATTATATGCAAAATAAAATACATATTATTGGAAATGTAAATCTTTATTTGTTAAATCTTATCCTTTTTACGTAAAAATGGAGTATATAATTGTTTTTATTAAGAATTTAAATTGATTAAACGAGTGAAAAAGTAAATAAAAAACCATATTTTAAGTTTTCAGTTCATTAAAACATATCGAACCTAATTCCAGTCCATAGAATAAATGAAACATATGATTCATCGTGCGAAACTTAATATGTTTTTGGAAAATTAATTTCTGTAGATATTTTAAGGACTAAAAAATAATTCTTAAACTGAAGACAAGTTTAAGTCTTTCAGTAAATACTAACAATATATATATATATAATTAAATAAAATAATGCTGATTTTATTTAATAATACTTTTCTTCAGGGTCTTTTTCTATATATTAAGAATGAGCTGTATAATAAAGACATTCTTTCTTACTGGATTGGCGCATATAGATATGGAATTCTATCTCACCAAAGTTTCATTGTTCAAAAACAAATTAGATCATACCACAATTAATTCAATGAGCATATAAATTCAACTACAAAAATATTTATGTACTATAAATTCTGGTTAAAAAAAATCTTTAAGAGTCATGGTATGATATTACAGTTAAACAAGGAGGTTAGTTTACTCTGAACATTATAAACCGAGAAAATTTAAGATTGACTCTAATACATTACACGGATTTATGGAACCAAGAGGGTACTAGGCAAGGCTAAGAACCTCTTAGTACACCCATATACAACTTGCATAATCAATTAAACCACAATAAATACCAAAAACCGATAAGTAACCAAAACAACAATTACATCAAGATTAAAAGTTATATTAATGCATCCATTAAATAGTACAAATAGACAATTACTAAATAAATAGACAATTACCTAACAAATAAACAATTACCCAAGGTATTTACCGCTAATATTCCACGTTTACTATTACACTAAAATACAAATTCATTTCAAACTCATTATATTACACTCAAGAATAAGGATGGCAACGGGTCGGATCGGGTACGGATAGTGCATACCCGCAACCCAATTCATAAAAAGAAAAATTCGTCTGTTACCTGCCTGTTTACTTGTCCGGTACCCGCTTAAAAAATATCCGCAGATTTTTTTAAAACCCACAGGTACCCGTGGATACTCGTATACCCGCAAATATTTAAAAAATATATATTTTTTATAATTTTTTTAATATAAAACTATAAAAATAAAATAAAGTATAATTAAATTTAATTAAATTTAACCTAATAAAATATAATTTTAATTTTAATTTTAATTAAATTTAACTTAATAAAATATAAATTAAATTTTAATTTTAATGTTTTACGAGTAACGGATACCCGCGGGCATGGATAGTATGATACTCGTACCCGACCCTTTTATAAGTGGGTATTAAAATATCCGCTACCGTGGATAATAAATACTCGCGGGTATTAACTACTCATAGCGGATTTTATCCGCAGATATCTACAGACACGGGTATTTTTTTTATCTCTACTAAAAAATGAGGGACTAGTGTAGAATACTACATTGATATAACATATTGTCAAAGAAACAAAATTTTCCTTTATAATCATCATATCACACTTAAGCTAAAGAATCGATGGATTGTATAACCTCATAAATCGAGAAGGTTTAAGCCAAGCATTGAATGAATTCATGGAACCCGGAGGAGGTACTAAGTAATAAGGTCTTGAACCTCTCGACACAACTATATACAATGCTTGGAATGATCAATTAAACAATAATAACTAAAATAATGATCAATTATTATTCTTTAACAACAATTAAACAAAGGTTAATTAACAACGATATATATTATTTCATTTTCAAAGGCTCACATAAGCCATTTACAATAGTATAAATTAATAATTACCTTAAAATTATGCATTTATTAATATAATAATTATAAAGTTTAAATACATACTCGATCATCCAAATCCAATTGTGTTTTCGTAAATACCCTCTTAAATAGATCTGAGATTTAGAAATGTTATAGAATATCGAAGACTTGCCAAGAATTCAAATTCTAGAAAAATCTGAATTATGAGAGACTTCGAGCATTGGCAGAATCGTAAGTGGCTTGATTGCCGGATAATTGAGCTTCATTAAAACTGTAATACTAACTGGATTAAACTTAACCTTTTACGAACTTTAATTAATTTTTTTCATAATTTAAATCATTATTTATTGGTATATCTTCTAACGAATAGTGACTTTTAAATTAACAATTTCAATCTATCACTTATCAATTCTTCATTAAGAATTTCCCAATACTATCCGATAAGCTAAAAAGTAAGAATATCTCAAATACAAAAGTTTCAGTAAAATACTTAAATTTAAGACAAAAATTTTATATTAATTTTTTTTTATTAAAATAGGTTGATATAATCATGACAAATGTAATAAAATGGAGACCTCTATGCTATATATTATTTTGAATCTTAAAAATAAAAGAATAGTTTTTCGACATTACTATCATGTTTTATAAAGAATAATATTAAAGTAACATCCAATTACAATGATTAAATTAATCTTTTCAGTAGTAACAAATTGAAATACAAATAAGAAACTATAAAATTGTGAGTTTTATAAAATCACTTAGACTAAAATTTGTAAAAAACTATTTAAAAATTATGTGACGTAACATCATTGACTTAAAGTAGAAAAGAAAAAGTTGTGAAAAATTGCTTATAAACTTCTTGCGTTATAAAATGTTATAAATTTAATATTTTATATAAAAGGAAATTATTTTCCCAAATGGAACCACTAAATTGAGCAAAGAATTTGAATATAATAAGTGACCGATAAATCTAGACTGAGTGTCTTTATTACCAGTTTAGGTTTTTCCTTATACAGGCTTACAATATTCATAATTTAAATGACATTATTTAATTTATTTTCACTTATTTTGGGCAATAATATTCATAATTTAAATGAGATTGCTAGAATTTTTTTGCACCTTCACAAAATACAATAGAACGTTCATTTTATTTAAGTTTTTAAATAAAAACTTAAAGACATTAATTTACATGCGGAGCGCATTATTCGTTTAAAGGCACACAAACACAATGTCACTTGGAAATATAAGAGTTACGGAGAAAGATTTGTTTAGAGTTTAGGTTTGGACTTCAATACTTTTAAGACTTTCTAAACATCTGTAATAACATTTTCCGACATAATCATTAATAATTGTGTATAATTCATTGATTCATAGACGAAGCGAAGAACTTCGTACTTTTACAAAGTAAAAGACATGGAGAAAGCTAGTTTTTGAAAATATGGTAAACGACGAGTACTACAGTAGATGGAGACAAAGAAAAAACGATGCTTAAACTTACTACAATACTAGTTGCTCCCGTAACAACAGAACAGCATGCATGCACGCAGACACAAACGGATTCAGGAAATTTGTTTTGAAATTACTGCATAACTGGATATGAAGCTTGCATAGCGATGCCACAAACACCTCCAGGTTCACCACTTTCCCTCAGCAACTTCATGTAACCTTTCTCTCCCCATCTCTCACCCCATGAATTCTTGATCAACCAGTACTTCTTGCCGTCTTCGGTGGTGTTATAACCAATTACAGTAACTGCGTGGTTGAGATTAGAGCCACATGGTCCTTCAAATACATCGCTCTCGTATGCCTTAAAGTTTTGATTAACAGCAACGCCAACTGACACTGGTTGTTTGGCCACGGCTTGTAGTAGTTGCTCTTCATTATTACGAGGCACGTCTTTATATCCAGTTATTTGAGCTACGAGTTGTGTCGTCTGGCATGTTCCATCAGATCCTTGGTATGGGTAGTCAGTTTCGCCAGCGATACCCCCGTTTTCTATGATATAGTTGAATGCATGATCCGGTAAACCTCCATCACACCCGTTGCTATCGTTATCACAGTCCACTAATTGTTGCTCTGAGAGCGCCACCAACTTCTGTTTTTGGATTTGGAAAATGCCTTCTACAGCGGCCACGGCTGAAAACGCCCAACAGCTTCCTGCAATTTAACCGGTGAAAGAGATAAAATTAATAATAACCAGTTTTTTTTTCATGTAAATGATAATATAAAACAGAAGATGAAGTTGTGATTACATACCACATCGACCTTGGTCCTTAACAGGGGTGACGGCTCCTTTCTCTCTCCAGTTCAAGCTTTCTGGAACATTATCATCGACACTCAAGTATGTAGCTGAGGATGAGCGTGGTTGGCTTGAATTGAGCTTGAGTCCTGTGTGTGAAGCGATAAACTCTTCTTCGGTTAAGTCAGAAAATGGATTCAGCCCCAACTTGTAACTCTTCTTCCCACCGTTGTTGAACTTCTCTATGTATTCCAAGTTCTCTGCAAATATTTTGAACCGTCTTTCCTTCTCTGCATCATCAACATATTCGCGTCCGTGTTGGGACGTCCAATCCTGGAATGCTTCTGCAGAAGAAGATTCATACAATGTTCGGGACATGGCTTGATAAGCACATGTCAACAACATCACAGCGCAAACAGCAAAGACATGCTTCATTTGAACTGAAGTAGCCATTTTCTTTTAGAGACAGAAGAACAGATATTTTGTATGAAAAGTGGGTATAAAAAGATAGCAGTGAATTGGCATATTTATAGCACATAAAATCCTGTTGCCATGCGATAATCTCGGTATCTATTCACGTCAGACTAATCGTCCTTTTGCCCTTACGTTGGTCTCTTGCTTGTTTAAGATTGACCGGAAACTGCAATTCAATGTGTCCAATAAATACTTCTCAATCAATCTGTGCTCCTTTTGTTTTATTTCTTATGAACAAAATATCTGCAACTTTTATATCACACCCTATAATTATTCTCCTGTTAAATCGGTCTATTTTAAAGTAAACTTTATCTTACAATCCTGTATAATTAAAAATATAAATCATCTCAAGTAAAACTCTGGTTTCAATTAAATAAATATATACTTCGAATTATCCAGATTTTACTTTTTATATACACTATGAATATAAAAACATTTACAATTTAATATTCCATAATTACCCTCTTTATATACACTATCTCAGTCTTCTTATTATTACTTAAATGAAAATTTTTTATGCATATTAATAAAATCATTAATTTCACAATTATTTATTGAATTTCCAAACTTTTTATTCATTAATTTTTTCATATACAATAATATAAAATATCTTTCGTCAAAAATAAAATATGTAATATCATATTTAATACATTTTAAAATGTTTAAATTTATCATATTTTTATACTTATGATATTGATGTTTTAAATTTAACTTTACATTTCAATCAAACTATAAATTCCTAAAACTTATTTGTTTGTGGCTCTTTTCTTACTTTCTTCTTCTCAGTATACTTTAAAGTATACTTTAAGAAGAATATTATGAGCTTTTATATAAAATAAACAGATAAAATATTGATATGAGAAAATTACTTTTCCGCTGTTTACTAATTAGTCTTAAACATGTGTTTACTCGTGGAATCATTGGTATTTGTTTGTACGTTTTTTATTAGGTAAGTAAATATACGTTATATTAAAAAGAACTTGGAAAATGATTTTTTATTACATAACTTTCTCTGAAAGATCCTTATTTGGCTCTCTCTTTAGCCTTATGTCTCTTATCCTTAGGAGGTCTTCCTCCACTAGCAGGTTTTTTCGAAAAACTTCATTTATTCTAGTGTGGATGACAGACTTATATTTCTTGGTTTTAATAGGACTCCTTACAAGTGTTATTTCTATCTAATATTATCTAAAAATAATCAAGTTATTAATTATTGAACGAAACCAAGAAATAACTCCTCACGTGCGAAATTATAGAAGGTCCCCTTTAAGATCAAACAATTCCATCGAATTAAGTATGATTGTATGTGTGATAGCATCTACTATACTAGGAATATCTTGCAATATTACGATTTTCGAAATAGTTTTCCATTTTTTCATTTTTAATATTTCAAAACCACTAGAAGATGTCACTTCATGTTGTAAGAGGAAGTTATCAAAATTTAATAGTCAAAGTATCATTGTCCAAAAAACTTAGAAGTTGAGGAAAAAAAATAATTAATATTTTTAAGAAAAAAAAAATAAAAAAAAATAAAAAAAATATAAAAAAAAAAAAATATAAAAATATATATATATATATATATATATATATATATATATATATATATATAAGTTATACTAAAATAATTTAAAGAGATCCAAAAATACAAATATTAGATAATGAAAAAGAAATCGTATAAAGTAAATTTTCTACAAATAAAAAAGTAGAAGATACACAAAGATATAGAGTAAACTCTAATTTTTATAATTTTTTTTATATTTCATATTAGATATGTATAAGTCATGAGAAATATAAAAAAAAATATGTACAAGAAGTGTTTGATGAAAAGTAACTCAGAGAACTTTCTTACTTTTCATATTAATTTAGTAAAAACTTGTTTAATATACAGAGTACAATATCCTATGATATAAAAGGGAAAGTAAAACCTATGATATCATCATAATACATAATATTTAATAATAAAAAAAGAGAAAAAAATATTATATATATATATATATATATATATATATATATATATATATTATATCTCCATCAATCGAATTAAAACCAAGAGATATGTAATATCTCTAACATTTCATGAGATTTTTTTTACAAATTTTGCAAGAAAATTTTTTTTTGCCATTTTTTGTAAGAATTTTAATTGATAAGTAATTCTTTCATAGATAATTATTTTTTTTAAAATTATAAAATTCGTAATTATTTTCTGTGAAAAATATTTTATATAAAATATTTGAAAAAAAAAATTGTTAACAATTTTTTACAAATTATTTTCATAACAAAATTTGTAAATGGAAAATTATATAAAATACAGATGTTGGATTATAAAAGAAATATGAATGGTACACAATTTAAATTTTTTTTTTTTGTCTTATTGAAGTTGGATATGTTGACCATAAACCATTAACTAAACAATTTATCATGTCAAAATATTATTATGGAGTCGGGGGATTTGGCTATTTGCAGAGGTAGACGTGAATGATGGTTAACCCATGCAACACGGTGGGAAGATGAAGATGTCTCACACTTCAAAAATTGCCAAGACGCAACTATATTCAAACATGTGATGTGCCCACCTGTTTCACTCGTTTGCCACACCTTATACTTATAATATCATAACTTTAAAAATAAATTATAAAAATTAATACTCTAGAAAATATTATTACACCTCTTTTTAAATAATTAAATAAAATCCGTATTTATTCAACGATACTTTTTTTTTCCAAAATCTTGTTTTATATATATTTAAGTATGAGCAGTTGAATAAACATAATATTCTTTCTTCCTGGATTGGCGCATGCAGCTAGAATGTGATTATTCATATGACCAAACTTTCATTTAATTCCAAAACAAATGAGATGAGACCACAAATCTTGAGTTTACTGAGCATAATAAGTTAAAGCAAAGAAATATTCAAATTGTAAAAAACTCTCAATACTGAGACTTGAAGGATTTGCAGAACCGTCAGTGGCTTGAATGCCGGATAATTGAGCTTCATTTAGCTGTGATACAAAATGTGTCATCCAATGCAAAAACTTACTGCCAATACTAACTAACTGGATTAAACTTAACCTTCGACGAATTCTCATTTATTTTGTTTAACTAAACTTCTCAATTGACTTTAAAATTCCTGCATTGTAAATGTTCTAAAGTACGTTTTATACCAGATTCATTAGTAATTATATTGGGATCATTTATGATTGAGCCAAGTTGGTCCTATTTCAGAACAAGTCGAGTAAAATTCATTTTCAATCTAGTTGAGTTGGATGATACATATTAAGCTAAGTTAAGTTAGGTATTGGTTGATCCGAGTCAAATTAAGTGTATTTCTGGTTAAGTCGAGTTGGACCCGTGTCTAGTCAAATCGAGTCATAATAACATCGAACCAAATCATGTTAAGTTTACATTGAGTTAAGTAGAGTTGATCTCATGTCAAACCAAGTCATATACACGCGAGTTTTAAAAAACTAACGGGTATTTTTAAACGGGTATCCAACGAGTAATAAGTAATTTTTGTTTGTTGCAGATTGGGCCCAACCCGTTATCACCCTTAATGGTGATAGATAGTTGGAAGGCAAGGTCCAAATCTATACATTTCTTCTTTACAAATTGAAAAGACAAGTTAAAAAAAAGGTTAAAATATTTCATTAGTCATCGTTTTTGTACTAAAATCTCAATTTGGTTTTCATATTTTTATTAGTTTCAATTAGGTCTATATTTTTGTAAATAAGTTTCAATTAGGTCTATATTTTTGTAAATAAGTCTCAATTAGGTCATTTTCCGTTAATATGATACTCATAGTATTAAATGAATTTCAATTAGGTCCATATTTTTTATATGAATCTCAATTAGGTCCATATTTTTGTAAATGAGTCTCAATTAAGTTATTTCCGTTAATATGGTACTAACAACGTTAGGTATGTGTCACGTATCAATTCCTCGTTTAATTTGATTAAATTATTTAGATTTAAAATGGATCTACATTCGATCTTTAAAAATTCAATCCATGATCACCCATACTTATATCGAGTAATTGTCATATTTTAATAATAAGAAAATAATTTTGATATATGTTAATAAGAAAATTCTTAGTCAATATCAATTAAAAAATAATGTTAACAAAGAAATTATACTAATATCAATCGAGAAGTAATCGACATAAAAATAATATAATTTCAACTATATTAATTAAAAAATAAGTATTATTAACATCGATTGCACTTACATTAATAAAAAATAATCTTAGTGACAGAAAAAAGGAAATAAAAAACTGTCCATATTAAACTCTATTAGTTTCTAACAAGAATAGCCTTATTTTACGTTAGAAGAAAACAACTCTAATTGATGTAAAAAATAACTAACTCTATCTGAAGCTAACCAAAAATAATGTTCATTGACGTCAATAAAAAATTACTTTTAACTTAACTAGCCATTATTTTTATATTGATAAAAAAAATTCTTGAATAACACTAATTGAGAAATGACAATTATTTACATAAGAAAAAAATAACTCCAATCATATAAAAAAAAAACTCATAATTCACTATTGCTTGAAATAAAATGACTGAAAATGAATAAATACACAAACTAATCCATAGAAAACAAGTGTATTGAGTAATAGATTCCCCATATACTAAGCAAACAACATCTCAACTCAAATCAAGTAAAAAAGATAGTACAAAAATAAAAACCTTAAATGAGAGAAAGAAAAAAATGTTGAAAAAATATAATTTTTTACATTTTAGGTAATATGAAATTATATAACTTTAAATAAGTAAACTACTCTCGTATTTGTGTTTATTTTTTGGAAATTTAATTTCTTTTAAAATTTCACATCCAAATAACATCTTATTTCAAATTTTAAGAAATGAATAACCTTCTACGACCTCGTCCAAACACAATGCAAAAGTATCCTGGCCAGTGCACCCATTAATGTAAAGGGGGCTATTTGACATTGAGCAATGCCACACGGCCAAATGAAATATCCAATGTAACACACAAGCATGTTCTAATGTTGAGTAAAGAAGAAATATCAGACCATTTAAAACACAAATACATTATGTAACCTAAATAGTTTTATGAGAAGAATATAAAAGAAAAACTATCAGTGGATAACGTAGCATAAGAACAATATAGACAAACACAATGTCTTGTTTGTCATTCCATCGAGTCTGATTTGTGATTCGTTTCACAGTAAACATCTTTGAAGAAAATCTGGATGTAAATTGGCAAGAATTATAGGAGACAACACAGATAAAAAAAAACTTAAAAGAATTTAAATTTTAAACATAAAAGATACAAAAACCACAGCTATAAAAAAAATGAAGAACTCGAAATGCAGACATTTAAGCCAATGAAATAAACAGAACAGACTGGACATTTTCAACACTACTTTCCACTATTTGGGTGGGTCTTGGTGCAAAGAACTTTCCGTCCCTTGGCACGTCGTCGTCTTAAAATAGCTCTTCCACCTGGTGTGCTCATTCGTTTGCGGAAACCATGAGTTCGTGCCAATGATTTTCTTGATCTGTTTCTCTTTGTCTGACAAAGAGCAGCCTTCCCTGCCCTCACAACCAAACCACCACTTTTTCCTCTTCTCGGCCCAACATTACATGTCAACTCCAATCCAAGTGACAACCCTTCACATTCACAATTTTACTTCATCAGATCAACTTAATCTATATTTCAACAACTCCTCCTATGCTCATATGCAAATTAAACAAATCTTGTCAAACACTTCAAACCCACTCACCCATTACTAACAACGCTAACTAACAACTCTACTTTTCCGCCCACTGTTTATCTTTATTCTTTGCTATGTTATTTACTATGAAGTTTCAATGGCAAAATATGCTGAATTTTAATCATAGAGTGAGTTATTGCCAGAGCTCTATAATGCTATCAAATCAACGATGTCAATGAAAGGATGCCAATGGGATATTCTTAACTGATGTACGCTAGTGGTCTCATTGGAGTTGTATTCCATCACAAACTAACAAAATCCTTTGAGCCAATCAACCCCCATATAACTAAACCAGTCAACCTCTATATCACTAAACCATAAAAGTTTTTTGAATAGACTGTGCTTGTCTCCCTGTTGGTGTTAAAGTATCACTCAGAGTCTCGCACAGTAAAAACAGACAAGTTAAATACTATGAGTGAAAAAAAATCCACAAATTTATTGCTTTAAAGTTTTGAGTCTTATCATGTTTTCTTCTTTGTTACCATTAGATACTACTAAGATCACGATTCTTAGAGAAAGAAGCACAAGGAATTTCATCACAACACCTAAAAACACTGCTGCACTCATTCAGCATTTTAAAAATTGCTACTGGGTACAGTATTGTATTAAGAAATAAAACAGTTCTACCTAATATGGAATGATCCAAAATATAACTCCGAAATGACAACAAGCTCATTGGATCGATTCCGACTTCAGAGCTTCTAATTGCATTTCTTCCAAAAACCAAAAGGTAAACATGCAGGCAATTTAAACTAGTATTATTGTTCTAAACAGTGATAAAACCAAAGCAGAAGGAAATTCACCAAGAGTAACCACTTTCAAAACGAGCCAGTGCGTAATTAGTGAAGAATGAGATGAAAAGGGAAAATAGGAAGTACCCAGATGGGAAATAAAGGCGAGGAGTACCTGTAAAGGAGGAAGGGGAAGAGAGATGGGAAGGAGAGGAGAGGAAGGAACAATGGAGGAGAGGAGAACGAACGTTGGAGAAACTGCTGCGGCTAACGTTGAGAGAGAGCGAAGATGGTTTTGGGGCATTCAGAATGAGAGAAGCTAAGGGAGTGGGCGCTTTCGCGGCTATGCAAAGCGATAAGGAAGCCATTATCCAATTTTCTTTTTTCCTTCACCTCTCTGTGAATACTAGTTTAAGGGAGGGACGGGAAAATACTAATCTTGTGTTATAAAAGTTTATTGTGGTGAATTTAAGTTTATTTTACTGAATTTTCGAATGGGGATGTAGCTCAAATGGTAGAGCGCTCGCTTTGCATGCGAGAGGTACAGGGTTCGATCCCCTGCATCTCCAACTGTGTTTTGTCTATTTATATTCTTTTGAAATTGGCTCAATATCACCTTTCCATTTGACACATTAGTAGGAAGGTTCTTTAAGTTAAACTCAATTAGTGTAATTTTAATTGTCATTTCTATTTTTTTTATTATAAGTTCATGTTAGTTATCACTTGATTGTAATTAAAATTTCTATATTAACATCATAAATGTTGTACTACTTATTTTAAACATGAATTTTAATTTATTATAGCTGACATGATTTCCAATAGATGTTAAAAGATTGTTTTTCCACTAAAATGATTATAATGTAGTTAAGGTTATTTATAAACTAATATTAATTAGGTGTTTTTGGCCAATATTAATTAGCTAAATATATTGCTTTTACTGAAAAAAAAACTATTTTTTTACCGGATAAGTAAAAATCATACTTACTTTGATGAGTGTTATTTTCTATTTGACATAATGAGAATTATTTATTTATTTATTGATGTATATTATAATTATTTTTTAATTCAAAATTATAATTTGTAACTAATGTCGATGAGTTATTTTTCAGTAGATATTAATTATATTCGTTTTGGATTCAAATTTATAGTAATTTTTTGTTTGTGTCATTATTTTTGTTTTATGTATTTTTTGTATTTGATAACTTCGCATACCATAATAATTAAAACACCTTATAAAAAATTAAAATTGAATAAAGTTTAACTATCTTATCGAAAAAATATTTTAAAATTAAATAATTTAAAATAAAAGTAATTTTAATTATGAGCAACTACAAAATAATTTAAGAATACTCGTGTTAAAGATGATATTCATTTTTTTTATTAATAAAAGGTGATATATATATATATATATATATATATATATATATTACCTTTTATTCATATTCTTATATTTGAAAAGAAAAAACAGATAAATGTAGTAAGACCAAAAGTTATAAACTTGTCTCGTATTGGATAATTTAAAATAAACACAAAGTATTGCTTCAGAATATTTTATAAATTGAAGTTAAGACCATAGTGCACTATATATAAATTATTGTCATTTCATAGAATGATAGGTAATATGATCAAAAAACACAAATAATCATTTAAAAAAAATACCTGATGTGGTAATTTACATCAATATATCGTATAATTAAGTATGCATTACCAAGTACATCGATAATGATTTGTATTAATGTAATTTTGAAATAAGTACTAATAATCATAAAAGTTAATTTAAAATATTTTATAGCAAAGTTTTGTAAATAAAATTATAAAATCATTTAAACTTATTGGAATGCCCATCAAATACATCCATATCTAACGAATGAAAATTTTATAGAACTATATCATAATTTAAATTATATTCAATACTTTATAAATAAAATTTCAAAAAGATTTGTGTTTGTTTAAATTCTCTGTGTCGTGTTCCTAATCTTATACTTTTTAAAAATTGACTTCGAAGTTTCATTTTAGAGAAAATTTCAACGAATTTGATACGAAAAGATCTAAACTTGTTTTGAATTAAAATCGTTTTTAAATCTAAAATCAATTCACCAACAATACTCAAAAAAGTAAATATGAATATTATTTTTTATTAATAAATTCCAATTCACGAGGAGAAAACAGCCGAAAGAAAGAAAGCTAATAAAAGAAATAAGAACTGAACAATAAATTATGGTCTGGATTGAAATCCTTGACAGTAAATGGTAAGGATCAATAGCTGAGAAACCAAGGAAAACAAAACCCAAGTTTAAAAGAAATAACAAAGCCATGGAAGAGTGAGAAAAATGAGAAACCTAACAAGGAAGAAAATGAAACATAACAAGTTACCATGTTTGGGTGGAAGGAACAGGAAAATATCTGGGTTGGATCCACACTCCTTTAAGATGACGGCTTTGAGGTTGAGTTTTTGCTTCAATGCTTTCACTCCGAATTATCATGTCGCAGAGACCACTAGAATGTGGAACTATAGTCCCGCATGTAGAAATCGAATCATTTGCCTCTAATAATCCCTTTTCTCTCTGCTCGTTCTTCAATTGAAAAATATTTTTACGTGTGGTGTAGCGCAACCTTGTCGACGAGGGAGATTTACCTGTGGACACACTTAAAGTATACATGTTCCATTGCTTGCTCTTTTTAGAAGCGTTGAAGGTAATCAGACCATTGTCTCCGTCCAAGAAATGAAATTCCTTCTTTTCATAAAACAGAGCTGTTTCTATTTTGCGGAATTCGTGCCCAGAAAAGGAGGACTTAGCCCATTCATCTTTCCCCTTGCAGAGCTTGAAGAGTTGTAATTCAGTAGGAATGGTGCAGTTAAGCACCACCACAATGCATTCTTCGCTAGTGGGGGCTGCTGAGAATGCTGCAACATGATCACATGCGTCTGTTAGAGGACAATTTGGAAGGTCTATTTTGGCTCTTGAGAAGGGGGAAAAGAAGAACAATGAACCCTGCCCAAACAGAAGCAACCATCCTTCATATGAGGCAAGACACGTTGCACCATCAATTTCTGGGAGGTTGATGGAGTAGCACTTGTTCTGGTGGCTTAGCAGGGAACACTTTGAACCTTCTCTTCCATACATGAGAAACCATGGATCACACAGAACAGATTTATCATATGGTGATACTTTCAACGAAGCAGTGTTCCAATCCTTGCAAACACAACGAAAACTCAGAAAGTCAATAAGCCCTAGACAATTCGCAATTTTTGAAAGCAGGTCACCAGGCAGATCTGACCACTTCCCACTCATTTCCTATTTCTCTGCTTCAATCTGCCATTGCACCCTTCATCCTACAAATATAAACATATATATACATACATATATCTATATATAGAATACGAACCTTGCTCTCCCCACTTTCAGTCAAGTTTGTTTTCATTTTCAGTTACAGAACAAAAAATCCCAACAACTTAAACATCTCTGTAGATATATTTTCAAGTTATGAACGATGAATTACTTTTGTGCCGAAATTAAAAAACAATGTTTATTTCATTTTAAACCTTCTGTTGTCAATCTCACCGATATATATTATTGAATTTCAAGTTGGAATCCCAATTCTAAAAATAATATACTTTTATATATATGAGCATGTATGTATATAATGACAAGAGTATCTCTCTAACCAAAGTTTCAACGATTACTATTGGAGGCTTCATTAAAATAGAGTTTAGGTTGCATTCTTACAAATTCATGACAAACTCATTTACACGTTCAAATTTATGAAGATTCCCAAACGTAAATACACTCTTTAAAGAAATTTAATTATCACACACATAACAAATCTTAATTATTATTTCATTTTCTATAAGATTATAACTAATTCTCTATTATTAGGTCCTCTACCCACTATTCTGATGACTGTCACTTTGGCCAGTCTCATTAGGCCGTGGTGGTTACAATGGTCATGGTGAGCCTAAACTTTTTCGATGATCAAGACAAATTGAAAAAATGTTATTTTAACAATTTAAATAATTATTTTTCCTTGTACACTTTTTTTATTTATTTTCTATTCTCTATTTTTATTGGCACATATTATCATGCTACGAAAGGAGTATAAAATGCAAGATGGTAACAGCCGTTTTTAATAATAAAATATAAAATTTAAATGACAAAAAAAAAAGTTAAAATAACTAATGATAATTTAAATTGTTTATAATTTCTATTTTTTTGTTCTGGAGTTCACCTTTATATAAATAAATATGAATTTGTTTTTAATATATAATAATGTCAAATTTATAATTTTTTTAAAATTCAAGATACCGTTAAAGGTATCGAAATTGATGCCTCGATGCGATACTGAGATAAATAGATTGAAAAGAAGAAATCCAGGACAAAAATAACAAAGGAATGATCAAACAAAATATTGCGACATGGTAAGTTTAGGAGTGGAAATCATATAATGATCACAAATTTCAAGATGTATCAAAAATGGGGCTTATGAGACAAAATCGAAAGAGAAGTTATATAAAGGTAAAAGAAAGCACTAAAAAAAAACAAATGCTATAATGCCAAATCCAATGATAATGGTTGTGCCAACTTGTTTGTTTTTTATCAGTTTCTATTTTATTCTGGTAATTTAGTTTCTTGTATCACATTCCAAAATTTTCAAACATCTTTTATTTAATCCACTTCCTTCTTTAATATTTCCAAAGCATGAATTCTTAATTGATGTTTCTTAATAATGATAATTCATCAAATTATATAATTGTGAGATTTGCTTAAACGGTTTACATATCAATTTTGTATTAGTTGTTAACTCATGAATTAAAACATTCTAATTTCAAAAACACTCATTTGTTGTGTTGCAATTGTCTACATCGAGTTAATTTCACGAACCGTTTTTTTTTCAGTTCAGACAAATTGTTTTCTTTCCATCCGATTCAAATGAACAAGTTTTTTTTTTTTGTCTGGTTCAAGAGAGACAATTTTTTTCCGTTCGATTTAGTGGTTCAGACGAATGGATTTTCGATCTGGTTCAGGTAAACTGGTTTTTTTTTGTCCGGTTTACGGGTTCAGACAAATCAATTTTCGGTAGGGGTGGCAATGCGGGCCGGCCCGCCCCGCATAAGGCCCGCACACCGCGGGCCGGCCCGCCCACCGCGGGCCGGCCCGCCCCGCCCCGCACATTTTATGCGGGCCGCATGTGTTGCAATTGTCTACATCGAGTTAATTTCATGAACCGTTTTTTTTTTCAGTTCAGAAAAATTGTTTTCTTTCCATCCGATTAAAATGAACAATTTTTTTTTTTTGTCTGGTTCAAAAGAAACAATTTTTTTTCCGTTCGATTTAGTGGTTCAGACGAATGGATTTTCGGTCTGGTTCAGGTAAACTGGTTTTTTTTTGTCCGGTTTACGGGTTCAGACAAATCAATTTTCGGTAGGGGTGGCAATGCGGGTCGGCCCGCCCCGCATAAGGCCCGCACACCGCGGGCTGGCCCGCCCCGCACATTTTATGCGGGCCGCATACTCTGGCCCGACCCGCATATACGTTGGCCCGCGGCCCGCGGGCCGACCCGCTTTTTTTTTAATTTTTTTTTATGATAAAAATTTCAATGTTTAAAAATTGAGAAACTTTAAGAAGTTCACAAAATTAAGTAAAGACTTTGGGGAATTAGATGATAAATTGATAATTCAAAATTTTCATCATATTTATACTATGACATACACAATGTATTCTTTAAATTATAGCACATTAAAAATTACATAATACTTGTCTTTTTCAGTTATACAAGAATTTGAAATGTTAATGCAAGAGTCCATAAAAGAAGTAATTAATATACACAAGTGCAATTTTTTATTTTTTTTTATTTTATGCGGGTTTGCGGGCCGGCCCGCGTGGGCCGCGGACCTATGCGGGCCGAGCCCGCACGGGCCTGCGGGCCAGGCCCTAATTGCCATCCCTAATTTTCGGGCCAGTTAACACTAGCCAGTTTTCGGTCTAGTTCAGATGAACCGGTTTCCGATCTAGTTCAGAAAAAGCAATCACCGGTCCAGTTCAGACGAACCAAATTTTTTTGGTCCGGTACAGATGAACAAATTTTTTCCGGTTTAGTTGATACGAACCAAGATTTTTCAATCCGGTTCAAATGAACAGGGTTTTGCCAATCTCATTAAGTGGTTTAGTTCAATTGATTTTTAGTCCAGTTCAATCAAACAAGTTTTCAGTCTGATTAAGCGGTTCAAATGAACCACTTTCTAGATTGGTTCAAACTACCTATTTTTTGGTTCGGTTCACACAAACCATTTTTTTGTCCAGTTCAATTTTTTTAGGTCTGATTTAGAAGGATCGGTTTTTCACGACCCAGTTTAAAGGTATCGATTTTTTTTTTGTTTGATCTAGACAAACAAATTTCGTCTCAGTATGATTCAGACGAATCGCTTTTTATCGGATTGGTTAAGACAGACCGATTTTTCTTTGTTCGGTTCAAACTGATCGATTTTGTCTTCTGATTCAATCGAACATATTTTTTCCTTCCGGTTAAGATGAACCAATTTTTCTTTGTCTGGTTCAGACGAACTGTTCTTTCTCTCTCCAATTCATGCATACTATTTTCCTCTATGAAGTTCTTTCTTTGTCCAATTCAGACAAACCATTTTTTTTCTTTGTCCGATTAAGACGAACCGGTTTTTTCCAGTCTGATTCAAACTAACCAGTTTTTTAGATCCGGTTCAGACAAACAAGTTTTTTCGGTCCGGTTCAAACAAACTAGTTTTATCCGGTCCGGTTCGGACAGAAAGATTTTCTTTGGCCTGGTTCAGTTAGACCAGTTTTTTTGGTCTGGTTCAGACATGCATGTTTTTTCATATACGATTCAGACAGACTGATTTTTCCAGTTCTGTTCAAAAGAACCGGTTTTTTCTGGTCCGGTTCAGAAGAACCAGTTTTACTCCATCCGATTCAGAAGAACCAGTTTTTTTCGGTCTGGTTCAAGATAACCGATTTTTTTCTGTCCGATTCTGAAGAAACGGTTTTTTCCCGTTTGGTTCAGAAGAAACGGGTTTTTTCGGTCTGGTTCAGAGAATTGGTTTTTTCCATTCTGGATCAAACAAACCAATTTTTTTTCAATCTGGTTCAGACAAAAAGGTTTTTTTGGTCCGGTTCAAACGAACCGATTTTATCTGATTCGGTTCAAACATAACGGTTTTTTTCGTTACAGTTCAAACAAATCGTTTTTTCCGGTCTGGTTTAGACATACACGTTTTTCATATACGGTACAGAAGAAACGGTTTTTTCGGTCCGTTTCAGAAGAACCAATTTTTTCTGTTTCGGTTCAGACGAACCAGTTTTTTCCGGTCCGGTTTAGATTAACTGGTTTTTTTTCGGTCTGAATCAGATGAACCGGTTACTTTCTGGTCCGGTTCAGACAAACCGGTTTTTTTCAATTTGGTTCAGACGAAACGGGTTTTTCCGGTCTGGTTCAGAGAATTGGTTTTTTCCGGAACAAACCAATTTTTTTTTATCCGGTTCAGACAAAGGTTTTTTTGGTCTGGTTCAAACGAACCGATTTTATCCGATTCGGTTTAAACATAACGGTTTTTTCCGATCCGGTTCAGACAAATCATTTTTTCCGGTCTGGTGCAGTCAAGCAAGTTTTTTATATACGGTTTTTTTCGTTATGGTTCAAACAAATCGTTTTTTTCCGGTCTGGTTTAGACAGGCACGTTTTTAATATACGGTTCAGAAGAACCGGTTTTTTTCGGTCTGGTTCAGAAGAACCAGTTTTTTCCATTTCGGCTCAAACGAACCGGTTTTTCCGGTCCGGTTTAGATGAACCGGTTTTTTTCTGGTCCGGTTTAGATGAACCAATTTTTTTCGGTCTGGTTCAGAGAATTGGTTTTTTCTGGTCTGGATCAAACAAACCAATTTTTTTTTTATCCGGTTCAGACAAAAAGGTTTTTTTTGTCCGGTTCAAACGAACCAATTTTATCCGATTCGCTTCAAACATAACGGTTTTTATCGATCCGGTTCAGACAAATCATTTTTTTTCCAGTCTGGTTCAGTCAGACACGTTTTTAATATACGGTTCAGAAGAACTGGTTTTTTTTTGTCCGATTAAGAAGAATCATTTTTTTCCGGTCCAGTTCAGATGAACGGTTTTTTCCGGTCCGGTTCAGAAGAACCAATTTTTGAATCCGGTTCAGACGAACCGGTTTTTTCCTCGATCCGGTTCACCTGTTTTCTATCCGACGATTTCCAATCCGATGGAAACGACGATTTCCGAGCTGATTGAAAGGACGATTTCCGATATAATTAATTTTTTTTTTAATAAAGTGTGATGATGTCAAAACTTAGAATCAATAAATATTTCTCTTCATGCTGCCTTTATCAAATTTTTTTATCTAATTAAAATATTTTTTTTAGTTAAGTGTCGTATGAAAACTCAGAATCAATGTATTCTTCCTTTCAGGCGACGGGTTCCGTAAGGTTAAGTTTCTTCTTTCTTTATCTCTTTTATGACTTTAGAAATAAGAAAGGTAAAATTTTATCTAACTCTCGATCTTCATTCCCCTTTTAGCGATTAATAAAATAATATTTTTTCTTTTCTGATTCATTTGAAATTATTTTATATTTTAACAGTCATGTTAATTTTAGATATTCAGCAGAAAATATTTCCCAAAAAATATTCCGCAAATCTTATTTAGTGTTAAATATTATTAAATGCTAAGGAACCAGAGCTAGAGAGTAGAGATTATAAAAAACCCAAATCCTTAACAATTAGATGGTTTCGAACTACAACCAATCAAAATTAAAAAAAAATTACAAGCAATATAATTTAGATTTTGAAAGAAATAGGAAATCCGTGAGGAAATGGGAAAAAACTGAAACCCTAAGAAGTTACCATGTCTGATCTGGAGGAACATAGCAATATTTAGGTTGGATCCATACCCCTTTAAGATGACGGCTTTCTGATTGCTTGGGTGCCTCTATGCGTTCACTCCCAATTAACAGGTCAAAATTACCGGTATGGCGTGGAACTGTTGTTCCCACCGTAGAAATTGAATCATTTGCCTCTAAGAATCTCAAGTTACCACTACGCTCATTATTATGGCGTTGAAAAAAGTTCTTACTTATCACGTAGTTCAATACCACATCCGAAGGTGTACTTTCTGATTCCTGCACACGCACAACAAAACTCTTCCATTGAGGGCTTTCAGAAGCATCGAAGCTAACCAAACCATCCCCCTCGTCCAAAAAGTGAAACTCCTTCTCTTTGTAGAACACAGCTGTCCTCATTCTTTTGAAAGGATAACCCGCATAGGAGTGCTTGCTCCACGCATTCTCTCCCCTGCAAAGCATGAACAGTTGTAACTCAAAAGCATTCAACTGGTTAAGCACAACAACACTGCAATCTTGAGCAGTGGGGGCAGATGAAAATGCTGCAATATGGTCAGTTACTTCGGTTATTGGACAATTTGGAAGCTCTATTTTTGCCTTTGAAAATGGGCAAAAAAAGAACAAAGAGCCCTCACGAAACAGAAGTAACCATCCTTCATGCGATGCAAGGCATGCTGCCCCTTCCAGTTCTTGGATGTGGCTGATGTAGCGTTTATGCTTGCTGCTATGCAACGAACACTGAGAACCTTCTCCTTCGTAAACGAGTAACCAAGGTTCAGACTTGGAAGATTTATCTTCATGTGACACTTTTGAAGAAGCAATGTGCCAGTCTTTGCAGACACATCGGAAACTGAGAAAGTCCATGAGCCCTAGTTCACCCGCAATTTTCGAAAGTAGTTCATGAGGCAGATCTGACCACTTATCTTCTTCCGCTTCCATTCTGCTTTCAGTTGAAGTTGGATCAACGGCTGAGGTTAAATCATGTGACATTGATTCAGCCTGTGAAGCCTTCAAACAGAAGATATTCACAAGTGGTTGAAACAAATGACAGCAATAGCTAAGTGCCCTTATTATAATAGCCACTCTCAAAACTCGTCTCATCGTCGTTTCTTATATAACCTAAAAAATTTGTTGAAACAAAGGCTGCGGAGAAACTTGCTAAACTTTTGTTCACAGGTTGTTTTATATTTAAACAGTCAAACAACAGAATATTAACAGAAACAATCTGATAATACGCATACTTTAGCGATACCAAATGAATAATATCCTTTTCCTTTTTAATAATTTTTTATGAAAAATATTATTATATTTACAACAAATTTTATTTTATTAATTTACTGTACTAAATTATTATCATAAAACTATCTTAAAATAGTATGTTACTGTTGGAATTTTTAGGAATGTTGAGAAGATGAGAAATATGAGATATATGAGAGATATATGTGATATATTATACAGATAAATATGTTTTTGTATTTTATTAATATATTCTATATATAGAACAAAATCTAATAATTATCAAGTATAAAATATTTAAAATATTTTACTTCTAATTTAAAATAATAATTAATTTCTAAAACTTGAAATATATCTATAAAACAAAAATATTTTCTAAAAAATAATTTAAAAAAAAATATATTAAGTAATATTCTTAACGGTTACATATGTTTTTTAACGTAATAAAAATTCTTCTCAAAATATTAGATTTTCAAACTTCCCACTAAAACAATTTAACGCGAATTTTAAAAAAGTTATATATTGAACTCCAGCTGTTTTTATAAATTAAAAAAAAAAATTGTTCTTCCAAACATTGGTTCGTTCTTCTCCTCCATCTTCTCTATTGGTATTTCTGGTTCCCATGGTTTCCTCGTTGTTTCTCAAGCACAAATCCTTTTCGTCAACGTTGACTTGAAAAGTTAAAAAAAGTCATTGTTTACCCTCCAATAATATAATGTTTAACTTGATATTTATCTCTAATTCAAAAGGATCATCACTTAATTGATGATTCATCTCTCAAGATATAGGGAGATGATTCATCTCTCAAGAAAATAAAGAGATAAAATCAATTATTTTCTTAAAAAAATGTGATTCAAACATGGATAGTATGGATAGTTTGTTCAAGTGATATTTTTCTATATTTTGAAACTTCATATTGTATTAAATATCTTTTAAAGGTGTAATTCTCGTATATTTGATCTAACACCTCTTCACATAAAGTATAATGCATAAGTATAATAGTGTATAACATAAATGATTTAATGGGAATATATTTGGATACGCGCATTACATGCACAAATACGATACGTGTATCGGATATGATACGTATACGATACGTCGATACGTTTAAAATAATAGGATATGATACGTGATAGATACGCGATATATGAATATTGAAAAATATACAATAATTCTTACAAATATAATAAATATATAATTGTTAATGTGTGAATCCAAAATTCTTAATTAGAGATCAATTATTTTGGTAGCTAATGTTAGTGACCAATTTAAAAATCAATTCATAATTGAAATTATTTTAATTATCAATTTAGAGATTAATTATAATTTTTTTGGAACTATTTTAGTTGTCAATTTGGTTATTATAGTGACTAATTATTTTTTATCACTAAAATTGTTCACTATTCAAAGATTTTATTGTAGTATGTTATGACTTTATAAAATAGATATTTCATTGATAAATATTGTTAAAGTATCCTAAAGTATCGGACACGATACGTGTCGGACACAGATACGTGACCTAAATTGAAGTATCGGTGCATCATAAGTTACATGAAATGATTTAATTAGACTATGTTGGAATTAAGTTGATATGATGATTGTGTGAAAGAAAGTTACTTAAATATTGAGTTTGAATGTTGTAAGTATACAGTGCTGCTAACTTTTAGTTTAGTAAACACTCTTTTTAAGTCCGTACTAATTTAATTTTGTTTCTCGTATTAATAATTTTGTAACTTTATTTTTAGAAAAAAATTATATAAAATTATTTGATAACTATTTTCGTTTTGTTCACATTGTTAATGGACCATTTTATTAGATGCAATGAACGATGAAGTAATACTTCACACCCTTAACTCGATTTAATTGATCCAATGAGTAATACTTCACATGGACTGACGTTTGGATGATTGCTTTAACAAAGCAATAATTTCGGAGCAAGCGCTGACAATCATTTATACGTAGACTTTGGCCTTTATCTTTGGTATCTTTGTTACAGTTCATCTTTTGCAATAAGACAAATTACTTTTTTAGAAAATATAAAGTTTATTATATGATCCATTGTTAAGAATTTACTTAATATATTTTTTATTTATATTAGTTTTTAAGAAATAGTTTTATTTTTAAAAATATCTATTGAATTTTAGAAATTAGTTATTATTTTAGAAAGGAAATATTTTATATTTTATAATGTGTTACATTTTGTTATATATATATATATATTAATAGAGTATATAAATAAAATAAAATAACAAGTTTATCCATATAACATATCTATTTTATCTATTATATTTCTCATAGTTTCATAACCTCTAAAAATCTCCAACACTCATGATATTTTATATTGTAATTATATATAATCTAATCTTCTACATTATAATTATATGACTCTTAAAATTTCATAAATCTGCATCTCAATGCGTCTTAATTAAGTCCGTGTCAAATTTTCCATATCAAAATTGTCAAGCAAGAATATTTACTGTAATTAAGAAGAGTTCATATAATTAATATAGTTGAGATTTTACAATCTTATTATTTCTTTCCTCAATACTTTAGTTATTTTTATCTTATTTTCTGTGAGGCAGAATTTTCTTAAGTTTCACTTTTTAAGAAGTAAGGTATTAATAATTACAGAAAATAAGTTTTATTTTATTTTTATTATAATTATATGTACATTTCACAATATTCGGATTTATATACAAGTATATTAGACATTTGTTTAATTTGTTTAAATATATGTCGGTCTAAATCTACATTTTAAAAAAGAAAATTTTTCGGATCAATAATCTTTTTATTTTAATTTTTAAAAAGAATTATATAAAATTATTTAACGACTATTTTATTTATTTATTTACGTATGATTGAGAATTGATATTAAGTTATAAAAATACAAGAAAAATATAATTTTGATTCTCAATAATTTGAATTTAATATCATAAAAATCAACTCAATTATTGATTCCATTGAAGTTTTTTATTAACGACTAATGATCGAACTTCTAAGTTGTTGATTGACCGGTCTATATTAAAAAATATTATATATATTTAACATAATTTGAAAAAATAAACATAAATTTAAAATTTATGGCATAACAGAGTACTAATATGTTAAATCACGAAATATAATTTAAATAATGTGAATTAATGATCTAATTTTTAGATTTTTATAATAAACTAATTGATAAAAAAATAAAACTTCAAGAATAACACGACTCTAGAAACAAAAAATCAGGATTGGTGGATGTTTGTGGGAGGATTTTAATAACTGTGTTTGAATTATATGAGTTATTAATGTGAGTGTGACAGGATTGAGTGGAAGGGTTTATTTGAGTCACGTAATTTTGTAGCCAGATATCAGCATAACTTGTTAAACGAAAATATTATGGTAGTGACGGAAAAAGACTTACACTGGGTGACAAAAATTGTTATTGTTGTGTTGCGAGTGAGGAAAGTTATGAAGTAACAGAAAAGACATTGGTGATTTATTGGGAGTTAAGATGTGCACGTTTTAACAGCCATAATTGACTATTGCATGGCTAAACTAGATGATGAGGTTAACGCAGAGAGTGGGGTATGGGTCCTGAGGGCCCAATTTGGTGCATGCTTGTGGATCCGTCTAATCTGTGGCCGACATGGGTTGCGTCGTGCTGTGGGTTTGTTCAAACACAACACTTGAAACGAATCTTTTGGGCTTTGGTGTTTCAGAGAGGAATGGAGGGTGGCTAATCACACCGAAGTTGGTGGAGATTGACTTAGAGATGTCATAATGAATTTTAATTTGTGAGTTAATTTAGCTCATCACAAATTTAAATCGAGTTGGGTTAAGAAAAATTTAATTTTTTCAAGAGTGAGTTGAATTCAACTCGGCTCACTTAACCCATGGGTTAAACGGGTTCGAGCCGGTTTAAGGGTGGGTTAACCCACTTAACCATCAACATTTTTTTACCATTTTTTTTATTTTTTTATAATTATTTACTATTACTGATTATATATGTTTACAAATTCATATTTTAAAATGCTAGAATATTGCTCAATAATATTTGAATAGTTTGAATATTTAATTAATTTGATTGTCAAGTTATATACATTTAATCTTTAACTATAATCTTTATAGTAAATTACTCAAACAACCGTCTTATATGACAAAAATGTGTAATTTTTTTATTTATATTTTGTTGAATAGCACGACAAAAAATGTGTAATATTAGCCATATTTTCTTAGACTATATGGACACTTCATTGGAAACAATTCATCATATATTGTTGTTAAACACGATGAAAATATGGATTCTTGATTTTACTGTGATTGTTATCTCATGGGTTATTTAAAAAATTATTTAAATATTTGAATACTTAAAAATAAATGCATAAATAATTTTTATGTGGTTTGGTGAGCCATCCCACTTAACCCGTAGTGGATTGAGCCAGGTTGCAAAATTTCTAATTCACCATAAAATAAACCGAATTAAATTCAATCATTTTCAACCCGTATAAGCCGAATTAGAATTAGCTCACTTTGACATGTCTACACCTAGAGTTGTCTACCCCTAGAGTTGCGGTGAACGTAAAATTCCATACGACATATTTGTTTCTACGTTTTTAATCAAACTCCAAATAACACAGTTGCAAGTACATTTCCGTTACGCTGTTGAAATATACAAAACAATACAAAAATTACATAAATGTAGATATAAATATGAATTCTATGCATATTTTTGTTGTATATTCTAATATAACTATTTATTCAAGATAAATTATTAGAGAAATTGCTCACTCTTACTTCACGTAAGACTTTTAAATGTATAATTTATTAACGGTTAACTATCAAATTGCATCGTAACAAATTCAATACTCTTACTCCCGAATTTATCAGTAAACTAAAACATAGATAAAGCTATCGAATATAATGTTAGAGCGAATTATAACTGATTTAGATTTAAAACAATTCAAAATACTCTTAGAATTTTAAAAATAATTTAGTTTAGTTCACTAAAATTATTTTATAATTTAGTTTCAACAATTTATATTTATTGTTGAATATTCTTTCCATATAATTTAATTCAATTCAGTTGGTGTTTCTCATCCTCGCACCTTAAATTAAGTTTACAGGTAAATATCCTTAATTATTTAAGTTAGTTTCTAAAATTCGTCATCACAGATTGTCCCCAGTCAGTAATATTGAAACGGACCAATTATTTTAATTACATAGTCGTCATGTGATTTCAGATCACCACTTTATTATTTTGAATAATATTGATTATTTTATTTTAAATTTTTAGACATTAATTTATACCGTTTTTAAAAAGACAAAAAAAATAATAAAATTTTCAAGCAAAGGTAGTTTATTTATATATTTAATTTTTTAGACCACGCAATTCAAGTTTAATATTTTTTTTACTTGCAAAGTTTAAGATGAGTTTGTTTGAAAAAAAAAAAACTTTATTCTTCTTTTATAGTTTATCGCCTTGCACAACAACATTAAACATGACGTCATAAATTGTATGCAAACGCAATTATTTTTACTTAGACGATATTCTAAAGATATGTTTACTTCAAAAAATAATATAGAATTTTTATGACTAAGAATATGCGTTTTTAACACATGCCAATATTTACATATTTTCTCATATACACATATGTATATATTAAATATTAAACACGAGTTATTAAGCTATTAAAATGTGTTTTTTATTATTTTTTCAGAATTGATTGACTTTTAGTTTGTATTTTCTCACAACTTTAGAAAAAAATTAACTATTCAATCACAAAACATTAATGTATTATTGGTCAGTTAGTGCTAAATTTTCAAATGTAGAAGAAAAACTCTTTAAAGAGGTAAAATCTAAAAAGACAAAACACAGCATAACATAATTGTTTTTTCTAGATTTAGGATTAATATATTTGGCAAGTAATAGTTCTTGTTTTCTAATTTATTGAAGCAGATTCCTTTTGGTCCTCGACATTTACACTGCTATGCCAATGGAATGAAATGCACAGAAGATTTCAGTTCCCAAGCTAAAAGGTAAGTAACATTTGATTTTTCCCTTAAAAACAAAACATTTTCTTTTTGGAATCCCATAACGACCGCACACAGCGTAGACAAAATCCATCCAAGATCCCTCCTTGTAAGAGAGAGAAAATCAGTGTCCTACAGCACCCACCATGGGAACCCACCAAGCACTTCTTTTTTGTTGAGTTTCTCCGTCCTATATATGACCCATAAGCACACACAAACTGTCATTCACATTTTCTTTATCTCTTTCTCAGCTTTTAGGCTATTCATTCTTCATTCTTGTATGGGTTTCAGGGTCTCCACTCTGTGCCTGCTCACCCTGTTATGCTGCCTCTTGTCCCTGCACCAAGCAAGAGCTGCAAAATTCCACAATGTGAGTGGCTTGGGAGGGAAAAAGGCAGTAATAGCAAATGGGTGCAATTTTTTCTCTGGAAGTTGGGTGGTTGACCCTTCTTATCCTCTCTATGACTCTTCGACCTGCCCCTTCATTGATCCTGAGTTTGATTGCCAAAAATATGGAAGACCTGACAAACAGTACCTCAAATATGCTTGGAAACCTGATTCATGTTCCTTACCCAGGTAGTGTCAACTTTCTCAATCCAAGTGTTAACTTTGTTCCCAGATTCAATATTTATGGAAAAACAAAAAAGGAAGAATCTTTAATGTAATATCTTAATTATTTCTTAGTACTATTTTCAATTAGTATTAGAACTCTATTATAGGTGGCAGAGTTTGCCATAAAACTCTAGTTTTTATTTAAGTACATGATCTCTAAACAGTTACGTTCAAGTTTTGCTCGAGAAGAGAACATATTTGAGTAGTATAGTCTGTACTGGCAACATTGAAATACAGCTCTCATATTCATTTCTCCACAAAAATAGTGAAATAGTTTAGTAGTGTGTTTGGACTTACAAATAGACTAACATTATAGAAAAATGATCGTTAAAACACCAATTGTTGCTTCAGAAAACAACTGTCAACCCACCTTTTACCAAACATGCACCAACCAAGTTAATTTTGGAAGTTGTTTGATAAATGAGGCAATAAGTCTTAAATTTGATTCCGTGGAAGGGACCAACCACTTTTGTTTCCAGATTTCATATTGAATAGCACAATTAAGAAACACGTCTTAACTTTTGCCCTTGTACAATTTCATATTGTGAATCATCCTACTTAATTTTTTTTTTGCCCCTGTATTTTTTTCTTCTCCCAAACTAAAAGGAGACAAAAACTGGAAAAACTCTTGTGGAAAGTGTTTGATAAAATGGCATTTTGTTAGTGTGACTGCAATTTGTCTGGTGTAGGTTCGATGGTGCGGATTTCCTGAACAGGTGGAAGGGTAAGAAGATAATGTTTGTGGGTGACTCTCTGAGTCTCAACATGTGGGAATCACTATCCTGTATGATTCATGCGTCGGTGCCAAATACCAAGAGCAGCTTTTTGAGGAAAGAATCACTGTCCACTGTAACCTTCCAGGTTTGCTTTTGTTTTACTTTTCTTTTTACAACTTTGTCTCATTTCTGGTTTTGTGTCAATCACCAGGCGTCACTCTACACAATCCTCCCTCTTTTTCTTCATTTTTCATCTCCTTCTTTGTTTCTCCATCGCACCATGTGACTTTTTTCTTTCATAGTTTATGCCGTGTTGGTTCTTCCATCATTAATTTCCTAAGCTTTCTCCCACCCCGGTTATTATATTTATAGTTTGTTTACAGAATTCAAGCTAGATTTTGACATAAAGCTAGAAAAAAAAAGTTTCTTATTTTGGTACACTAAAGGAACATAGAGTTTGAGCTTGCAAAATACTCAATCTCCATACCAATATGATATATCTAGAAAAAAGCTAACCATACATCAAAATCAAACCTCGTGCACCTCTCTATCACACTTGTCACTTTTAAAATAAAGATATAGAGGAGAGGTAGGAATGGAGAGGCTGGATTAAATTTTTATTTTTTTTCTTTTTTTGTGTTTTATTTTTCAAAAGCTGATAGATGGAAGGCTGAACTACATGGATTTAAGAATACAAAACCCATTGCCCACAAAGTTAAGCAGATATGATGAACCAACGCTTTAATGATATACCTTTGAATAGTTCCTTGGACAGGAGAAGATTCCTTTTGCTGGGCCAGGACCAATCAAATATTCAAAATAAAGAATAGAAATAAAAGTAGTAGTAGTGATCCCTAAAGAAAAAGTTGAAGAAAAAACAGCACATAGTAATTCACGTTGCAGGGAAACCAAAATTCTACTTAATAGAGAAGGGTCTGATTTTGACACGAAATTGTAGAGTTTTATGCACTGTTGAGCTTATCTATGGTATATGACAGGCTGTGCATGCCAACCTGTGATTACAACTTGGAGGCTCCTCGCAATTATTTTGTTCATTATCTTACTTTGCTTCGTATCAATCATAGAACATGACACAAGTTGGCTAGCGTTTTCTGTTTGAAAACGATCTATATCGCATGCTAATTTTGTTAAGCTACAAAATCCATAATATTATAAATTTCAGATCTCAATCAGTAGGTAGCAATCCCTTAGTGCATTCAGGTTTGATTGATTAATCAAACGTTTTATTCTAATAACTATTCACGTGATTACTAGCAAGTTGACAAATCTTAAGTTTGAATAATCACCGTTTTCCCATGTTTAAGGTAATAGTTTCAATAAATATGCGCAGCAATATATTCCCCCGCTTTAGATTTTTTTTCATAATACTAATTTCAAACCTTTTGTTATTATGTCTCTTTCGCGTTAACTGTTTGCTGAAGATTTATTGCTTTTATTCTTTACTGATATATTTTAGAATTATAGTTAGTAATTAGTTATTAATACTTATAAAAAGATGGTATTATATTATATTCAGAAAGTGACGTTGACAGAACAGAGCATGTTTGTTGACAGTTATTATTTTTCACGTGAATACTTTTTGTATGCCAATACATGCTTCTCCTTTTGAAAACGATGTTATGGTAAAGTACTTTCTTTAATCACTTTTATACTGTGCTTATGATTGAAAGAAAATTAGAGATGAAGCATGGTAGAATAAGATAGATATGATATAAAAATAATATATATATATGAATATGAGTTGACTTTTATAAGAATTGGATTTGGATGAATGCTTTATAGTGAGTGTGAGTCCTGGTTGTTTTGCACTTTATTGTTTGGTTTGTGAAATATCTATCTCACACATATAAATGTGGGTATGATGTAAATGGAATTGAATCTGAGCCATGGAAAGTGGATAGATAATGATTAGTGTTTGGTGAGTTTGTGCAGGACTATGGAGTAACTATACAGCTATACCGCACCCCATATTTGGTAGATATAATTCGAGAAAATGTTGGGCGAGTCCTTACATTGAACTCCATTGTTGCTGGAAATGCGTGGAAAGGCATGGACCTGTTGATTTTCAACTCGTGGCATTGGTGGACCCACACCGGAAGATCTCAGGGGTATTATGCGTTTATGCAAAATATTTAATGCATACTATTAGGTGAAAGAGGATACAAAATTTCTAACATAACCTTGTTACATTAAAAGTTAACATGGGAGGGTCCATTTTATTGTATTATTACCTCGTTGTCTTTTGTTTTTGGGTGTGGCCTAACGGTTGTTGGTGATGTTCATATTCAGATGGGATTATATCAGAGATGGACCCAATCTGGTTAAGAACATGGACCGTTTGGAGGCATACAATAAAGGATTAACCACTTGGGCTAAATGGGTTGATCTGAATGTTGATACCTCCAAAACTAAAGTCTTCTTTCAAGGCATCTCTCCAACTCATTATCAGTAAGTAACTCCTTCTCTCATTTGATATGTGCAAGTGCAATATTGAAGAGCTGAATAAATATTTTTCGATAAACAGAGGGAAGGATTGGAACCAACCGAAGAGAAGCTGCAGTGGAGAGCTTCAACCACTTTCTGGATCAACATATCCTGCAGGTTTACCTCCAGCAACTACCATATTGAACAGTGTATTGAAGAAGATGAATACTCGAGTTTATCTACTTGATATTACACTGCTCTCACAATTAAGGAAGGATGCTCACCCTTCTGCTTATAGTGGGGATCATGCAGGCAATGACTGCAGCCACTGGTGCCTACCAGGATTACCTGACACTTGGAACCAGCTCCTATATGCAGCTCTCACCTCATGAAGATGAAGCTCCACACAAATTATTATTGACCCTTTTCTTCATCCCTTGGTTATATATTCAGCTAGTGTAAGAGATTTACTTGATTATTTGGGGGATAGATACTGTCAAAGGGGTAAAAACCAATTGTAAAACAAAAGTATAGGATTCTTGAAGAATAATTTACAGAATAAGTGAGGGATCAAAGTGTTGCATACCTAGATAAGTATTTTCTTTACAAGGGTGTAATATAATTTTATTGAATCACAGAATGGTGTAGCTAAGAAACTGTTTCCTTCCTTCCAAGAAAGAGAATCTAGTGGTTCTTTTGTGCTTTTCTGATAATTAATATTAACAACCAATTATCTCAGCAGTGACCAGGCATCTTAACAACCAATTACCTCAGCAGTTGACTTCTGAGAAAAGTTATGGCAATTAATATGCAAAAGGACTTTTTTATGGCATCATTGTTGCTATATCTATTTCAACAAAAAGTGAGTTTAACTATAATTAGGAAGCGTAAGTAATCATAATTTCTCTTTGCGATCGAGACAGCATAAGGACGACAAATCCTGATTGGTAAATTCATGCATTCCAATTTTCATGATATCTTTACTCATAAGCAGACAAAGAAGTCTCTACTCCCTGTAGTTTCATGGGATGAATTTATTTATAAAGAATAAAAAGAAACTGGAGTCAAAATTAATTTCTACATAAAATAATTTACAAAATTCTTTTCGTGATGGTTACCCTTTAATTTAATTTTTTAGTCGAATGAAATATATGAGTGTTAAATGGAATGAAATATAGGTGTTAAATGGGCTACTCGACCCGTTTTCCGTCATTGATTTGTAAAATGTTGGGCTGGTTAGAATGGATCCACGTAGTAAAAGGAGTCCGAATTCGCTCTACAAAGGGTGACTGACTTTTTTTTTTATAATTTTCTTTTAAATTTTTATTATTATTCTAATTTTTTTAAACTTAGTTTTATAAATTTATATAAATGTTAAAAAAATTTCATAATGTAAATGTTTTTATTTTTACTAATTAATTAATTTCACTGATTCGATAAATTAAAATAATTATTAAATTTAATTTGTGATTTAAGTTACAATATTATTGTATATTTATATTTTTAAATAATAAAATATAAGATTTTTTTTTTCAAAATACTTTTTACTTTAATTTTTAATTTTAAAAAGTAAGTGACTACGTTAACTCATTTTGTTTTGCTGGGTTGATAACTCAAAACGAGTTAATTAATTAAAAATTGTAATCCAATCTATTTTGATAGGTTAACAAGTCAACAAACAGATCATAACCTAGTTTATCGTCCCTAATGTAATATGCATTTAATTGATGGAAAATTTTATTTTATAAATACGTAAAAATAATTTTGTCAAAACGAAATCCCTATTAAGATTTATTATTTCCGCGCTATAAAGCTAAATGCTTGTTGCAAGTCCAACAAGAAATACCCTGCCCCTACATGTAAAATATGTAACAAAACTAGATTTTCTTTTTATAAAAAAATAATATATATTTCGAATTTCATTATACAAAATGAAGAAAAAATGGTTTAAGAATAAATATAATCTTTAAGTTCTTGTAACTAAATCCAAACATGTAATGGGAGTTTATTAATGCAAAAATCTTAAAGTGGGATCAATTTTAATCTTACACAGAATGTGTATAAACTTAAGGTGACCAGAATCTAAGAGGGATATTTGTACTCGTTGTAGAGAGGTGAAAATTGAGACTTTATTCGCACTGGTTCAAGCCTTACGACGTTGCATGCTCATGGATTTGAATTGTTTGGTATGTTTTTAATTCAAGTAAAGTAAAATCATAGCAAGTCCACAGTGAAACATAAGTTTTCTATTTAATTTGACCATTTTTCTCTTTCTCCTCAGAATATGGTCTGCAACCATAAATTTGAGTGGCAATTGATTGGAAGTACTTCACCAAAGAAAACATTTATCAGTCTTAAAGGGCCCAAAGAAAAAAAGTTCACACTCTTCACTGCATAAACTGGGATTGAGTCGTATATACCATCTCAAACTAAACTCAAGCACACAGCATATTCATTTTGTTTGTACTAGAGATTTTATCCGCATAAATATTACCATCTGTTCAATATTTATAGCCAGTCATTATTGTGAAGAATTGCTGGTGTTTTGAAAATTCAATGATTTCTTTACAATAATAGGCATTACTAATATTTTGGGGCCTATGTAATCGGAAAACATTGAGACACAATTTCTTACCTCAATAAGACCATCTATAGAGATAGAAATAAAATATTTATTAAAAATGGTACAAATAACTCAGAATAGACAGAAAATTTACAAGTTTCATAGTAGGGCAAGCTATGAGTATTGAATATAAAAGAGCTTAGTCTATGGATACGGATGGTAATACCTCACGGGTCATGTTCATCCGTTCATTATTCACTACAAAAAATAAATTGTAGTTTAAACTTCCTCAACTTGCATATCTTTTTGTCAAATCAATCATGAGTTTTGAGAATGAGTTCATGAAATATACACGATTAAAAACCGATTTCATGATAATACACACTTAAGATGGCAAATATTCCTCTTTTTATCATTGAAGGGATTAATATAACTACTGTTTTATCTTTCGTATACTTATTTGACTACTTAATCAATGAAATCATATTCTTGTAAAACTAATAAAACCTGGTGCTAATTAATAGACGGTACATGATTCTATTTTTTTTTTTTTTATAAAATGTTTTATGTACTACTCTCTCCATTTATGTTTTAAAGAAAATTACACTAACTGTCGTCTTACTAAACCAACGACGCATTAAATATTCCTGTTTCTAGACTACCCATAATCCAAACTCATTAAGAGTATTCCTTTCAATTCTTGGAATTGAATAATTAATTAGAAAAATAAAAACATATTAGAAAGTAACATAAAAAATATTAATTATATTCTTTAATTTAATACACGTGTTAAGCTATTAAATGTGATATAAAATAAGATGGACCAGTTACTGTTTTAATAAATTACTGGGTTCAATTACATGATTGAATTAACAGAGAAATTTTTATTGGCCATAAAATAAGTCTGAATTAACTGAATCAACCTATATGAATGAATCACGCAAAACAAAAACAATGTACTAGTATTAGAGTCGGAAATAAATATAAAAGACACCAGTATTAAGGAAGTGGGTTTGGAGGAATTGGCAATAACAGCAACGTGAGTGAGAGGAAACAATTGGTGTTACCGATTGAGTGGTTTCCCTATCCAAGTCGTTCATAAATGAATGGGTGAATTATGATTGCGTCTGGGTAAAGTGATGGCCATTCTATTGTTATTCACAAGCAAAATGTCACTATCTATACATCAAAATGGGTGCTACTAATTTTTGTGAAGCTGAGTTTGCTCCATCACTAGTAGGTTGCAGACCTGCAAAAAAATTTCTGTTGCTGGCTATGGCATTGAAGTTGGCATGACCTCGCTTTATCTCTCAATTCTTGGAATGCTCTCATTGTCTCCACATCAAACCCCCCAGCAAACTGCCAAACATCAACAGCTCATTATTATTTCAGATGGCCCATCATGCTCTATCTGTTTTGTATTATCGTTGAAACATAGATGTATGATTTACCTGATGCACTCGAAAAGCAAATCTAACTCCTTGGACAATGAGCTCCTCTTCTTCAGGACCACCACCAACTGTCTCAAGCTCACCAGAGACTCTCTTCATGTACTTCATGGCTAGTTTCACAGATGCCAGCTTGATCTGTCATCACATAAAGGTTAAGTCACAGAAGAGAAAAATTAAATAAGGTAATCAACATTTTACCTTACCAACCTAAGTACCAAGCTATCCATGTCTAATTATGTTTGTTTATTCGCATGTATGAAGGATGTGGCCTTTTCGTTACTCTATTATTTATGTAATTTAAAACGTATTAAATGTGTACTATCCATGATCCATCTAACTGCCATTTGAATGCGACAAAGATATTAATGATCAGGAATAAGGAATCTCGTTCTCTTTATTCAAGTTTAAACGACCAAGCAGACAAACAGATGGATTTTGGAGATCTGTGATTTCACATGTGCTCGTGCAGAAATTTGCAGAGACAAACAAGTAAGAATCCAACCTTTGCTTTGTCGTTTTGCTACCAGCACTGCATCTTGGTGTTACATTAGGCACCACATACAGTAGTTAACTTTGTCAATCTTTTAGCGTTCGGATTGTATTATTCCGAGACAGGATGAAATTTAATGAATTGATATTTATAAATGTGCTTACTTAAAGTGAAGTAACGAACGCTATTAAACAAATAAGACCGATACGATTCTCTTAGAAATCTACAATATTAATCATTTGTAGTAGTCTAAATCAATTGAAACAACTTTTGGCCGTTGGTCACCGAGACATCGAAGATAATAGGCTGAGGTTATCCATACTGGATGTAGTTAAAATTAAGTATATGTCACTTCACAATTGATCATAAAACTTACCTGGCTCACAAAACCATTGTCAAGCATCCACTGTACAGGTATGTGGAAGACTTTGTATCTATTTGTTGCTGACTCTCCCATTCTCGAGATATTGAAAACTCCATGCTCTAATCTGCCATAACACAGTTTTTAACGCAACATTAGAGTGTTATTTAAGGTTGTGTGCAAAAGAACGTTGAATTAACATTTTACAGATCATGTTGTTATCATATTCGCATGTGGGTCAGGAATACGCATACTTTTCAAAGAGAGCCTGCATCTTTTTGAGAGCTGGACCACATGGCTGCCGAGGATCATCACGAAATGAGGAAGCCTCAGATTCTATCTTCTTCAGATCACAATACCCAAACGCAGCCTCGCGCAGTGCATCGGCCTTCTTCTCTGGCCAATCGAAGTGTTTCAACACTGCTCGTTCATCCACCTAAAATACAAACCAACACCATAGCAAATGAATCTTCTTTTTTATCTTAATCTAAATGCTATTTGCACAACATATTGTTGTAGAAATTCTGTTTAGAAATAATATCATCCAACAATACCTACCAAATAGGAAAGCTCGTCATCAAGCCATTTAACAAAGAGCACAACGTCTTCAATGTCTGTAAATGCAGCACTCTCAACTTCTTTGATTAAGCATCTAATAAAGTCTCCTTGGGTCTCAACATCTGTCTTAATCTGAAAAATAAAATAAAATAAGGAGATGTTGTTGAACTGATCATTCAAGAAGCCGTCTTTATTTATGCTAAACTAAATTAAATTAGGCTCTAACCAAATAACTAAACCCAATAATTCTTGGACATAGTTAATGAAGGATCTTCTTTTCCCTTTTGTAGTTCGACAATTAAAAAAGTGATTCCATAAAGTGACTATCTACTTTGCGGCATTGTCAAAGTCGTGGGCACCAAATTCGAATTTAATTGCTGTCTTACGTGAAAAAAATAAAATCAATTTCAAATTAAAGCATGCTAGTCAGCATTTTGCATTTGACAATGACACTAGTGGCACATTCGTAATTTAGCAAAAAACAGGTGCCACACTTACCGCGAGCAGGTGAGACGAACGATTCTCAATTTCACCGATCATGTCACGTGGATTGGCTGCAGGGGGCAGTTCTACCACGCCGGAGAGTGATTCTCGCCGGGACTGCGATTCCCTCCTCATTAAGGAATGATAGAACTCCACCACTTCCGGCACCTTCCTGACCTTCGCCGTAACCTGCCTACTCCCCTTCGGCGGCGGTGGTGGAGGAGGCGGACCAGCCTTAGACGAAGCCTTAAAAGGAGGAGGAGGCGGCGGGGGAGGTCGTGATATCACTTTCTCTGTTTCGACATTGCCGTTCTCCGACGCCGCAGATTCAGTGTACCGCGAGCGCATTGATGAAGAAGACAACGATGGTCTCGGTGGCGGTTTGGGAACGCGAGGCGCACGTGATCTTGTTAAAATGGACTCAGTAGAATCAGCAAGCTCCACCGAGTCACGACGCGGCCTTTCACTTTCAGCCATTTCTGGTTTAAAATCTTGAACAGTTACTTCAAACTGCTTGTGGTTCACACTTCTATGATCCGACGCCGTTTTCTTCAAACTCTTGACCAAAGTGGACCTCGCTGGCACCTCCAAAGGTGCTTGAAGCCTCACCGAAGAATGCTCGTCGTTTTCCATCGAAGAATGCAGTTCATTTACCAATGCCTTGCAGACATGATCCGACGCCGTTTTCTTGAGCTCTGCAATCTCATCTTCCAACGCTTTAGTCTTTTTTAGGCTCTCTGTTTTCTCTTCTTCCATTCGGAGCTTAAGTTGTTGGAGCTCGTTCCTGAGCCTCCGGTTGTCTGCCTCCACTTGTTCCATTTTGTTGTTATTAGTTTCTATCAGTGCGTCCCTGGCGGAAATCTGGTTTTCGAGAAGGGGAACGATGGCGACGGTTTCTTTGAGGAGCTTGTGTTCGAGAAGCTCTGTTTTGAGGCGAGACTCTCTCTCGCGGAGGTCCTCGACGAGGCGGAGGAGGTCGAGGACGTCGGAGGGGCGGGGCTGAACCTGAGCGGAGGAGCGTGAGAAGTAAGTGGCGAAGGAGCGCGTGAGGGAGGATTTAGTGGCGGAGGAGTGGGGAGGAGTGGGGGGCGCAGGGGACTTGGGGAAAGCCATTGAGAGCTTGACCTTGCCAGCTACCATTGAGGTGGAATAGGAAGAGGAATAAGAATGGATTAGGGTTGTCTGGTTTGCAATGTCATTGGAAGTGAAAGGTAAGACTAAGAAAGATGTCGCTGTCCGAATGTCTGTCTGAGAGTGGGAGGGAGACAGAGAAAGAAACAGATGAAGGTCCGGGTAGAGAAGGAAGAGATTCCTGCAAAAGAGGCAAAATTCTAATCAAGTGGGGCTCCATTTACGATCATCAACGGACTTCCCCTCTACTGGGGCCTCATCTTCACTTTGCCTTAACTGCTTCACACATCAAATTAACCTTTAATCACTCTTTTCTTTTTTTCACAAATCTCACTTAATACCTTAGTTTCCGTGTCCCAAATACATTATATGATATGATGAATTAAGACACGCCATTATGATTTACTTACATCAGAATGAACTAGCTAGCTTCACAGGAGAAGGTGACGTAAATTATTTTTGTACGAATCAAAACTAACTTATATATGGACTAAAAATCAAATTTTAAAGAAATTAATAAAATTAATAAAACTAGTTTTTTATAACTTGATTTGTGCATAGTTCAATTTTAAGCCATGAAAATAATTTTTTTTTCTCTAAAAGTGCTCATATCCAAAAATAATATAATGTACGTTTAGTTTTGTGATGGATTACTGTATTTTATAGTAGAAAAAAAAAACAGTATCATATCGTTGAAATTTATTTAAAATAGACTACAACTTTGGAATCTCTTATTTATTGACTGTTTTCTAATTTATAAATGATAGTTAGAAAAATCATTATTTTCAATAAATGTGGAAGGATTTAGAACTTTATTTGGAAAGATTTAGAAAATACTTAATTGTACAAATGATTTTTTTATAAATGAAGTTGAAATATTTTATTATTAAAATGTAAGGTTTATAGATAGAAAAATTAATTAATCGAGATTTATTTTATAAAAACATATGTTTCTTTTTATCTTTTTTTTTATATCAATGTCGCCCACAAAAGTCATAATATATACAATAATATTTATGTATAGTTAAAATCATAAGTTCATCTTTTCCTATTTTTGTAAGTATTTTTAGAAATTTTACATGCATATGTTATAGAGTAGATCCGTTTGATTTAAAAGAGTTTAAGATGAATTTCATATTGTTTGATATGAAATTTTTATTAACAAATATTGTATTATGTGTGATAGAAGATTTTTCGACCTATAGGACCAAGAGACTCACTCCAAGTGAGGGAAACTTGGTTTAAAATTTTGAGTTTTATGAACTAGTGTAATTTGGTTGTAGAAATGTTGTGATCACCACACTTGAATTAAGTTATTTGATGATTATTTGAGCGAAAATTTTCAAAAGTTTGATATATCAGTTTGATTAAATTGATTCATTATATTATATTTTACAATTAAGATAATTAAGATGGATTTGTTGTGAGTGTTGATTTGATGTATATTTAATGCGAATATAATTATTTATAAAGATAAAACACTATATTGAGATGTTAAAGGTTGTGTATTGAATAAATATTCCCAAAATGTTGTTATCTTGATTTTATTAATATTAAATTCACACAGAGAATATTAAGTGACGAGAAAAAATGTAAGTTCTTATAACCTAACTTATAAAAAATGATTATATTAGGAAAACATAATTTTCTAACATATAATTATGTGTGAGTAAAGATAATCAAATTTAACACACATATTTTCTAAAAATATAATCATGTGTCTATAGTAATGTATGTTAACTTTTTATGAAATGAGACTAAACCACTTAAAGTGCTAGCTATAAACACTTGATTATAATTGTTTGTGATTGATATTTTTTAGATAAATATATGTGATGTGAAATAATTAAACTATAATTTATATTGTTTTCAAAACCATTAACTTACATCGTATTTGTGTTGTTTCAACTATTGTGATGCACAAGATTAAATAATATTTTAAGTGAAAAAATTAATTAATGACCAATTAAAGAAAACTACTTTATATTATGTATTACAAATGTCATTTTATTATAACAAAATTGTTAACAAATTAACAAAATTTATTGTTAGCATATTTGAAAATGAACGAATTATACTTATTATCATGGTTGAAAAATCATCAATTGTCAAAATTGAATGCTTATGATTAAATAACAAGGCTATAATTATTAATTAGAATATAAGATATTTTATCTTACTTTTTTGCTCTGGATTTGGTTTCATCTAAAACACGTATAAAAAAAAGCTTTGGTGATCATTGGGTTCATTATGTTATGTGTAGTTTGACATATTTTTTTGTAATAGCATTTATTTTCTCTGTTTTGGGCTTGTAATTTGGGTCAGGAGTATGATCATTCTTTTAGAATTTAGGATTTTGTATGATTTTTCTATTTTGTATAGTTTTGATGTTAACTTTTTGTTTTTTTTTTCTTTATAAGATATTTATCTTTTATAAAAGGGTTAGAACACCTCATAAATATTATTTTATAATTTATTCATTTATTGTTGATAAAAGAAAATAAATTATTTTATTTAAAAATATAACAGTCCTAAACTAAGCTTATTTTAAGTTATATCATGTAAACAAAAAATTATCGAAGGATAGTATATTATTGACTTAATTGAGATAAAAAGAGGATAATGTTTAATACTAAAGTCATTAAATGACACTTTTAGCAAAAAAGAGTCCATAATCTCATAATTTATTATATTCTTACAATTCTAATTATTGATTTTTTATCTATACTTCACTGAAAATAAAAATTAAGATGACAGTAAAATTTTTCTTCAAAAATAAATATACTTTTAATTTTAGTGAAATTGTACATATAATATTTTTAATGAATTTATCTATAAACTCATTCAGGAAAAACATCTAATAAATAAATTTGACTTTTTCACATTTAAATTTAATTTATGCGCACTATAAAATAAAAGAAAATAAAAATGTTCTCGATCGATTAGTTCATAATATAAACCAATTTCATTTTGTTCTGTTATTTTTCTCCACCAGAGAGAGTTTAGAAAAGGTTTGTCCAAAGCGCCCTAAATAAACATAATACTTTATTAAAATGAATTTTGAAATATCGATGTGCTACTTGGATTTCTAAATATATTTGTCCGAATTTAGTCTAAGATTGAGTTAGTGTGGTAAAAAGGACACCGGGGAATTTTAGTTTTCAAAGAGACCAAAAGTGCCCAATTTTGTTTTGGGCATGAAGACTTTTTCTTTGTTAGATTTAATGGTTCAAAAGTTGAAGAGTAATTAAAAGTGAAAATCGCTTTGTTAGTCCATTTTGAATTGGGCGGAAAACTAATTTGAGTTGGGGCAGAAGGGAAGAGACTTTGTGATACGGCATGCATTGCATGACACAAAAGATAATTTGGAAAAGGCTTTACACTGTTTAAAAAATAAATGACACGGAATAAAGATGATATATCTTATACACATGATGGGGGAAGGGGTATTAATATTTATTTTGTAAACATATTTGAAAATAAAAAATAAAGATTAAACAAAAGAAAGTTTATAATAATATTGAGTTTGTGTATTGCATGATTATTGATGGGTTAACATAAAACAATAAAACAAAAAATTGAAGATGGAATTGGGAAAAAATTATAAAAATGTGTGAATCGATTAATAATTTTATGAGGTATATTGAAATTCAAATATACACAGGCGCTGTGTATGTATTTTTTTAAATGCGTGATATTATATTAGTAGGTGATAATATTATAATGTTATTAAGTTAATATATATATTAAAATTATATTTATTAAAAATAAAGTGAAATATATCAGAACAGATAAAAGAATAATCATTGATAAATAAAGAAGAAGAGAAGAAGCAGAGACACATGATTTTATAAAAAGTTTGTAAAAGTAACGATCAATTTTTTAAAATTTAATAAATTGTTATATTTAAAGGATAAAATCGGTATTTTGAAAAATGGATACAAAAAGGAAAATCCCTTTTATATATTGTTATAGATAATCTTCGAGAGTTCACATATATAGAAAGTGTGTACTACTAATGTTTACAGAAGTTAAGATCAATTCATATGATTATTTGAAATTTATCTTGATTTGATTTGAGTAACATAATTAACACGGAAAAGAATAAAATAAGTAAACAAATTTAATGCATAATGTTGAATTAGTTTTTATATTAGATTGCGAAGAAGAGAAACTGTACTAATTTGATGCAATAGGTTCTCATGGATCAAGCCCACTAAATTTGTCTTATATTTTGATGGTGTGTAGGAAGAAAATTGATAGGGTGCAAGAAGAAACAACCTAATCACTTTTGTTGGTAGGCCTGGAACCCAAGTGAGGGATTCATGAAAAAAAAATAATTAAAGAGAAAAATGAAATAATATATTTGTCTAAGCATAAACTGTAGTTGGTTCCTAACGTTTTCCCGAGTGATGAAATAGGCGTTAGTTAGAAGCATGCTAGTACCTTTCTTTTTCATTACTTAGCTTTGCCACTTTAAAACTCAATTTTTATTTACAAGTTACGCAAAGGATCTAACCAATGAGCACCAAATACCTACCTTCTTCAACTTTCCAGCATCTTCATAACTCTCTGCGTGTGCCAAGTGTTGGAAACAGGTAACTTAAAAGGCCAATAGTGTCTATACAACAAAAATCTCCATGAATGGACATCAATAAATCATTACTTTTAATTATCCTCCTAATAACCAATCAGATAAAAATCACAACCATATATTCTAATTACAACTACATCATTAAAACAACACTGTCTGTGCATAAAAATCACAAAAGTTTTCTTTCAACATTTGATATAATTTTAACCTAACCGGGTCATATAGTATGGAATTATCTGTATAACATCTTTTTTAACTTTTGAAACAAAAACACTGTCTTTATCTCAAGATCTTATTAAATTTTAAATAGATAGATATTCTTTATTTATGATAAAATATAATCTTTTATTGTTAAATTGTTTATGAATTTATTATTATAGCTTTATAAAAAAAAGAATATTTTACAAATAACAAAATTCCTTAATAATTGCTAACAAATTTCAACTTTACGGAAAATTCATCCACAAATATTGCAATTTAATTTTTTTCTTTTTTCTTCTTTCCTCTTCCTCCTTCTTACTACAGCCACGCATCTCTTGTTCTCATTTCTCTTTTTCCTCCTCCAATTTTTCTTGATATAACTCACGAATGGTTTTTAATGGCAAGCAAGCTTGTACACTACTTTACTTTACATGACTTTCACAGCCATTTAGATGAACTTCAAAGGGTGAAACCTTTGCTTTTGGTTTTGAAATTGCGAAATTTGATATTATTAGGCTCACTGCTTTCTTGTTTTGGTTGTTAAATTTGTCTTCAAAACCTCCAATATTCAATCCATGATTGAGCTTTCGGATTTGTCTCTCATATAGATCATCACAGGATGTTGCTTAAAAGAATACTATTTCTTCAAAACTGATCCATAATTATAAAGTCCATGCTTTGTGGGAAAAGAAATAATGCGTAACTATAGAATTTACAAGTATATATGCAAACACGAAGTACAAGTACATTAATCAAGTTACTGTCATAGTAACACCCCTTCAATCATTTATTATACTAATGAGGATGAACAACAAAATTCTAGATCTCCATATTATTATTTTTATCTCTTTCTATTTAATTAAAAATAATTAATAATTAAATAAATTAACAGACACTTTTGTTAAATTTTATTCTAAAATTCAGTAAAAAAATATAAAATAAAAAGATTAAAAAATATCTTTCCCGTGTCATTGAATGCTTGGAAATTTTCAGTCTAAGTAACATAATATCAAATCTGAATTCTAAGAACAAAGAAACTTTATTTCTATCATTCTATGTCAGTTAACGTCATAATTGTTTTCAACAGAAAATACGTATTATTCGAAAAAAACAACATATTCCTTGTGAAGACATATATATTTTTCTCATATCTGAACCTTATATTATACACTTCACAACAAATTTACCGGCCATGATCAATAAAGCCAAGGGCGTTTCATATTTATCCCTTTTCCCAAAGTCATTTCAGGATCGAAGATATGAAGGTGAAGTTCTGTCTTGTTCAGCACAAGAAACCATCGGTAGCAGCGTTGATGAAAAGGTGTATCGGTGCGAAGAAGAAGATGGATAGCAGCATAGCAAAAAAATGGCGAGAACTCAGTGGGCAGAGTCACTGGAGGGGTCTGATGGAGCCTCTGAACATCGATCTTCGCCGCTACATCATACACTACGGTGAAATGGCTCAAGCGGCATACGATGCTTTCATCTCCGAGAAAGCATCAAAGTACGCTGGAAGCAGCAGATATGCCAAGAGGAATTTCTTCTCCAAAGTTGGTTTGACGAATGGCAACCCCTTCACGTATTCCGTCACCAAGTTTCTGTATGCAACTTCAGAAATCGATGTCCCTGAAGCTTTCATCGTGAAGTCGTTTTCTAGAGAGGCTTGGAGCAGGGAATCAAATTGGATAGGTTATGTTGCAGTGGCGACTAATGAAGGGAAAGCTGCGTTGGGTAGAAGGGACATCGTGATCGCATGGAGGGGCACTGTGAAGACCTTGGAATGGGTTAATGATCTCGACTTTGTTTTGGTTTCTGCTCCTCAGGTTTTTGGTAACAACACTGATCCTAAAGTGCATCAGGGTTGGTACTCCATTTACACCTCAGAAGATCCACGTTCTCCCTTTAACAAGAGCAGTGCCAGAAGCCAGGTACATGCACACATGTAATTGTTTCTGTTTTTTTAAGAATGATTTTTAATGTCCCACATTTCAACATTCAATTTCTGTCATAAAACTTCAATCTATCTATTTTTGATCTTGATGATGATTAGGTCCTAAGTGAGGTGAGAAGGCTGGTGGAGCTATATAAGAATGAAGAAATAAGCATAACTATAACTGGTCACAGTTTAGGTGCTGCAATTGCAACCCTCAGCGCAGTAGACATTGTTGCAAATGGTTACAACAAACCAAGTGATCCTTCTCTCAAGGCTTCCCCAGTCACTGCCATTGTGTTTGCCTGTCCAAGAGTTGGTGATAGCAACTTTCGAAAGGTTTTCTCTGGCTACAAAGATTTGACAACTTTACGCATTCGAAACGAGTTAGACATTGTTCCAAACTACCCCCTTGTGGGGTATTCGGATGTAGGTGAGGAGTTGAAGATCGATACCCGAAAATCAATGTACTTGAAGAATCCTGGGAACCCACTTAGTTGGCATAATTTGGAGGGTTACTTGCATGGAGTGGCGGGAACACAGGGAAGCAGAGGAGCGTTCAAACTTGAGGTTAATCGTGATATTGCACTTGTGAACAAGACCTTGGATGCTCTGAAAGATGAATTGCTTGTTCCCGTTTCGTGGAGGGTCGAAAAGAATAAGGGTATGGTTCAACAAAATGATGGTTCGTGGAAGCTCATGGATCGTGAGGATGATGACTTTTGATCCTTAATTCAGAATTGAGAATGCCTTAATTTCGTTTGTTGTCGATGGAATGGGAGAAAATATTATTTGATAATTGGATTTGTTTACTATAGTGTAAGAAAAACCCTGCTCTCTGTTATTTAGAATTATAAGAAAATTATGTCATTTGTGATCGGGGAACAGACTACGAACGATCAATCTTTTGATTCAAAAGCACGGCTCGGTTTGATTTTCGTTATTTAAATTAAATATAAAATCACAAAAATCAACTTTTATTGTTTTTTTAATTGATTTATCAACTTTTATTATTTTTTTAATTGATTTTTCGTGATTTTTATTATTATAAAATTTTAAAACCTTTTTTTATAAAGGTTGCCAAAATTAGTAAAATAATTATTATTATACATTTTATGATGAAAAAAAAAGTTTAAATAGAGAAATATGAACTATTGCTATATTCATAATTCCAATGTCATCTTTCATTTTATAAAAGATTATATAATTTATATTTCAAAATTACAGTACAACTTAAATAGACATATATAAAATTATAAAATAACATTTAAGATATATATGTATATATATTATAGTGGTTAACTATTATATCTAAATAAAGAAAGTGAATTTGTTTAGTTTGATTCTAGATTTTTTTTTTATCGATTCAGTCTTTAACAAAGTAGTAATGATTTTTTTTTAGTTTATGGAGAGTATGTGAATTTTGTTTTCCTTAATAAAAATAAAAATGAAAAACATAAAACAGTTTTATACTATCATTCAATATCAAAACACTCTAATTATTTATATTTTCATAATAAATACTTTGAAATTCATATAAAGAATATTTATGATTTATTGATAGGATAAATTTGTCTATAGCAATATTGCATAATCGGTAAACTCTTATTTTAATCGATGGAGAAGCCATTTGAAAAACTTACCATTACTTTTGGACTTTACGGATCCAAATATAATATTCGGCTGGTTCAGTTCATCGAGTAGATTATAATTTAGGGGACTTCTCCCTGCACCCCTAACCCTTTCTCCTGTATCCCCAAAACTTTATATATTTCCAGCTTTGCCCATAGTAAAAAGGTAACGAAGAAAGAGAAAACACAATAAAATCTCCTGCACCCCAATCAAAACTATCCTAACGCTCTGCACCCCCAAAACAAACCCAATAAAAAGCAAGAATCACCCCATCAGGAATTTTTGACTTAGCGCACCATCTCTTCTCCCTCATTCTCCTCTTCTCCCACACACATTCTCCACACAGTCTTCATCCGTCTTCTCCTCTTCTTCTACACATTCTCGCACACAGCCTCCACACAGTTCTTCTCTGGAGCATCCACACAGTGTTGAAACGGATTGTGAGATCCGTGTCGGTGGAGGATGAAACGGAATACATATTCCATTTCTTTTTCTTTTTTTTTGATTTTTACAAAAACGGATTATGGAATCCGTGGCCTGAGGGCAGGTCTAGATTTGTTATCCATAACTTCAATTATAATTTCTTAAATTAACCTTATTTATATTATTTTTGTTTCAAAATTTTAATTAAATTTGTTGACATTTATAAAATACTGATAACCTTTAATTTATTTTCATTCTCTCAATGTTTCACTTAATTGTTTTTTCATAGTAATGATTCACTTTAAATATCAATCTGTCATTACTGAATGTTTAAATCAAATTTCAAAAGGTGATGTTTCTTTTTATGTTATTTCAAACTACTAGTGATAGAAATAGAAACTCTTTGTTCCACGTGATCACACTAAAGTTTTTCTTTTTTTTAATATATATTATATTACTTCTCCCTCAGTTTTGATCACTCCTTTCTTCTGCACTCACACTTTATAAAAACATTTTTTAAATATAATAAAAATTCTTTTGGGATGAGCAATATCTCAGAAATTACAATAGCAAGTAAATTATCTGTGAAAAATATATTTTTTATTTTGTGAAACATGCTAATTGGTTTCTTCGTAATAGAGATTTTAAAATTCAATATTCATTTAGTTAATTCTTAGAACAACATTTTTAAGCAATATATAATTAAACATTTAATTATTAGCTTATTGACATGTGTTTTTGTATTTATCAAAATTATATATATTCTATTAAATTAATAGAAAAATTATGAATTTAAGAGGAGTCAGTGACACTTAAGTTTAATATTAGAATGTTTTGAACAGTTATCTATCTAGTTAGGAGCAGTTGTGAATACGATAAAAATATGGTTGTTAAACAAACGTGATCATTTCTTTCGTGAAAAACCCAAAATTATGTTTAGTTGATTCGTTTCGGTTTTCAAAAAGTAGATGAAGAGAATACAGACAAATTCGCATTTGCTTACGCTGTGAATAAATAGATATTTTAAAAAAAGTTAAAAGATTAATAAAATATAATGCCATTAACTGATTTCCTATGCATATACTAAATAAATAAACATTCTAATTCAAACAAATGGAGTTTTTTTAACGGATTGCGAAATCCGTGTCGGTGAAGATGAAACGGAATACACATTCCGTTTTTTTTTTTTTTTACAAAAACGGATTATGGAATCCGTGGAGGGCGCATGAAACGGAATACATATTTTGTTTCGTTTTTTTTTTCTCAGAAACGGATTATGGAATCCGTGTATGAGGACGCTGAAACGGATTTTAGAATCCGTTTTGGCTTTTTTTTGTTGGTTTTTCGTGAAATCCGTTTTAGCCCCATTTATCTGACAATAAAAGGATCTTGGAAAAGAAAAGAACATGAGATTAATCTGATAAGTCGCTGTCAAATTCCTCTTACAAAGATCACCCGATTATAATATCTCATCCCCTGCACCAAACTCTAATTCTCTTTTACCTTCAAATATTCCTTCCCCAAACATACAAACAAATTTTCGCGATATGTTTTGGTCCGGTGAAAACAAAAGGAAAATCCTTATCAACTCTTAAGAAACGCATTAGGCTTATGCCATTATTGAATTAAAACACCAAAAACAAAGTGTCATTGTAAGAAACTATATTATTAAATTAAGAAACCAGCTACGAATATGAGTCATGTACATATATATATATATATATATATATATATATATATTTTTCTCACAAAGA
>Ga0214543_1000560_pt1 | contig 63632 bp, 19 predicted proteins | sample CNSS2metaG_FD_160094 | JGI IMG/M metagenome (GOLD analysis project Ga0214543, IMG submission 160094) | Root nodule microbial communities from cowpea collected in UCLA plant growth center, Los Angeles, California, USA - CNSS2 | ecosystem: Host-associated > Plants > Roots > Nodule | place: USA...
AATATATTATAAAAAAAAAATAATATAAAAATATATATATATATATATATATATATATATATATATATATATATATATATATATATATATATATATATATATATTACATCTTCTTACCTTAAAATATATACATATTATAGTAAAAATGTAACTAAATATTAACGGACAGTCTGAGAATATATAATACAGTAATAACAAATATTAAATAAAATAAATTTGGAATGATTTTAATAATACCTATAAGTAGTGAAGAATAATTAATTGTAACAATTAGGGAGAATGTAATGATGCATTGCAAGCAAGTATGTCTCGGGGGCAACAATTGAAAATTCAGCTCGATGAATGTCTGAAAATCTGATACATGACTAGACTTTTCAATGTTTTCATCAATCGGAAAAGGAATCTGCAGAGGATGTTATAAAATAAATAACATCTAATTAATATTCACAGAAAAAAGAATAAAAACTTAGTACAAGAAGAAAGCCCACGCGCATGGGTCCATTCATGATGTCAAGTGTTTACAAATGCTAACAACATATTAAGGTAATTACAGTTTATGAAATTGTCTAAACTTCAACTTATCACCTAATTAGATAATAGAGACTATTTTTAGGGATCACACATTTTAATTTAGGAAAGGAATTTTAAGCTGACTAAACAATCTTAATAAAAAACCTAGTTAAAATTTAGATACTATATTATATACAATTGAGCTAAATATACAATTAGTTGGTGGATAGGTGACAAAGAATAAGCTCTGTGCTGTTATAGCCATTTTATTGAAAAAAAAGAGAGTAAATCTTTAACTTTTTATACAACCAATAACAATATAAAAAAGTAATCTCACATTTTATTTTTTCTACCATTTTATTGAAAAAAAATAAATCTTTAACTTTTTATACAATCAATAACGATCTAAAAAAAATAACCTCACTTATTTTTCCTTTTTTCTAAACCAACCTAAAAGGTTGATAGTATGTTTTGACATATATTATTAATTACATCTCTTTCTAATCTTCATTTATTTCATAGTCGGCATTTTTATTTATGAACAATATCATAGGATCTATAACTTCAAATTTCACTGGGCAAACCTAAATATCTATCATGATATTTTTATCAACTTCTAAAGTTCATTTTTTTATAAATATTTTTAACAGGTAAAAATAAGAAGAAAAATGAAATGATTTTTTAATAACTTAAAATTAATTTTTGCATAATTTAATTTATATAAATTCTCTCTGTGAGAATTTATAATGCCTTAAACTTTGCCCATGAAAATAAAAAATCTTCATTTGGTTCTCATACATATACCTGGTTGTGTGGAAGCAAACCTTATCAAATATAATTACCACAACTTTTATAAATAATTATACGCACATCTTAAGAATTTACATATTGATTTGAATAATTTTTTCCACTCTAGTCCATAAGTAGTTCTCTTGTAATTAAATATCCTCCAAAGTGATTATAAAATCCGTATGGTGATGTAAAAGCATATAACAGGATTGTATTTCGTGATATATTTAGTTAACTTATACATGGTGTATTGAGAAAATTGTTGAATTGAATGATAGACTGAAGAAATGTGGGTTTAGGTAAGACAGTTTGGGTATATCGTGTTCACTACCTCTGCTGCTGGCATCATGGATCGTGAAGAAACTTATAGGAGGAAGAATGTTGGTGGGAAAGTGCTTGGTTTCTTTTACTAGTCCAGTTTACTTTGAAAGATTTTATGTTGATTTCTTAAACTCAAATGTTGAATCTTAGACATGTAGTTTTTACTGAGTATAGCATAGCATAGCATAGCAGGAGATGCTTTGTTTGTTTGCAGAACCAAAATCATATCACAAAAAACCAGCATTTATGAAAGCAACTATTTCCTACAGAAGCTTGAGAAAATATTACGTGGGGATTTGAATGTTGATGGTGGAGAATATATAGGAAGAAAATGAAAAGGGTTGTGTGAGTAGGAGTTTACTCTATATGGTTGCAAAGTGAGTGTGTGTAATAAGGAAAGAAGAAAAGCAAAAAGAAAATGAGAGCAGTAGTAGAAGTAGAAGGCTAAAGAGAGAGATCTTTGTGATGTATGTTTGGAGATTCGGGTAGAAAATTAGTGCAAAAGAAGATGATTACCCGTAAGACTAGGGTGTGTACCACTGCGGCTGTGAGCTCTCTCTAGCTTATGAGGTAAGCAGTTTCAGGATTTTGGAGGAGAGAGAGAGAGAGTGGCTTGGAAAATCAAGTGTTGCTGCTAAATCTAAATCAAAGAGAACAAGAAAATGTGAGTGACCATTTAAAAATAAAATGAAGAAGAAAGAAGAACAAAGTGTGTGTGTGCGTGAGAGAGATTGCCATGTAAATGCATGATAAGGAAAGCCAAATCTCATGATGGCGGTGTCAAAATCAAGCAAATTATGCAATCTGAAAAAGTTGAAACATAGAGACACGTACACCAAGGATTGAATAAGGTTCAAATCAGTAGTATATTGTTTCCAATGTTTTTGTTTTGTATCAAACATCAAATGAACCAGACTGTTACAACAGAATGAGTTCAGAAAGGAAAGATTGAATAGTTCCATCCACACTAGTTTCCCTGATTGGTTCGTTTTTATGTAAAACTTGTACAATGGTACTATTTTACTGTAGAGTTATATGCACGAGAGGGAACCCAAAAAGCACTGTCCACTTCTTCTCTTTTCATTTCCCTATATATATATATATACATAATTTTTTTTTTTTGAACTTTGGAGTTACATATGTATAACTATAATGTCCCAAGAGAAGCATATGTACGCACCCACATGGCATGACATGACCCAGTTCATCAGTACATAAGATTATGGACATCAACTGTGTTGTGTTGTGGATAATTTATTTTATTTTATTTATTAATTTAATGGAGAGTGAAAGTAGTTCTAGAAATCTGCAATGTTGCAGAAGAAAATGAATTTTGTGTGTGGTTGAGGATTAATAAGTTGAAAGGTACATATAACCAAAACAGAGTTTGAGAAGAAGGGTTTTACTTTATTTTTCTGTTTTTGGTGACTGCTGTTGTGTTGAAAGTGCAGGCATGCGAAGAAAGAATTAGAAAAGAGCTTTTAGGATATCCCTTTTCTCTCAACACTGTATATTTTGAAAATCTTTGTCACATAGGGTATAGTCTTCATTGCACACGCATCGTCTACTTCACAAGTACAACTTCAAAACTTCTACTTCTCATATGAGTTTATGAAAATTATAAAAAGCAAAAATGAAAAACAGAAAATTTTTATGTATTGGTTGGGAATGATGAGAAGTTGAGAAATACATTTTTGCACTCCCTCCATGTCCACAAACATGAACATAATGTACATAACATGCTTGTTCTTATAAGTACATAATATCTCGGTAACTTACAACATTTCTCACTATAAAACGATATATTCAAGTAGTTAAAAGATGCATTAGATTTAGTTTCATATGTGTATGACTATAAACACTAAAAGAAAATAAAAAAAATGTATTGGAAGTGTTTCTCAATTAAAATTATTAAAACAACTTTTTTTTTTGTCAAATTCTAAATCAAGAATTATAATAGACTTCTAAAAGAATTTAATATTATTAAATTCAAAACATGTAAACGCATAGGAGTTTTTAAAATATAGAATATGATTTTACATAATTTACTTTATAAAAAATATTAAAATATCCACTTACTATTTAAGAATATACTTTTAAGAAAAAAAAATTAATATATTTATTAAATTTTATATAAATATTTTATTTATAAAATTAAATAATAATAATATTAAACCAAGTTTTTTTTTACATTTACAAAACTACACATTTAAAAGAAAAAAAAATCTATACATTTTGTCTTATTTTTTGGTAAAACCTATAATTTTGAATTTATATAAGAAGGATATAGAAAGTTAGTAATAAACATTATAAATAGAATTTGATGTTAAAGTTTATAATTAACAATTAATTTGAATAATGATTAAAATATATTTATTTATGTAGATGTTGATAGAAGTACAAAATATCTTGATAGGTTTAGAGTAGAGTTTTGTACATAGTATATAAAAATGTGGGTAGGGGCCATTTTGTGATATCTCTCTCCATGAAAAGAAGAACCTATTGAACTCCCAAATGACAACCCGCATCATTCCATTCCATTCCATTGCCATTCATTCATTCTTTCATTCAGAACATCTACTTTTCTACTTTTTTGCTTTCCTTCCATCCAATATATCATTTCATATTTTTCTACCTTTTTCTGTATTTCATTATACCTGGTCATGCCTTTTCGTCCAAGTAATTCCTGATAGTACCCTCACTTTCTAAGCTCTCTTTTGTCCCTTCCCTTTTTATGAACACCACTCTGTCAACCTCAGTCCTTATCTCCCAGATATTTTTTCTGATTTTCTCTCTTTATCACTCCATGTACTATGTGCCTGTGCCTCCTGTGCCTCCTCATCTATTATCTCACACCTATTATAATAACTTCATATCATCTTCATTCCAATTCCATCCCATTCTATTCATGCACTCTCCCTCCTCACTTCACCTACCTCTCTATCCAACAACAACAACAAACAACATTGTTTTTTGTTCTTTGTTCTTTGTTCGGTTCCCTTTGTTTTGTTTTGTTTCCAGTACTCCATGATGGAACCTCAACAACCACAAGGGAGCCAACCAAACGAGGAGGGTGGCAGTGGAAAAGGGGGCTTTCTGAGCAGGCAAAGTAGTACACGGTGGACTCCCACCACCGACCAGATAAGAATATTGAAGGACCTTTACTACAACAATGGAATTAGATCTCCAAGTGCAGAACAGATTCAGAGGATCTCTGCTAGGCTGAGGCAGTACGGTAAGATTGAAGGCAAGAATGTCTTTTATTGGTTCCAGAACCACAAAGCTCGAGAAAGGCAGAAGAAAAGGTTCACTTCTGATAATGTCCCCATGCAAAGACCTCCTGCCCCAACTAATGCTGCTCCTTGGAAACCTGATCATGATCCTCCTATTCATACCCACTATTCTAACATTTCTTCCACAGGGATCTCTTCTGCATCATCTTCTTCCGTTGAGATGATTACTGTCGCCCAGATGGGGAATTACGGCTATGGTTCTGTTCCCATGGAGAAAAGTTTTAGGGTAAGTTATAAAACTTTGGATTTTACATATTACCCTCATGAACTTTCTGTATTTTTTACCCTCCTACCCTTGTTCATCATTGCACATGATGCATTAAAATGGAAAGTTCCATTAAAGGAAGAACCTACCCCACTCATCTCTTCAATCTTCTAAAACGACAAGGCAAAAACATTTTCATGAAATAAAAGCTACATTTCTGTTGAAGCCAGGAACTTACAGCATTCAAAGTTCAAACAGTACCTCACCAGCTCATAACTAGTTACCTGATTTAGAGAAATGTTTTGCACAAAGAGCTAAACTAAGTGCTCTAAGTGTTTGTTAATTCTTCATTTGTTTTGAACCATTATAGTTTTTTTCAGGACTGTTCAATATCTGCTGGGGGTAGCAGTGGCCATGTTGGAATAAACCACAACTTGGGATGGGTTGGCGTGGATCCTTATTCCTCACCCTATGCCAACTTCTTTGGCAAAATAAGGCCAACTGAAGAAACCCTGGAAGAAGAAGAACAAGAAGAGGATGGTGCTGCTGAGATTGAAACTCTTCCTTTATTTCCTATGCACGGTGAGGACATTCATGGCTATTGCAACCTCAAGTCTAATAACTCTTACAACTACGATGGAAACGGCTGGTATCATTCTGAAGACGGCTTCAAGAATGGTTCTCGTGCTTCTTTGGAGCTCAGTCTCAATTCCTACACTCGCAGATCTCCAGATTTAGCTTAAGTATCATATATATGTACACACTCAACTCAACTCAACTTAGTAATTATTATAATTATAAGAAGATGATAACATTTCCTGATTAGTTATCATGTTAAGATTAACTGTAGTTATTAATGTCTGTGTGGCTGTTTAGTCAGTTATGTTTTATGTTTAATGAGTGGACAAATGTAATGATCTCTAATTGTGTTCAGTGAGCAGTTCCCAAACTGACACATGTCATGAGCAGGGAACTTAATGGACTGACACTGACTAATTAATCATAGTTATCTTATTTTGTCCATCTTCCCAAACATTCTTTCATTAATTTGCTAATTGAAATGATTGGCTTTTGAACAACAATAATTAATAATAGTGATGATGGAAGATAAGCTTATCTGAAACTGACCATACATAAAACAAACATAAAACTAAGAACAATACTTAATCACATGCATGCAGCTATAGACTCTCACCATATTGTCATGTACTTTGACCTTGAATCCTGAGATTTTTTATGAATAAATGATGCAATAATGACTTAAGTATCATTGTTTTTAACGTTCCTCATTACTCAATTGTTTTGCTCTTGAAGCAACAAATATTGCCTTGTTCACAGTATTAATTTCTTCATCTTCCCCAACTTCAATATAACACATTTGTTGGGGTTAATAGAACGTTGTCCTCGTTTATTCTACAGAAAGTAGCATGTTCAGGTAACTATAAAATTTGAACAGAAACAAATACAACGTTGATGAAAAATTGGATTTCTTTATCGATTGGAAGTTTTATTCCTATTGTTTTCTCAATTTTCACATTGAATTTGAATTAATGTGATTCTTTTTATCATCAAAATATTATAGTTTGTCAAAAAGAATATGAATTAAAATATGAACAATAGATTCGAGTGTATGCATATAAGTAACCTAAACAGTTTGTTCTTTTCACAAATCTGAAAAATTATAGATTCCAAACAATAACATTATTTATATTTATAATTAAGTAACTACAATATATGAAAAAACGAATAAAGCTGATTTGATGATTGTATTCGGTGGAAATATTTTTTACACAACTGGTTTATATGAACAACACTGAAGAAGGAAGACATTAAAAAAAATACCAGTGATAAAAATATAAAGTAATTACAAAAACTTCCTTAACATTATTGGTACAAATTAGTTATTGCCTTTCTTACTTTTTTTTCATATGTGTGTTTTCTAGAAATATTATAGTAGGATATACATTATCGAGCACATAACTCTATATTTTTACAATATTTCTTATTAATGTTACAGTGAGAAACTATATTTTTCTCCTGACAAATGATGTTTCTTAGAATTTCTTGTTTAGCAATGAACATAAACTACTTTGCACAGTGTTACTCTATAGTTTATGTATTTACCTATGATGAAAATTCATTAGAGGAAAAATGAACATATTATACGTATTTAAGGTTCCAAGAGTTTTAATCATTATATTTAAACAATAAATAAGCAGAATACGAAAATATCGTTTGTATTTAGAATTTAAGAATAAAGAGGGAGAGATATTTTAAAAATTAATTGTTTTCGGTCTAACTTCTATTTCAGCTTACACAACAATTATTACATATATCGAAATAAATTTGTCTACTTTAGTGCGCGACCTTTGTACCAAAATATTATATATATCAGATTAAATTCATTCATTTTAGTACGGGATTCACCTTTGGGTTAGAAAATATTACATATGTCAGATTAAATCTGTTTGTTTTAGTGCAGGTTGATTAATGCAAGAAAAATATTACATATATTAAATTAAATCTGTTCACCTTAGTATGAGGTTGACTTTCGTGCAAGAAAATATTAAATATATCGAATTAAGTTTGTTTGTTTCGTGTTAGAAAATATTACATTGATATCAGATTAAATTTATTTGCTTTAGTGCCGGTTTAGTCTACGTGCCAACAAATATTACATATATCGACTTAAATTTTTGCGCCCCACTGCGAAGTTCACCTTCATGCCAGGAATTATTACATATATTGAGTTAAATATATTTGGCTTAGTGCAGGGTTAGCTTTCATGCTAGAAATTATTACATATACGTGATTAAATTTATTCGTCTTAGTGCGAGGTTAGCCTTAGTGCCAAGAAATATTACATATATCAGATTAAATTCGTTCATCATAGTGCGAAATATTACATATATCAAATTAAATTTGATCACCTTAGTACATGATTAGTCTTCATGCCAAAAATTATTTTATATATTGGTTTAAATTTGTTCACTTTAGTGCGAGATTGACATTCGTGACAGAAATATATTGGATTAAATTCATTGGCGTTAGTGTGGGGTTGACCTTTGTACAAGAAAATATTACATATATAAGATAACGCATGTTCGTCTTAGTGAAAAGTTAGCCTTAGTGTTAGGAATTATTACTTATATAAGATAAAATTCATTGATCGGGGTTGACTGTTGTGTCAAAAGTTATTATATATATCAAACTAAATTTTTTAGATTTAGTGCAGGATTAACCTTTACCGGTAATATTTTGAATTAATTATGTTTGCCTTATTGTGAGATTGACCTTCGTGCAAGGACTAAATACATATATAGGATGAAATCTGACCGCCTTAGTGCGAAGTTGGCCTTCGTGTTAGAAAGTATTATATATATCGAATTGTATCCATTTGTTTTAGAGCGGGGTTGACTTTCAAGAAATATTCTATATATCGTATTAAATTTATTCACTATAGTGCGGGATTGATCTTTGTACTATAAAATATATATCAGATTAAATTTATTCTGTGAGTGCGAGGTTGGTCTGTGATAAGAATTATTACACATATTAGGTTAAATCTATTTACCTTATACGTGATTGGTCTTCATGCCAAGAAATATTACATATATTAGATTAAATTAATTTGTTTTAGTAGAGTTGGTCTTCATGTTAGGAATTATTACATATATTGAACTAAATCCATTTGCTTTTGAATAGGGTTCACTCTTCGTAACAAGAGTTATTACATATATCAAATTAAATTTATTTGCCTTAATGCATACTTAATCTTTGTACCAGAAATTATTAAATATATCAAATTACATCATTCACCTTAATGTGAGGTTGAACTTTGTTTCAAGAATTATTACAAAATTAAATTCGTTCAGCTTATCGAAAGAATGATTCTTATGCAAAAAAAAATTATCATATATATATATATATAATATTTGATCATATTATATAAATTATATAATTTTTTATTAAACATAATCATTTTCAATTTTTACCTTGTCTAAGTAGGAGTCCAAGAGAAGGTTTGGTGTGTACACGGTTTATTTGGGGCGCGTGATTGTGCATAGTACTGTTTGCGCTTGTAGGGACCACTGAATCCCTATCCTGGTTGGGCAGTGTTGTGGTCTTAAGTCACTGGCAAGTTGTACCTCTCTCTTTATCTTATGCTTCAGCTTTATCTTTCTCTGACCATTTTATGGCGTTAGCTATCTATGTACATGACATGACACACATTCATACTCATATCATACCACCACCAAATTGCACCATAATAATAACAATAACACTTTATTTTGCATATCATGAGTTTGAGAAACCATGGACTCTGCAAACTACCACCCTGCAACTACGAGAGTATATATTTTGAAGTTTGAACCCACTTCCAAAATGCCGCATTTCATTTTCTTTTCATTTTCTATTTAAGATTCTTTTCCATTTTTTTTTATTTTTCTCTACTTTCAAAATTAACAATGAAATTACTTTTTAATAATCATATAACCACCCAAAAGGAACATATTTGAGTGATTTCTAATGTTCTTGGATGTTTAATAATAAATGGTACATTTCCATCACTTTTCTGCTGCATGCCCTTTCAACAATTTATTCCATTTCCATCACCACCCAACTGTAGTAATATCTGCTTATTCCCCATAGTAGATATCAAGTGTCATCATCAACTTGACCAAACTTATTCAGTCTTTAAACACAATTGATAGTATTCCGTCGACTGAAAACAAATATTCAATGTTTCAATAGATTTTTAAAAAAATAGCATTATTCATATATAGATATTGTAAAGAATGTTGATTTACATTAGTGCAAATAGTTCCAACTTTAAAAAGTTTAAACCCTAATGTTCAGCCATTATAAACTAACATTAGAATTAAGATGGCACACTCATGTCGTATTTTAGTTTAAGAGATCTGATTAAAATACTAGTTCAAATAATTTGGTTTCTATAAAAAACTTAAATATGATATTTTCACACTTTAATTTTACAAGCACTTTGCGCTCTATAATAGAAAATTGAATAAACTATTTTATGTGTGTTTCTTTTCTGACTTTTTTCACATGACATATGATACACATATATCATATATCTTGATTTTGTTTATGTCTATTATACATTTGTTTTTTTTTTCTCTCTCTCTCTCCATTCTTATCACATCACATAATTTATAAAGTTATCAATTTTGTTCTTCTTCTAAGTATATATTAAGTGTTAAAGTAACTTTTTTGTGTGTCCATAAATCATTTTTGCTAGTGTATGATAGTTTAAGAATAAAAAATTGTGGAAGATTTTTTTTTTTTTAATTCTGATGATAATTAGCCTTTCTCATTTCTTAATTTTTCATCAATACTGAAATTTAATTATGATATTAACATTCTCTTGAATATATTTGTTTCTACATCATGGATCTGAAATTTATGATTTGATACAACATGTTTTCCATCAAAGTTTCTATACATATGTGGTTGTTTGTAAGATCCATCTGTATATTGTATAAACATCATTAAACCTAGTTCTGGTAATTCAAAGAACAGATGAGCAAGTTAGATTCTTAGGTAATATTTGTAACAATAAGTTTGCCTCTAATATAATTTTTGTGTGACAAAGCTTTGTGTCCACGGTCATGTACATCATACGATAATATCTTCTTATGTTACAAAACATTATGGCATTAACGTCAATATAGTTTTTTTACTCAATTTAGAGTTTCTTTTCTTTTTCTTCCTTTCTTAATAATATATATGGTTAAAGAATATCTACTTTCTTGTTTTAGTTAACTTATAAATCGAAATTATCATAACACCTCAACGAAAAAATATATGAGTGCAAAATATCAACAAATCTCTCACTACAAAAATATGATGGAATAGCTTTCAACAAATTTCTTTTTCCCCATCAACCTTTCGCCTCCTCACACTTATGAACCTCTGTGTGAGCTTTTGCCTATTCATTTTTTATTCTCCATCTGTTTGTTGAGTTGGGAGAAGTTCCTAAGATGCAAACAATTGGAAGTTCAGTGGAATGAGCGATTGAGAGGGTTGAAAGACGATTGGGTGGGTCATTTCCTGCACCAACTGGTAAGTGATCAAATCCTGATTGGTTGGCGTAGTCATTTTTTATGAATGTAAACTAATAACCTCTCATTGGCTGACTACTACTTTGTTAATGGGTAAGGTTGAAGTTGTTTGTGAGTATGTTTGTTGGTTGGTGGTGAAGGTTCTATTATGAGAGTTGAAGACTTAAGGAGAGTTGGTTATTTTAGCAAATCTAAAACTTGTAGAAATATTGGCCTTTTGTCATGTGTATATTTTGCATTTGTTGTGTCTTATAAATTTTGTTTGCCTTTGTTGCTTTTGTAATAAAATTATGGACTAATATAATCACAACCACTTTTGCAACACATATTTGCTTTATCGATATATTTTCAACTCCAATGTTATTGTAATTTGATGTTCAAATCTCACTTTTGAAGTTAAGAGTAATTCTGATTAAAGTTGGGAAGAATTGTGATAGAATGTATAAAACATGCAAAATCATCAAACATGTCCTGTGTCGGCCTTAGCATCAGCTAGGCCACTACCTCAAAAGTAATTTAAAATTAGTACGAGATAAGCCCACACTATAGTATTGCATCTAGAGACAACTAACTCCACGTTATAACATCTATGTATGGTTGACTCTATAGCGTCTATATATGGTCAACTATACAGTATCTACGTATGACTAACTCTATAGCATTTACATAGCGTCTACAAATGACTGACTCTATAGTATTCTTGAGTTTTGCATCGTAGTCTGTTTGGACGCTTAAACAATACTATAGAGTCTATTTTTTACTTTTAGAATCTACTTCTTGCATACTCTAATTTATTGTTTTCTTGCTATGCCTATTTATACATGAATATTGTTATAAAATATTTGAGTTGTTGAATGAGAAAACAATTCACATTTACTTTGATTTTAACAAAAAAAAATGATTTTGATATTAATTTAAAGATTAGAGTTTATTAATGCAGTATGACTGACCTATGGAACATATTTGATTAAAACTAGGTTGATCTAATCGCAGATTCACTTAAAAATTTTGAAGATTAAATATTATCATAAGGAATTCCTAGAAAAAAAAAATCTTTTAGTTTCAATAATATATTATTGAAGAATAATTTGACAACACACTATCATCAGTATATCGCAAATAAATTAAAAAACTTATTGAGGAAATAATTTGAATTGTACTTTTGGAAGTTGGATACACATTGGTGGTGGCTGTTTACTCAACGATACTGAATCCCAGAGTCTGATGTTGTCCCCAAACAATGGGAAAATAAGTACAACCTTAATGTCTGTTTCTGTTCATAATTAAATTCCTCAAAACTATGATCATTTCTCCAACTCCTACGTGGGTGCTTCTCCGTTTCTCACACTTCTTGCTTACTGCTTCAAAAACACGTTGTCCACCATGGATCAAAAATTATAAAAATGAACACATTTTTGTCCAGCTACCAAAAACAACACACAGACACATTATCCTAATGTGTCCCTTACAGGGAATCCTTGCCCATAAAATCAGCAACAGTAACTTGATGGGCTTTATTTCGCACAAACCATCACAACACGGGCTTTACACTCATTGGCCCGACATATCATAATAAATGTTAAATTAATTTATATTGTAGCCAATATTGTATATTACAACAATTATCTGCTCATATATAACAGGATAATTTTTCTTTTCCTTATTTCATCTTAATAGATTTCTTTTTTATTAACCACGACCCAAACACAATAGAAGTACATAATTGCTGAAGAAATAGCCATTCATTAAAACAATCCGAAATTAATTTAAGTGTTTTTTCAATGCCAAGGATAAGTATATAACCAACTATTAATCGCATGAGTTATCATTTATAAAACATAATAAAAGGTTATTGCGAGTACAAACTTCTAACATTGATATGTATAAAACTTTTTAGCACATGATAGTATACGTATTTGGAGAAATTAATTTTTCACCAATTGAGTGAAATACATATAGATGAATGAATAAAAGTATTATAAATGAATAGTAAAATACATATTAAGTTATAATAATATAGGGCCATATATGATGAAAAGTTGGCCTTTGGAAAAGAAAATATGTATTATATATAAAGAAAATTCTTACTAGCAGGTGCTATTGATGTCCTTACAACACTAGTTAAAGAATCAAAGTTTTAAAAATGATAATATATATCTCTAATGTGAGTTTCAGTCTCATCATGATTTCTAAGCCATGTTTTTTTTATAATTTTTTTATTACCGGTTCTTTGACATGAATGGTGAGAGCATCATTATATCGATAAAAAAAAACGTCATCTGAAGAACAAGAATGATTATAATATTCAAGTAAAAAAAAAAAAGGAGAATAATAATGATTGGTAGTGCCTTCAATATTCTTGAATCAATGGGGTGGAAATCACATACCGGCAAAAAATTCTAATTCACCATCGCTTAAGGGGACACACCGGAAAATGGTTGGCCCATTAATTCAAAACCAGAAGACATGCATGCGCATTAATTCTGCATCTACCACTTTGTCCACTTCCTACGAACAACCTTTCACAAACGAAAACCAAACACATAGGAAAAAACAAAACAAACACAATTAATGAACAAAATGTATTGTTATCTACACATTGCTTAATTCAACTTCACAAAAACGCATAAAAATCCCGAATTCTCCGTCCACGTCTCACACCCTGGTACATACATCAGTGGAGCCAAATATTACAAATCCATCACATCAAATTACAGAGAAAAAAAAGGGGGGGAAGAGAATTGGAACAAAGAAAATAAAGAAGATGGAACTAGTATTTTTAATGTTGTTACATGACATGACAGTGATCGAAACTACAAGGCAATAAAACACTATCAGTGAGGGTTTTGATTAACAGGTGTCGGTGGCAGCCTTTTTCTTAATGAACTCGATGCAATCTGCTACGGCTTCACTGTGGTGAGGGTCATGGGGGCTGCAACGGCGGTGCTGGCGTTCGCCGTCGCCGGAGCCACGGTGGTTGGTGTTAGCCTTTGAAAGTGCAGATAGCATCATTAAGCGGAACACTGCTTCTCTGAAACGCTCTAATAAGGTCATTGGAGATGGTGCTTTGTTCTTGCAGGAGTTGCTTTTCAAACGGGGCATGCATTGACCCTTCATCATCTTTTTCTTTCCTCTCTTCAATGCTCTTAATCTCTGGATCTGTTAGAAGGAGATAAGTATATATATACACACACATATATAATATAAGTATAATAATACATGTGTTACTTTTGTTCGTATATTTTTATTATGTTATTATGTGAATGTTAATTATAAAAAAAAATACATTTTTTTAATTTATTCAAAGATTTGCTTAATAAATTCATTAATACGTTAAAAGGAAAATCCAAAACAGAAGATAAAAGTTCAATATAATAATAAAAAGTGAGAAAACACCCAAAAAAAGAGAGAAAATTTGTGAAAGAATGAAAAAATAAATAAAAATTAGCTGAATGTTGACATTAAATTTAGAGAAAATCTTCTTTGAAAAGAAAATAAAAGGGAATACACGGTTAATTTGTATAAAATTAATTAAAAAATTTATTGTTGTCGCACTTTCTTTTATATAGAGAGAGAGAGAGAGAATCTATTGCTTGGAACAATGGTTTATAAATATATATTTGCATAGTTGTTTTATTGGGGATTCATGTGCGTGAGCCTTTGGCTGGTGTGGATGGCTACTCTTGTTTGTGTCGTTTAATCATGTTATAAGAGAATTTAGTTGAATAGTGTGTGACTTATTGCAAATTATTTGTGTTCAATTTCTCAGTATATAAAAAAAAATCAATAACTTTTAAACTAGTTGATTGAATACTAATAATAAATTAAAAGAAAATTCTTTTTATGCTACGTGGGGCTCCTGTATATATTTTTTTAAAGTAATATAAAAGAAAGTGGAAGGAAATAATAAACATAGGAGTGAATAGTAAACTCTGTAATAATTATTTAATAATATAGTTAAGAGCGAAAATTTCCAACAGAAGATATATCTGGGAGGTATAGGAGAAATTTTTTTCCTCACAAATTTTAGTTAAGAAATCTCATTTAGAAAATAAAGAAGAAAAATGAAGCAATTTGATTTGAATCGAGAATAATGACAGAATTTATACAGTTCACTATTTAGTTTATTTTTTATATGGAATCTAGTTGGTGTTGTTACTTTGGCATTACAACTAAGAAAGTTTGACTATTATGTTGAGTGTGCATGGAAACTATACGATTGTTGAACGTAATATTTTTTGTTATAAGGTTTTGTTAATTAAAGAAATATGTTCCGATTAAGTTTGTCCGGTAGTCATCATTAGAAATAATGATTGTGTTTTTGAGATATTGTCTATTTTGGAACGTTTCAGATCCGTCATGATTTTGTCTTTAAAAAGTATTTTAGAGAATGTACAGAAGAAGGAATATTTAAACTATGCTTGACATCGATTCCTAAACCATGTGAAATTTATTGAGTGTACACAAGAATCATAACTATAGCACAGAATTAGAATATAAATAATGAGTGAAAGTATATATATTTATTGAGCCAATAAGCAATTGGTGATTATGGTCACGGAAAGTAGAAAAACGAGCCATGGTCATGACTCATGTTACTCTTTGTATTCTGATTTTGTCTTTCACTGGAAGGCCTCACATGGTTACATGTGCCCATTTACGTTAAACATTGCACCCATCTCTTTAATTACTCTCAAATCCTATGGTTTCATGCATCATCCATTTCTATGCATTATGTTTAATTTTCCATGGACTTTAACATATTTTCTAAACCTATTAACACCTAATATTTTAAAATAACGATTAGTTTTACATTAATAACTAAACAGAGATTTGTATTTCGAATCCATGATGTCATCCGTTAGCTTTCTGTCGCAATGTTATATGTTGATTGGTGGAATATTGCTGGGTTTCATTTTACTATGATAGCTACTTTAACTTCTTTTTTTATGTTGATGAATAGTTTCAAATTGATTGATTATAATGTTTTAATGTTTATTTTTTATATACTGATTAATATTTTTGATTGCTAATAAAATAACAAAAAAAGTATTTTAATTTTGTCCAATGATAAATATTGTTGTTTTGAAATATTTGGTAATATATTTATTCTAATTAAGAAAAATAATAATAACTCTATTGCTGTATTTAATTTTTTATTTTTCAACACTTGGTTCCGATCAAACAAAGAAAGAGAACGACGTAGATTGTAGTGAGAAGTTGTCTCATTTCTTATCTATTTTCGGAAAAAGAAAATGATAATCACAGAAGAAAAAATTGTCATGTTTTTCAACGAGGACAAGCGCAATTACTTTTCTAATCATTACACTAAAATCAAATAATTACATTATTAAATTAATAAATAAAAAAGTAGAATTACTTCTAATAATTTGATATTCTTTTTATGTAGTTAAATAACCTTACTTTTCACTTTTTTTTTCTTTTTCATTTTCATTCTATACTTGAACAAATTAAATTATGTTATAATTGTACCAAATATAATTTTGTTGACTTAAATATTATATTTCTTGCAAATAAACCGTACATTTTTTTATAGTAAACCCTAGCTATTTTGCCAATTATTTGGGTGTCTATTATTAAAAAAATATCCATAAGCATCATCTTTAAATTTTGTCACTACAAAATAACTGAAGAACTGACAAACAAATAAAATTATGTCATGCATAATTTTTTAATTACACTTATAATTTGTGGCACATGAACTAATATATTATAAATATTTGTTAAGAACTATAATATAATTATAAATATTTTTTTCAGAACTATAATATACTAGAAATATTTGTTAAAAACTAATATATTATTACTACACTTTTATTTCCCTCATCAAAATTACCCTCATCCGCAATATACTTTCGTAGATAATAATAATTTACCTACAAATTTTATTCTGTGGGTATTTATTTTTGAAAAATTTAGCATTTTTTTAGCAGATATAGACTTTACATTTGAATATATATTTTATGCATGACTAGTCCACGACTTTGATAACCTATACTTTAAAATTGATTTATAAAATAAAATTTTAATTCACTTATATATTTAGTAAGTTAATCTTACTTCTCTATGGAACTTTCATCAATCTTTGTTTATATCTTATGAAGATAACTTTAAAATCTCTTTTTTTATATATATATATATATATATATATATATATATATATATATATATAGAAATGACTATTGTTTATGTTTGTAAGTGATCAATATATCAGAAATTGGACATAATATACTATAATAAAATCTCTATATAATAATTAATTTTAGTAACAAAAAATAATTAGTTACTATAACAACTAATTTAGATACTAATTTATAAATTAAAAATTATTGGTAACTAAAATAGTTTATAAATTGACTATTAATATTAGCTACCACGATTTTAACTATACAAAAATAATTACTTCCTAAAGTGGTCATCATTAGAAACCAATTTATTTGATAGTTAAAATCTTGATAACTAATATTAGTGACTAATTTAAAAACCAATTCATCATAGTGGACAAATTATAAACTATTTTAATTTTTAATAATTTTTAATTTATAAATTAGTATTTAAATTAGTTATTATAATGATTAATTATTTTTTTTTATTAAAATTGATTATTATTTAAGATTTTTTTTACGATAATATTAGTACGTGCTTAGATTAAATACGAAAAACTATTTTAATAGTGATGATATTGAAAATTGATTATTATGATATCAAATTTAACGCTCTATGGATATATTAACTAAAAACGTATAATTAAAAAATGTTTTGTTTTTATAATTAAACTTTTTGACTTCTTTTATGATTAAATTAGATGACGTGACAGTGGATATTTTTTTGGCGAAGTTTACATAAAGACTTAATAATGGGAATATCCCTCACGGTTAAATTTTGAAGTGTGTACTTTGAGCATTAAAAACAAGAGGTTGTAAAGCAATATTCAGTGTTTGTGCGACCTTAACGTCTTCCCTAATTTGTCTTATTACAGAAGTTTAGGAGACAAAAGTAACATGCCTTCACATGTTTATCATTTCATTGGGTCGCCATTAATCAAAACACCCAATACCTTCTTCTCATTATTATAGTATCTCTATCACAACATTTTTATTTATGATTCTTATATTAATTTTTGGTTTGGAGCAGATGATGGAAAAGGGAAAGGTTGATGAAGAAAAAGAACGAGAAGGGATAATGATTCTTATAATCCATAGTACTGCAAAATTGAGGGAAAAATTCTATTTTTTTGTGATAATATCGTGGGTGTATTTCTTTTATAATTTTTTATCTTCTTATTGTAATTATTAAAAAAAATAAGAATAATGTTAATAAATAAAAATATTAATAACAAATAAAATTGTTATTTTTTATTCATTTCTTTTCCTCTAAATAAATTTTTTTTTACTTCTTTTTTGCTTATCGGTTAAAAATGTCTACTCTTTTAAACACGTCGAACCTTATAATTTCACGTGATGATATTTTTATTTTTCTATCTTCCGTTTTATAGGTATCAACGGAGAAAGAAAATAAAAGAATTTATTGCATCAAGAGATATATGTTTACACATAAAAGATAATTGTATATAATAGTAATGTACTAACAAACTGAAAAAAAAAACAAAAATAGTGATTATATATATTATATTTTATTTTAATATCTTTTCAAATTAGATAATAGATGTTTATAATTATGAACTTTGTGAAACATTTGGAAACAACTAATAGGGAAGTTCAGTTTTGACATAAAAGGGACGCACACCATTCTATTTTTATTCTTTTATTTAATAGATAAAATGAGATCGGAGCTTCGTCTTTCGTACTAAATTACGAATAAAATAACAATCAGTATTTATATATTTAGATCTCTCGTGATGGGAACAGATGCAAGGTACATGCCACACATTTGTTGTCATAAAAGAGCAAAATTGTGGTAATTTTCAATATATTTGGGTAATTGATTGTCAAGCCACTTCATTTGCATTGACGATAAAACGTAATATTTTAATTTTAACAAAAATTTGGACACAATGTCTTGTTTGAGATTTCACATAAAACAAGTTTACATTATATTAGTATATGTAAAGCTCATCTTATAAATATATAAATATATTTTGTAAGATTGAGTTAGAAGATTTCTTAAAATGATATCATAGTCATCCAAATTCTCTTCAAGTAAGATTTATTATTAGTAGGATCTATCATGTCATTTACTCTCAGATCAACTATTAATATCGTTTCATGTTTGTTGTGTATGTGTATATATATATATATATATATATATATATATATATATATATATATATATATGTGTGTGTGTGTGTGTGTGTGTGTGTCTCGAGGTCATATGAAATAAAACGAATTTATAATAATATATAAATGAGTGTAAACGTAATTTTACAAATTGATTTTGTAAAGTTAAATTAAACTTAAGGTTATTTTAAAAAAATGTATAATTTATATTTATTTATCATTCAAAAATTTATATTTAAAATTATATAAAAAATAAGTATAACTAAAATAAAAAATGTTAAATACTAAATATGTTAGAAGTGGATTTTAAACTTAATTCCACAAAATCAACTTGTAAATACATAATGTACTATAGAATTGTCTTATCTATGATAGATGTAAGACTTTCAACAAAACAATGATTAATTAAATAACATGAATAATTAATTGAGATGAAATTTTAGACATTCACACAATTAAAGTTATAAATGAAAAAATAATCACTCATTTTTCTTATATAAAATTTTGTTGTACTTTATTCCAATTTCTCCATTTCCGTAAATCCTATTTATATGTGGAATTTATCGTGATTACATTTGATGAGATTTCAATTTGACTTTTTATCCTCACCAACTTATTTTGATTTCTTTTTCTAATTGATAACTATGGGCAAGGATAAGGTCGTCTGTGGGCTTATCCTTCTATCAGATTCTTCTACTTTAATGTTTTTATATTGTCATTATACATGAAAATAAATTTAATAAAATAATGTTATACCATTCCTCTCAAGCCAATGTGCATGTCTTCTTTAACTACTAATGAAATGGGTCCTGGATGGTTGAACCATTGAAAGTGTTGACTTATCGTCATGACCAAGAAGAAAGATTTGAAAAAAGGATTTAAAGATAAAATTGAAATTGTTCTTTCATATTTATGACATAATGTTGACATCATAGATATGAGTTTTAAAATTAACTCAATTTCATAAAATCAATATGTAAAATAAAATTTATATTTTTCTTATATATTATGAAATGATTTTATCTTTTAATATATATGAGACTTCCGACACACAACATATAAGAAAAAGGAAAAATGATAAATATTATTTTATTAAATACTTATTTTTTAATAATGAAAAGATATATAATATAAGATGATAATCAGATAAACCTTTGGCATAAAAGGATTATATACCTTATTTGAATAATTTTCCTGAAAAACAAATTGATAATTATGATTGTTGAAAAAAATTGACATGACTTGATTATTTTAAAATTTGACAAATGTTAATTTCAAACCATTAAATGAAAATTATATATACACAACATCATCTCAATTATATATTAACATTCAAGCGCATGTTTTTCATTCGAAAGTGAGAGATTTGATTTTCCAACTTCTATATTATTAGATAGATGAATACAATTTTCTATAATTTTTTTTGTGTCATTTATAATTATAAATTTAATACTTTAATAATAAAAATATTTTTTCATTTTAAAAATAAATAATCACACAATCTCTAATAAAAAAATTACATAATTTTCTTACTAAAAAATTATTTAGAGTGGTAATATACATACTAACCATTTTTATCGAATATCCTATAGTACTATGTACGTGATATTGTTTCTTTTATCTTTCTTTTTTTAGTTATTCATGACTTAGAACAAAAGATAATTAAATAGAGAAATTGAATGGGCAAGGGGCAAGGGGAGGGTGATATATGTTCATTTGACCCTTTTTAAAATTGTAATCACCTTTAGTCATTACAACATTTTTAAATAATGTATACATATATTTATAGTACTAGAAAGAAAAAGTGGTAAAATAAAATGTAATAAATTTATTATTAATTTTAAATCCCGCAGAAATAACTTTAGAAAACATATAAAAAGAAACCGAAAAAATATTTAATTGAAATAACAATAATATTAGAAAAAAGAAAAAAAAATGGTTAGGTATTTTTGAAATAAAATAAATGTTTATATTTCATTGTATTTAATTCCTCTGGCACACAGAAAAAGTAGTACAATACAAAAATTAATTTAAGTTTCCGTGATGATATGTTGACTGAGAAACATAATGTGAAACTTGATTAATATTTAGTTATTGACGAGCTTCATAGATGGAACATGTTTTTGTCTTCTTCGTTCAGACCTTTACTTTTGTTGCAGGGTTTATGAAATGGTTGTTTCAATCCTTTGTTAACATAAGAAGAAAAAAAAGGTAATATCTAATCACTGCCCATTATAAAGCTTCGTAACACATTCTCGTTAGGCCAATTTGAAGGGACTTTAACAATAACGGCCTACCAACAAACACACGTTTTAATCACAATTGACTTCAACAGTCTATTGATTCAGACTCCTTTCGTCTTTTATGTACAAAATTATTTTTTATTTTTCTTGTCTCAAGTATACAACATAATAAATACTTAATCCATAAAAAGATATAATTGCATAAATGGTTCGGTTTGATTAAATTTAAGATATAATCTAACTCAGTATCAGATAGATTGAGTGGGATTTAGTGATTGAGTTAACGTATTTGAATGAAGATATATACAAAATTTATATATGAACACTTGAAAAAGTTTATAGGTACATGAACATTTAGATAAAAAGTTATGTAAACCAAGTATAATTCATTAACTATTACAATTTTAAGTAGAAATAATTATAATATAGTTATCAGTTATAATTTTATGATCTATAGTAATAAATGTTGGATTCAAGCTAAGATCCAATCTTTCTTCATTTTTTTCCAAAATTAAAGAAAGCTGAATTGAGTTGTGGTTTAGAACTGAAGAAGACAATGCAATAAATTATACTATTAAAGTAATGTATGTTTTGAAATTATTAAAATTATCAAACGATTTATTAATAACAAATAAAATCATCTTAATTTTTATTTATTTTTCACTTTTTATTTACTCATTTTAAATAATTTTATGTTCCATCCTATATATATCTATATCTATCTGTATATTCCCTTTCTTACCTTCTTTTGGTATTAAACAACGAAGATTTTGTGTATTCTTAAACTTTGTTGTCTTGACTATATGTAAGTATTTTCACAAAAATCTTATCTAAATTGAGACATCGTAGTGTAACAGAACAAGGAATAGAAATATCAGACGATCTACCAAATATCTACAACCTATGTTTTGTCAAAGACTTAACTTATTTATTCAAAAGGACTAATCCGTTTTTATATAATATATATATATATATATATATATATATATATATATATATATATATATATATATAACAATTAATACTAATAATAAAATTTGTAATAAAAATAAATTTAAAATTTCGAAAGAGTTAACGAATGAATTTAGAAGTGATTCATTGAACTATATTTTCACCCCTCCTATTAAGTAATAAATATTTTTAATTTATTAAATACCAAAATCACATTTGTATAACACAAAAATTAAGCAAACTAAAGTAAAATGAACTGACAAACTAAGGAAATTATTATTAGTATATCATTATAAAAATTGACAACTTTATTTATGCAATAAGTATTTTTACCCGCATTCTATATGCAATCCGGTATAATTAAAAAAAAAATTATTATAAGTGTGAGTTCATTACTTTCAATATAAATTTTTTTATTTATAAAGTTCAAATTTTAATATTGTATTTAATGGTTTCAAATTTAATTTTTTTGAATTAATTTAGTTATTATATTTTAATTCAGTAATTGTAATAGCTTATAAGATTAAATTCTAATTTTTTAAGAGTGGTCATATCTAATTACTAATAACACAATGCTCAACAAAAGGATACAAATATTTAATATTTTAATTGAATTTTTTTCTTATTGTATTACTCTTTTTCATTGCTTAAGCTTATAAATTTTTTCTCCATTTTTTTTTTGATAAGAAGACTTGTTTATGTTTTGTGTGTCTCTGTAATGACGTACGTATTGTTTTTTGAAATTATTTTATTTCATTTCATTTCATTTGATATTATTATTAATTAGAAAATAAAAAATAATGTATGCAATGAAAATTCTAATATGTTTTTAGGTTGGTTCGATGATTAATTAAGCTTATCATCTTTTATAAAAGGGATTTTTGTTATACTATACTTTTAAACAGATCATATATAAACTTAAAACTTGTATATGTAACAATTAAACAGGTCAAACTCAGACCCATCAAAACCTAGCTTTGTCTATTTCCCTTCTCTTTAAAAGGTATTATGGTGATGTTTTGTTTTGTGATTTGAGGTTCTTGTGGAATTTGATTTTACACGGAAGAATCTTTGATAAGATTAAAAATTACAGGAAAATTTAAAACCAAAATTTTCGATGCATATACAAGAGTCATGTAAGAAAATATATGTGATCGTTGATATGAGATTGGATTAAAAGTCAATAACTAAAAAAGTTAGACAAGATGATGCATTATTCAGTTATTCATTTAAATGAAAATTTTATGTAAGAACATACCGACTAATGCCTCAATCTTTCGAGACCTAATTTTTATTTGATATTTGAGGCTTTTAGCATTTATTCTGGTATACGTAAGTGCGTGTGGAACTCGTAATTAATTTAGGGTGTCTTCTTTTGGAGTAATGAATTTCTGAGAAAGAGTGTCAAGATGAATTTGTGTGGATTTGAGTAGATGAATTTGTATTTGTTTGAATGGATTTAGAAGGTAAAGTGAGTGGATTTAGAGATAAGTTTTATGAAAGTTAGCCAAAGATTTCATTGATGTAATAGATAAAATAAATTGTAAAAATAGATAGAATTAAAAAGTTACCAAAATATCCTTGATAGAAAAAAAAGAATAATTTTATAATTTGATGTTATAAAAATAATTATAAATAATTAATACGAATTAAAAAAATATTGAAATTATATGAAATTTTAAAATAAAAAATTTAAATTTTAAAAATATAAAAAAAAAATTATACAATTAAATTAAAAAAAAAATTATACAATTAAATTTTAAACAAAAGTTATACAAAAATAATTAAAAAAAAAACAACACACACATTGATACTGGTTACGTAATCGGTGTTACTCTCCTCTTTACAAAGACATGGGTTACGTAACCGGTGACATACACACGCAATACACCGCATCGATTATGTAACCGGTGCACATACTCTAAATGCACCACCATTCCTCCACCACATGTACGAGCCTCATCCCCGCCACAGTCCACCACCTCCTTCATTTCTCTCCCACCACATCCCAGCAGAAACCTACATGGGAAAGGAGCAATAATGTGTATAAAACGAGAGATAATTTAATAATGTTAAACGAAATATACGCGAATCACCTTAGTTTTGGGTGGATGGATTAAACCTTCAATCTCCAAATCTGTCATCTTATTTCACTACAAATCATAGTAAAGGACCATGCTCTTTGCATGAAATCCATACTCACAAATTCGCTTGAACAGTACAAACCATTCAAAGGAACACTACGTTAGTGAATCCAATCGTGCCCATTTATTAAGTAAAGTAAAGTTGAAGATATTTTTTATCAACCCAATTCAGTTCATAACCTATAAGTAAACTCCTACAACAAATGCTGTTGATAAAATTAACTTGAACATGGATATTTCTCGCGATTTCCTCCTTCTAAGTGAAACGTGCATGTGTTTAAGTACCAGTCTCGTCTTAAATAGAGACTGCTTCTGTTCTATTATAACAAAGTACATGGTTCAGAATAGCAGTATTTGGTAGCGTGATTGTACATGATTACTTCAAAATAGTAAAAAATAACACTACAGGGACGAGGAACCCAAAATGGCAATACCATTGAATGCTCTGTTAAATGGTTTTAAGCTCTCATTCAATCTGAAAACGATTTTCGCCTTATATGTGTTTGCGACACGCCTAATTAACTGATTAGTTCTGAAAGTGACAATTTGGTAATTAACTGATACCAAAACGAAAATACCATGTTTGAAGCATAAAATCTAGCCAGTTTAATATTGCTTTGCGCCGTTTTTACTATGTTTGAGACTCTATTTGTGGTAATTAACACAGTTGAATTGAATCAGATTACAAACAAAAGAAGGAGCAGCTATATTTTGGCACTAGCCCTTTATGATTACTTGGCGAAAATGCTGAGTTTGCAGCATCCAGCAGGAGCAAGAAAAGATGGAAAACTGAATGTGTGCAAGTGAAAAATTCCGACATGATAATAGGATGAGTGAATGGAGACAAAGTGATGGAAAAATTTTGAGTTAAGAGGAAAAGTGGACCACGTTGTCTATTGGGGAAGGAGCAGGCAAACAAACGTTCACTGGTGTTGGAACTTGCGTTCCCTCATAAACAAGTTTAGCCTAAAACACTTTGGTCTGCTACCAGTCCCCACACCCACATGACTTTGGTTCTTTCTTCCACTGTGCTATCTCACCATAAATACCCCTCCACTCTACCCCATAATCCACACTTCCCAAACCCTCTCAGACACAAAAAATTCTACTTTGAAGGTGCAAGAGCAACATAATGGCCATCAAAAAATCCAATAAACTACCACAAGCTGTTGTTCTAAAGCAAATTGTGAAAAGGTGCTCAAGTTTTGGCAAGAAGCAGACTTTCAATGAAGAGGGTCTTCCTGATGATGTACCAAAAGGCCATTTTGCAGTGTATGTTGGGGAGAACAGGACCAGATACATTATCCCAATCTCATGGCTGGCTTATCCACAGTTTCAAAGTCTGCTCCAAAGAGCTGAGGAGGAGTTTGGCTTCAACCATGACATGGGACTTACCATACCCTGTGATGAAGTTGCATTTGAGTCCTTAACCTCCATGATGAGATAAGAAAGGAGGAACTACACATTTCAGAAGCCAGGATTATAGTCACATACATCCCTTGTCAAGTGGTGATTTACTAGTTAAGAAATCCCTTTGTCAAGTGGTGGTTATGACTAGGTCACTACTGTTAACATTTTACTTTGGTGTTGCTATATTGTATATAGTATAGATATATAGATTGATGTCCAAGCATATTTGTTCCTTGGCAATGTCATTTTTACCTTTGGTGAGTGGTGATTTAAGTGAAGCAATGTTGTTCATGGGGGGTGTTACCCTGTTAAATATTTTGATATCCTCTTTGCTTTAATTTGCATTTCTCTGCTTGGCTTATTGTTTGACATTCAAAACTTTTGATGAGAAAAAGAAGCAACCTCCAGAAAAAAGAAACCCTTTCAGAATTGGCTAAGTTAAGCAATGTAAATAACAGTGGTTTTGGTCATTCATTCAAAGGTGTTAGGAGGAAAAGGGAATAAGTAAATGAAAATTTGGGTTCGGTTCTTGTCTTTTCAAGCTCCATTTCCTCAAATCCAAAACAAAATTTGAGTTTTCATCAGTTACTTACCAGAGTTCTGATATTCTTGAAAGATGAAAGTGAAGTGGTGTATGAATAGTTGAAAGATGGAGATAGACAGGTTGTAACACAATACTAAAACTGCAAAGTTTATTAGCATTACGAAAAGCAATATAAAACTGCAATGCACATACTTGTGACTAATCATGCATGATACATAATGGATCATTATGTCACATCCCTTTCGGATATGATGCGGGGTACGCTACATTCTCTCTCTCTTTCTCTGAATAGAAAGAATTTCATTGACCAAAAGAATAATCACTGCAAATAGGACAAGCAGAGAGAGAAGTAGCAGAAACATGTTAAGCCTTGCAAGTTGCATGGGAAAAGTTTGCTTAGCCATCACTAGGCTTGAACTTCTTTCATGCATTGTCGTCTTTCTATCTCATCTAACGTGACCTCAAATCCAACTAACCAAAACTGGACATGCTTAAAATCCTCGTCACAGACCGTGATTAAGGTTTGTTTGTGTTTTTCTTTCGTAAAGATCAAAGTATTTTAAAATTAATATTTACCCTTAAGTTATATAATTATTTCTTACAATCAAAGAAATCTTTTTCATTTCATATACAATACACAGTTTATCCAATGAGAAGGGTAATATGAAATGGACATATTCTCAATAATGTATGTTTTCATTTACTCTTACAGCCGACACAAGGGACAACGACTATACCTGTCCTTACAATTTCAAGTACTGAGATATTTTTCCTTCTAAATTACCTGAAAATTCTAGTACATGCATGGACCCCATATTAGTATATACTCAGCAAACGTGTAAATTCCATATTTCACCATAATTAAAAATCATACAAATGTCTTCTTAATCTGTCTGCAACCTTGCACATGTCATGGTTCATCAAATGGGGTCCCCTCAGCAATTAAACACACAGTCCTTTTGTCCCTTCCTTCATTAACAAATGACAAAACCTAATTATCTTAAGCCACAGAAATAAATCAGCTTGTTTTCTTTGATATTGTTAATCTGCTATACGATTTGGACAAGTGTGTCACAGAGAGTCACAACTCCGGTCAGAGTCCAACCTTTTTATTTGATTCATTTTAAACTCAGAGGTTTACATTAATTAGGTTGCTAGTCACCAAATAATGTCCATCGGGTGTCTGCTTATATATATAGAGGACAAAAAATTAGGGATCAATTAATCACTGTATAATTGTCTTTGCCAGAACATTAATTATCGCAACAAATGGTATTCGTGGTAATACTTATTTGCCCGAAAGGAAAAGGACGAAAATTTAAAATAATAATAGCAACACTTTCCGATGAGAAAAAGGAAAATATATTGACAACTTAACCACTGAAGTTCTCATGTGAAAGTACTATTGTACAAGACATGAACTCTTTATGTTGTCGACCTATTCAATCATAATTATGAAGGTAAGCATGGATCGTTGCTTATATTTTAGATGAACTTTTCATCATCTTCTAGTAAATATTCACTGCTTCAAATTATTATGATTACCATTGGAACATGTTTCTCTTTTATTGAAATACGGGATTTTTTTTTCAGTTATGGGTCATTTTTGAACGGTAAATTATAAAACGGGATTGCGAGGTAATTAAAAAATTAGGGTCATGTTAGACCGAGTATCGATGATTTTACAGGTGAAGTCATTACGAATGAAAAAAAAATTTTGGCAAATCAAAAGAAACAAAATTTGTAAGAATTCTTGCCATTTCTCTTTCTTATGTCCAAAAGAAGTTGTCATGAATTCTAGCTACATTTAGTTGAAGTTGGTAAGAGTCTTCACGACTTCCTCTTTATCAAATCATAGAAGTCACCATAATGCAATCATCATGATGTATGACCATTTTACTTTTTCACAGAAATCGATATCATTTCCGATGATTTTTTTTAGATGTCGTTCTATATTCAGTGGAGTTCACCCAATTTTATAATTGACCCACATCTAAAAATTAACCGAAATACTGAAATTTTTTATGTAAATTGATAAGCCTTAATGAGTAAACTTCATCCCAAAAGCTTTAGAAAATCATTGAAGCCAAAACTAATAAATGCAAATGGAAAAGTAGAACTAATCATAACGTTGAAGTTTATGAATTTGAAAAGCATCCAAAGTTGAACAAAATAATAAATGTCAAATATTGACTTGTATATGGAGATGTACTTTATATATAGACAAGACTTGCTTTTATACGCTGTTTTCCAAATCTAAAACCCTGGTTTCGATTATTTAAAGAAGGACATAAGGTAGGTTCGGTTGCTGAAGAAGTAGTAGGGCAGACATGTCAGGTTCATGAACACAAGCAAAGCCACGTACCCATTTTTTCTGTATTTTCAATGTACGAAATTATAATAAAATTGGTATTTCAAGTATATATGTCTCCCAAAATTCAAACTTCATGTTCAACTATGACATGATTTAACGCAGACAAAGCAATGGCTTCCTCTTCTTTGGGTGCTTTTGCTTCCATCCAAACGTGGATTCCAGGTGCATCCTAAAATATTGTCCGTCACAGTTTCGACGATGGATTTCAATTTTAATTCAGTTTCCACGTGAAATGTTTTCAATTTTTTCATTTTTCAACACAAAAATGAGTGTACATGCTTAGCTTTTCTTCCTTTTTTTAATTTGCTGATTTTCCATTTCATTCGACCTTATCAACACACGTGTTGGGTCCACGTTTTTCGTGGACAAACCATAAAAAATTTCCCAAATTGTTCAACTTCTAATAAAGGCTTTCTAATAAAAAAATATTTCCCAAGTCTAACTCTATTCTAATATTATAATTGGTAAAGGAAAAAAGTTTCTACACATGAAATTGAAATAATGTTTAGTTTTGACCTTTTCTATAAAGTCAGTCATATGTACCAATATTTTCCATCCTATCTACATAGTGATATGTTTATTTTTTATTTTGACCTAGTTTCATTTGGAGAAAATTAATACTAATAAACTATTTTGGTTTGGACCCTCCATCATTATAACTTAACTTATGGTGCCCACTTTTTGGAGTTAGGAATATTGTTAAAAATAATATCCCTCCTCGTCATTATCTTTAATTTGGGCTTAATCGTAAATTTGTTATCTATATTTTATCAAATCCGTACTTTTGACTTCCAACTTTTGTTTCCATCACTTTAGTTCCTCAATTTTAATTATTATGTATAGATTTGTTTTTTATTTTGTTTGCATAATTTTGACTCTTTAGTTATTCATAAATTCGTTCAATTTTAAGTTTAGTTATATGTAAATTTTTTTCTCAATTTGAGCATTATGTAGTAGGTTAAGGAAAAACACGTAACGTCGAACTTCCGGCTTTTTAATAAAATTGGAAGCAATATTTGATACAGGATTGAGGAAAATGACGTTTTTAAAACTGAAAAATTGAGCAAGGTTACGGATGATTAAAAATTAAGAGATTAAAATTGTATTCAAAATAAAAAATTACGGATAATTAAAAATTAGAGTTCAAATTGTAAGAAAAATAGAAACCAAAATTATAATTTTTATGAAATGTGTAAACTAAAATTTGTACTGTTTAAAATAGGTTAAAATTCTAGTTTTGAACAAATTTTTAGATGCAATTTTTTTTCTCAATAGGTTAAAATAATTTAATTCACTCGAATAAAGACTATTTGCGATTAGAAAACATCGACTATAAAAAGTAAGTTAATATGATTTATAAGTTATGATTCATTGTAAAGTGAGTTAAAAACGAATTAACTAAATTTGACTCACTTTATAATAAATTATAAATTTTATAATTTGTTTTTATTTACTATGGATCGGTAGATTAAATGAATTAACTCATTTAAACCTACTTTGTTTTCTCAACTATTCCACTTAACATTAACCACAAGTAAGAAATAAAAATCAAAATATTAACTTATATAATTCAAATATTATTAAATAGTATTCAAGTTTAAAAAAAATTAACTCACTTCCAACTCAAACCTATTTAATCTTCAAGTGAATTTAATTTAATTTGACCAAGCCAATCCAATTGAAATCCATAATCAATTGAATTGTCTTAGTTTTATGTCCGTTTTTATAGTCCAAATACACCATTAGTTTTTAAGATTTCGAAGTTATATATTTGTTCTTTGAATTTGAGGTGAAAGATGTAAATAAATATCTTTAAAATTTAAATGATATATTTAATCTATTTTGAGTTAGTTATTTTATGTGCAAACAAGTGAACATTGTAAGAGCATACATGACAAGTTATAATATTAAATATCTTCTTATTTAGATTTGGAATTGCCTTTTGAGATACTTAAACGTGATTATCAATTTTATTTATTGATAAACCTTTTAATGGTTTTCGGGCCAGCCATATAATATAGCCCATAGTTTTGTGATCATTTCTTCCTGTACCTTTTTTTCTTCTTACGAGTGCTTAAAAGGATGGATGGAAAATGGTGATGATGAAAGGATCAAAATGGAATGCTAATCCAGATAAAGAATACTTGATCCATTTTTCATTCTTTCTTCCGGTATTTAAAAATAATTTCTCAAATACGGGTATAATAAATATATTTTAGATCGAGTATTTTTTTTATAGTATTTTCATTTCTAAAAAGACATTTCAAAATATTTAATTTTTTTAATTTGTATTTTGAATTATATAATATAAAATAAAATTGAATTTGGAAATATTTTTTAAAATAAAATACGTGTATATGAAATTGTATATTTTGGAAGATATTCTAAAATTTATTCTTTTTGTTAAAAGAAGGAGTTGCATGAATAAGTTTTACATTTTTATAAGGATAATTTGAGAATTATAATTTTTTTGGGGTGCATGGAGAAAAAAAGGAGGTTCTCGAAGAAAAAGTCAAACTGGATGCATGCTAAAAATGAAGTCCATTAAAACTGGTGTTAAATTGATGGATTAATTTCACTTCAATCTTGTGTGAGTCTGTCTAAAACTAACATACTAATCCTTTTATCCAACTATAGCACTACTACTATCCTCATCCCAATTTATCCACAATTCATCCTAATTAAATATTACAAAACTAAATTAATTTCAGGTTAAAATAAATCTTTTTTTGTCTATTTTTTACTTGAAATAAAAAATTAAAAATCAGTAAAAATATCAGTAATTACCAATAATATAAGTTTTTAAACAATGCTATATAAATTTCAAATTATATGCTAAATTTGTGAGTCTTAATTAAATATTACAAAACTAAATTAATTTCAGGTTAAAAAAAATATTTCTTTTGTCCATTTTTAAAAACTATTCAATTTGATCCTTTATTATTTTCTAATTCAATTATGTATTTTTATTATAATAGTATACATGCGTTAACGCTTTGTACCTCACAGACTTACATGGAAAAATATAATTAAATTATTTAAAAAATATTGGGAATTAATTAAAATTAAATACATATAATTTTTTTTCGAGATTAAATTGGATTATAAAACCGTTTCCACCCCCCTTGTCAACCCTATGCTATTTTGAGTTTATATTTGTTCTCCTAAGATTCGTTGTGAATTATTTGGAGTTGTTTTCATTTAAGTTGTTATATTGTTTTGATATGAAAATATTTACAAAAGAAAAAAAGTGTAGAATATGAGTATTTATTTGCTGTTCTTGATGTACTACAGTGAGCTAATATTATACTTTTTCATTGTATTATAAATGTTGATATGTGTTTTAAATTAATGATAATTTCAAATAGAAAATAAATAAAAAAGAACGTCATGATGCTGGTAATTTGTTTAATATAATTTTTTGCATTTGATTATTATCATTTGGTTCAAGCGACAACAAAATTCATGTTATAAGAAAAATCAATCATTTGTCTCATGATATTGTAAGTGTCCACCATGCTGTTTGAAATTCTTTATTTTAGATTTAGGTTTCGATGTTATTCAATATTTTAAAGAATAAGTAATTCTATGCACTTTAATGTTATGTGAATTAGATTTAGATATTGTAGTAATAAACTACAGAGGACAAAATAAATTCTTTAGTATTAAGGAAATTAATCAAATAAGTAAAATTTGTTGATACAATTTAAAGATAAATAAGTGGATTGTTAATCTAACTTAATTCTAAAAAATTTAAATTATAATATGACATTCATATTTGTCTATATAATGCAAAAGGGTTTCATTTTTACTTTATATGGTTCGCCGGTTCTAGTTGCAACTTTTTTTTTATGTAAAGAATAAACTTTATTCATACAAGTTTAACCAGTAATTTGAATCTATTCACTTTGTTTTTATTTAAATGCCTATTCAGTTTCTATTTTGGTTGAGTTTATTTAGTTTAGTTTTAATGTTTATTTTCGTCTGTTTTTAATTTTTGTTAATTTTATTTAATTTAGTCATTGTTTTAACATTATTTAGATAAATAATAGATAATGAATAATGTGTGTTATAACTTATATGTCAATTTAATTTTATTTATTTATTCATTATTTATTTTGTTTAATTTTTTAATTTTTTCTTCATTTTAAAAATATGTCTAATGTCAAATCAATATGCTAGCACATAGTAACTTGTATTCGATTTCGATCCTTCCTATATTGTTACTATTATTCAATTTAATGCCAAATCTCTTTAAAAGATAATTTTGTTAATTTTTAAATTAAAATTTAATTTAATTTGTATATAAATGTTATATTGATATTTTTATTAAAATTTTTATTTTTATTAAATATTTTAAATTTAGAAATAGAGTTGGTTTAAAATTATAATGAAAATTTAAAAAACGGAAACTAACACCGTTGATTTAAATTTTAAAAGTTAAAAATCACATACACTATTAAATAAAAACATCAGGCAACATTCGATTATAAAATAAAATTGTCAAATTTAAATGTATATCTTTTTTACTTTTGTAAAAGTAACTACTTTTAGATTTTTTTTATCCCAATAATAATTAGAGTGGTTTATTGTAATATTGTAAAATGTGTTAATTTTAATGTTAATTTAATAATTTATGTGATTTTTAGTGTTAGCCCTTACTTTACAATTTTTGTTCTAATTTTAAATAAAGTTTATCCCTAAATAAAAAATATTTAATAAAAATTTAAATTTTAACATAAATATGAGTATAACACTTATATAATATTAAATTTAATTTCACTTTCACGTGAGATTAGAAGTAATAAATAATTATAATAAAAAATATCATAAAAAGTAGTAAATAAATAAATAAAGTATTGTTATTGGTGGTGGATTATAAGTGAATCTATATTCAACTTGACTCAAATTTGTTTAATCTGTGAGTTAAGTGAATCATTTTTAATTCAAACTACTTTAAAAAATATTGAAAATTTCTTAACCCAACCTAACTCAAATCATAAAAAATAATTTGCGAATTAGGACTAATCTTCACCTTTGTATTTCTAGGAAAATTATCTTTTAACAATTTTTATTAGAAACTTGACAAAGTTTCATAAATAAAATTAAAGTAGATTAATTTTTAATTTTTTAATCCAAATAAAATAATGAAGTAGTACCTTTTACTTAAATAAATAATTTGTCAAAGTTTATAGAACAAAATTTTCTTAACATGTCGTTTCCCCTATTTCTAATACATATCTCATAATCATCAGCTTAAAGTCTTAAATAAGACCTTCGAGAATAAAAAATATATATTTTTCATTAAAAGTAAGTCATGTGAAAAATATTTCACAATAACAAATACAAAATAATTTACAATAACTAATAATAAGAACATGATCAAAATTTGTAGACCCATAAAAAAGAAATTAAAATTTATGACCTATACGAAAGATGCTCTACGTACCATGTAGTATGATGCAAATGAGCTGTAGCCTGTACCTTAAATATATACATAATACTTTTGGCTTTTGAAATTTTGTAACGGTTTTTGTTGGTATTTGCACCTATTATATATCAACATAAAAAAGAAAGAAATGAACTCAGTAAATTTTACCGATCATCGATATTTTTCTTGTAAAAATTTGTAATGTCAAATATGAATTAAAATGAAGATGTTTTAAAAAACATGATAAAATAAAATAAAAAAATTTAAATAATTATATTTTTTCTAAATGTGTAATTCTTGATCTTGTAAAAGAAGAGAAACCACAGAGAAAGGAAACGCACATCAAGCATTAATTGTCTGGACAAAACAAAACAGCAACCATCAGATATTAGCATGTATATTTCAAATTCACGCAGACACTGCAAAGGTGCAATTGGACAAAAAACTCTATTCGTTGAAGTGGATGTGGGAATTCGCACCTCCCAATGCCAAGCTTTGTTTGGGCCACATAAACGACAACAGTAAAGGTAGAAAAAGACACACAAAACGACAACAGAAATACCTAAAAAACTTTCCATCGTTCAAATACGTATTATTATCCGCTCAAAGGAAAATCGTAAAAACCCAACTAGGTAGTTCTTTCGTCACCTTCTCATTTTATACAACTATTTTTCAAATTACTCTTTTATTTTATCGAGGTGGAACCGAGGAGCGTTTAAACAGTGACCGCATACGCGCACATTTGGCCATTACTTCATCACCTTAACCCCGCTCCTCTTCTTTTTCTATCTCTCTTTCACATTCCAAGTCAAACACTTATTAACTCACTCTTTCAGGACCTTCAGAAGCCAACACACCCATTCAAATCCAATCCTCATTGTCCTTCTGCTTCTTTTATTTTCCATCACTCTAACTAAAGATATCTCATTCTTCTTTCTTCTTTCGGGGTAAGTTTTTTTTTTTCTCTATCTGTTTCTTGCTCCATGGTGTGTTTTGTATCAGTGTGTCAACTTATGTGTTCTGTATCTGAAGTAGTAGTAGTTAGTACATTCTACTTTGTTACTGCTGTTTCATTCCGTAGTTCTTCTGTTTGATTTTGAAGTTCATGAGGTAGTTGATTTTGTTTTAAACTAAATTTAAATGAGAGTATATTCACAGTCCCAATATAGTACTCTAATCCTTTTCCCATTCAAATATTTCATGTTAGGCCGTTTAGCAGACTATATAAATTACAATAACTTCTTAGGCAATGGTAATGCTGATAAAGAGTACACAGAACAGATAATAACAGTACTATATATACATGTTTTTTACCTGACAATCGAATGATGTGAGCAGGGTAGAATTTTGAGATGGATCGCCGGGGTTGGCTCTGGAAGAAAAAGTCATCTGATAAAAGCATAAAGGTTGAGGATGAGAAACCTGTCTCTTATGAATCTGTTGTTCCAACCTTGTCTTCTGTGGCACATGTAGATAAGGTATTTTGTTCTTTCTAGAGGTTCAGGAGGGAAAACGTTTTTACATGAAGTCACTTGGTAAATTTCTCACTGGCCTTGTTTTTTTGTTTGTCTTTTTCAGCAAGACAACAGCAAAAATAAGAACTATGTTCAGATATCCATGGAGTCGTATACTCGTATGTCTGGGTTGGAAGATCAAGTTGTAAACTTGGAGGATCAATTAAAAGCTTTGGAAGCAAAGCTATCTTCAGTTTATACAGAATTAAATAACAAGGATAATCTAGTTAAACAGCATGCAAAAGTTGCAGAGGAAGCAGTGTCAGGTAATTCTCATATACACAAATGTACATAACTCCACGTAACTATTTTTCTGAAAAATACTCAGCTACAACATTTTCAAATGACTTGATCATTCTTCAATGTCTATATTGCACTTGTTTGGTGTTGGTTAATTAAGCTTCATATGCATTTTAGGTTGGGAGAAAGCTGATGCAGAAGTTGTTTCCCTGAGATGTCAACTTGAATCGGTATCTCTCTCTAAGCTTACCGTTGATGAGAAAGCAGCTCACCTAGATGACGCCCTAAAAGAGTGCATGAAGCAGATAAGAATTGTAAAGGAAGAAAGTGAGCATAAACTGCAGGAGGTGATTCTTATGAAATCTCATCAATGGGAGAAAAGCAAGTTAGAACTTGAAGCTCAAATAGACAATTTGGATGAAGGACTACGAGAGTTAGCCGGTGAAAATGCTGCCCTTCTAAGATCACTTCAAGAAAGTTCAAACAAAATAGTGAAACTAAAAGAAGAAAAGTCTGAAGTCGAGGGAGAGGTGGAGCTTCTAACGAAGAATGTTCAGTCAAAAGAGAAAGAAATATCTTCTTTGAAGTATGAGCTGCATGTAATTTCTAAGGAGCTGGATATCCGTAACGAAGAGAAGAATATGGTTATGAGATCTGCAGAAGTGGCAAACAAGCAGCACACAGAGGATGTCAAGAACATTGCCAAGCTAGAGAATGAGTGCCAACGACTTCGTGGTCTGTTGAGAAAGAAGTTACCTGGGGCTGCTGCATTAGCACAAATGAAGCTAGAAGTTGAGAGTTCACATCATGTCATTAGTGCATTCCATCCAAGAAAAACTACTTCAAAAAGTGATAACCTGCAAGAATCTGAGTTTCTTTCCAAAAGGTTACAGGTGTTGGAAGAAGAAACAAGGACATTGAAAGAAGCATTGGCCTCAAGTAATGCTGAACTACAGGCTTCTAAAAACTTGTATGCTAAAACAGTTGGCAGACTTAAGCACTTGGAAGCAGAGAGGCATCAAGAAAGAAGCACCCAGAAAGCAATTTTGGCAAACAATTATGAAAACTCCTTTAGAAGAATTTACAGCTACTCACCGAGCATTACTTCTATCTCTGATAATGGGCATGAGGATCCCGAAAGTCCTGTTGAGTCCTGTGCAACATCAATTCTTGACCACTCTGATATAAATAGAATTGGAAGTGTAGGTAAATTTGAGAATCATAGGAGTGAAACTGTCTCAGAACTGATGGATGACTTTTTGGAAGTGGAGAAGATGGCATGTTTATCAGACAATGGTGGTGTACCTCTTGGCATCATTAGTAAAACTAGTGATACCGCCGAAGATAAAAAGGAGACTAGTTGTTTATCTTCAAATCAAAATTGTTTTGACCCGACGAATAAGGCAGCTGAACATGATGTGCATATGCAAGATCTTGAAGAAAAAAAGCTGATGTTACAGGAAAACATGCAACTTCTAGAAGAACTGAAAGCACAATTGGCGTCTTCCCACAAATCATGTAGTTTAACTGAAATTCAGCTGAAATGTATGACTGAGTCTTACAAGTCTCTTCAAAATCGTGTAGAGGAGTTAGAAACTGAAAATAAGTATTTAAAGGAAAAGATGGATGAGCTAAAGAATGATCTTGCTACAGAAAAACTAAGTCATCACGATGCTTTAGTGAGATACAAAGAAATTGAAGAGAAAATGCAAAGGTACTGTATAGTTTTTAAACTGTTTGTTTCTTCAACTTCATGTGATCCTTTCTAAAATTTTGGTGTGTTTGGCACTTGAAGGGACCCGTGCTCGGTGTGTGCATCGAATTCAACAGCAAATTCCAGGAAGGTACGTACATTTCTAAATAAAACTCTTGTCATATGTTTGTCTTTGGTAAAATAAAGCTCTTTTGTTTAACGTAAAAGAAGCAATTATGTCCTTTTTCTGCTCGGTGTTTTCTAATCTCTTCATGACAACAGGATAAAGAGCTAGCAGCTGCAGAGAAAAAGCTAGCAGAATGCCAAGAGACTCTTTCTATACTTGGTAGACAGTTGCAAGAGATGTGCCCCCAGATAGGAGTAACCACGACTCATCATAGTAAAAGGCTTCAAGTGAATGAAAAGTTAGCCAAACCATCTTATGGCTGGTCTAATTCTTACGGATCATGTAATTCAAATGAAATTGACCATGCTGAGGCATGTAGCGTAGTGTCTGATAGTCAAGGAGTGGCTGAAGAGTTTTCATCTCATAACTCTGGTGCCACATCATGCCTTTCAGACACCGAAGGCAACTTTTGGTTAAACTCTTAAGTTATGTGCTTTCTGAATCAAATTCTTCTGTCTCTGCTGCATGGAAGAATCAAGAAATTCTCGTAGTTAGCAGAGAGAAGTAGTCACTAACATTGTTACTTTCATTGTCTTGTATCGTTGGGACCTCCCCAATGATGTTGTACATAGGCTATATGGTAAAATATTCTGGAGGCTCATGTGTGTCTGTAATTCTCTTCAACATTTTGAATCCATCCTTGCATTGTTGCTGTACGTCACGCTACTACTATATCATGGAAAAACAACTATATTACCTTCGAACCTTTTTATTTTAAGTTCAACTAAGCTAATATTTACATGCCTTAATACCTTTTTTCCTTAAAATCCCTTTTTACACCCTTCATCTTCATTATTGTTTATACTTTTTTTTTGAACATATTTTTGATTCATGGAACCTTATTTTTGCTTCAAATTAAAAAAATTAAAAGGACAAAAAAGTGAAAAATTGAGTTTTGAAGAATAAAGAAGAGGAATATGAATTTTAAATTACAATGAGAAGTTTAAAAATGGCAAAAGGAACCGAGAAACAAAAATTAAACTAAAAACACAAATAAAGAGGAATCACCATAAAATGAGGAGAGGAAGGTGTTGTTGGAAAGAAGAACTTGGGGTGAGTAGAAAGGTAGTATATATTTTGGAACACTTTTTGGTGGGACAAGGGAATTATTTGAAAACGAGAATAAAATAAGAAGTGCATTTAGGAAAACGAAAGGTATATTCAGTAACAGGGGCGCATAAGTATCAATCTTCTAAAGCCCATTTACGCACTTATTGGGTTCTAATGATCCGGACCCAATCTTAAAATTTACTAAATTGCAATCTACGTCAAACACAAAACGGTGTCGCGTCCACTATATATTACCTGCAACAAAACCAAAACCCTAGCTTCCGATCTATCCGTCTTCCATCGCCGCGGCGCGAACAAACACACTCTGGTGAATCGGAATGGGAAGGGTAATTCGCGCACAGCGTAAGGGTGCGGGCTCCGTTTTCAAGTCCCACACCCACCACCGCAAGGGTCCGGCGAGGTTCCGCAGCCTCGACTTTGGCGAACGCAACGGCTACCTGAAGGGAGTGGTTACCGATATCATCCACGACCCCGGTCGCGGTGCCCCTCTCGCCAAGGTCACTTTCCGCCACCCCTTCCGCTACAAGAAGCAGACAGAACTATTCGTTGCGGCCGAAGGTTTATATACTGGGCAGTTCCTCTACTGCGGCAAGAAGGCAACCCTCGTAGTTGGCAACGTATTGCCCCTCCGATCCATCCCCGAGGGTGCCGTCATCTGCAACGTCGAACACCACGTCGGTGATCGCGGTGTCTTCGCCAGAGCATCCGGTGACTACGCCATTGTTATCAGCCACAACCCCGATAATGACACCTCTAGGTTCGTGTTCGCGCCTTTATATTTTTACTCAGGATTCTTGTGTTTTGACTGTTTTGTTTGTTTTTGGGATTCAAAATCCGTGTTTGAGAAGGGGTCCATTGCTTTGCGCAATGGCGGTGTTTTAATTTGTTTTACTGTTAACGAAGGTTAGTGATGCAATTCCATTTTTTTTGTTTATTAAAAAAATACAAAACTGAATTATAATCTGTAATACTTTACATAATAAGGGAAGTGAAAGCTTGGTATTTTAGTTAAGTTTTGGAAGAATAATGTTGAGATTTAAGTGAGATAACCTTGTCTTGATTGGATGAATTCCATCGACTCTATTTATTAAAGAAAATAGAAGAAAATTAAATAAGGTTGTCCATTAGTTTTTATTAGCTTATTGACGAGTTAAACAATTAGTGTTTAGAGAAGTTAAAATTGTTGAACTTGCACAAATTAGATAATAGAAAACTATTTTTTTTGTCATATTTTTTTCTTTTATAGTGGTGCAAAGCGGCCTGTCAGGTTCTTGACAAAGCAAGTTATATTTTCAATGCCAAATTAGGAGTTGATAGTCTGACAGATATATGAACAATTCTGTATGTTTATGTAATGTCTATGGTTTTAATCATTTTGGAGGAATTTTATTTTGTAAAGTGGATGTTTGTTCTATGGAAAACTGTGCAAGTGTTTGAATACATCTTTGTACTCTGTTTGCAGGATCAAGCTTCCTTCTGGAGCGAAGAAGATTGTGCCGAGTGCATGTAGGGCAATGATTGGGCAAGTTGCAGGGGGAGGGAGAACTGAGAAGCCTCTTCTTAAGGCTGGTAATGCTTACCATAAGTTTAGAGTGAAGAGGAACTGCTGGCCTAAGGTGCGTGGTGTGGCTATGAACCCAGTTGAGCATCCTCACGGAGGAGGTAACCACCAGCACATTGGTCATGCTAGTACTGTCAGGCGTGATGCTCCTCCTGGCCAGAAGGTTGGTCTCATTGCTGCCAGAAGGACTGGTCGTCTTAGAGGGCAAGCTGCTGCCACCGCTGCTAAAGCTGACAAGACCACTTAAGGAGATTGTTAGAGATATGGTTAATTACAAATTTTCAAATTTTGTTTCTTTGATAGTTTGTTTTCATCTGTTTGGGTACTATTTTGAGCACCATATCCACTATAAATATGAAGCTTGTAATGTGCGGTGTTTTATATGATTAAGATCTGTTCAATCTTGCTGTTTGTCAATCATTTGGTGATTTCATCTAGTTGAAACTGCGAACTCTCTAGTATGGTTTCTTTCCTTTTGTAGACCATTATTTCATTGATCAACTCGGTCTTTTGCCTGTATTGTAGCTCAGATTTTCTATCGGCAGTTTTCTATTTTAGGAGTTCTGCTCAACTGTTATTCAGACTGGTGTAGCTGAACTGTTTTGGGTGCTCGATTTTGGAAAGGAATGTTGCTTGAATGCTAGAAGTGAAACCTTTTTTGTTTTTGTGCAATAAATCATTTAAATATAGCAGGCAAAGGTTGTTATATGCTTCAGGGCGCAAGTGGAATATTTGGATAAGTTGTGGACATTTTTATAATATTAAATTTCTGAAATCTAAGTCATAACTATGAGAACCGGAATTCGGTAGATCTGGCAGATAAATGCATATGAAGATGATTTGATTTGGAACCTGTAACTTGGAAGGATGATTCAATATGAGAAAGGAAGATTTGTTATTTTGAATTGTGAAAGTCAGGAGCATTGATCAATTCTCCATAGCATAATTATTGTTTTTTATTCGACGTGAATTTTTTATTTTTTAATTGATTTTAGAAATTAAAAATGTACTAATTTTATGTAAAAAAATCAATTTTGACGTAAAATCAAACACATAATCCAAACAATTTTTTCATTTCTAACATCTTTTGATCTTTTCACAAATTTGATGAATAAATATTAATTACCCTTTTGAAATTTGGTAAATAAATATGAAATCTATTTTCTAATTAAAATGTATCGGATTTCAAAATTTGCTACTCAATTTTTTGAAAATACTAAATTTTTTAAATTAAAATACACTAGAACTAGAATGCGGTTGATGTATTCAATTTTTAAAAATTATCGGATTTTGAAATTTATTAGTTTATTAGTTAATTCTTTTTAAAAATTGTTTAACAATTATGTTTAAGTTAACTAAATAATTATATTTATTAGTTAATTAAGAGAAACAAAATAATTTAAAATAATATTAGTTAATAATTTTTTATTTTATTTTTATCATTGTTAGTTTTTATATACTTTTTAAATGTTAATAGTTTCTTAATTTTACTAATTTTTTAAAATATTTTACAAAAATAAAAATTAAAAAAATTAATATATTTACACTCATAAACCCAATCACTAATAAAATATGATGCACCGATACTTCAACTTGGGTTACGTATCGTGTTCGATATTTTAGGATACTTTAAAAATACTTATCAATGAAATATCTACTTTATAAAATCGTGATATACCACAATAAAATCTTTGAACAGTGAACAATTTTAGTGATAAAAAATAATTACACTATATAGTAACTAAATTGACAACTAAAATAGTTTCGAAAAATTATAATTTGTCTATAAATTGATAATTAAAATAATTTCAATTATGAATTGGTTTTAAATTGGTTACTAACATTAGCTACCAAGTTTTGACTACCAAAATAATTGGTCTCTAATTAGAAATTTTGGATTCAAATATTAAGAATCATATATTTATTATATTTGTAAGAACTATTGTACATTTTTCAATATTCATATATTGCGTAAAAATAAATGTATCGACGTATCTGATACGTATCATATTTGATACACGTATCGTATCCGATACACGTATCGTATCTGTGCATCATAACTAATAAGGTTCAATAACACTCAAAATTTAATAAAAAGAAATAATACACAAAATGCAACATTTTCTATTCTACAATCTAAATTTGCTTTCATCATGTCCATAGTCGTAGAAAATTTGAGCTTGAATTTTAGTGTTTTTTGACAACCATATAAAGGTATACAACAATTCACAATATTGCAATCTTCTTTGAAAGATTCCTTTTCAACCATACATGTAGGGAATGTTAACATATACTAATCATCTTGTATGATTTTAACCCTTCTTTTTCTTTAGCTACACAATTTTTCTTCACCTCTTCTAATATGTTGGTCTTTTATATATATCTATAAATTTTAGTTATATTTCCAAGTTATTTTTCATTTTATCACAACACTTAGGCTACTGTGTTCAAATAGTATATTATTAATTATAGTGAATGAAATTATTTTATATTTTACATTTGATTATCTCTACACCATTTTAATATCTTTATTAATTTCTTTTTTCATATGATAACGATTGACACTCCACGTGTTTTCAATCATATAAACATTCCTTTTATCAAATAATATAAAAAGTTATCTTTTTTATTTTTTAATTCTTAATTTTTGTTTCATGAACTACACTTATTTTTTAAAATTTATCCTAAATCTTCAAGATATTGTCCATCTTATTGTATCCTTAATTATATATTTATTTTTATTTTTAAGAGTTTATTCAATGGTATATCAAATTGTTTCTAATACACATTTGTTTTTTTCTTCTTTTTAATGTAATTATTTATAGTTTATTTTTATCACATAGAATGTCCTTTTAATAATTTTATATGATTAGTTTATTTTTTAATTTATTCTCTCATGTCTAATTTTATCACCACAATTATATAAAAGCATTTCATTTATTATAATATAATAATTTAATATTCTTGTCATGCATTTTGTTTATCACCATTTAACTTAGATTTAAATTTAAAAGATGGAAAATCTATGCTAAATTTAAAATTATTTTAATTTTTGTTCTTTGTGACATTTCATTCAAGTGGTGGAGCAAAATAAAGAGATTCATAAGATTTAAAGAGAAATGAAGGAAAGAGAGACATTTGAATATTTTTAAACTTGTATATTTGTATTTTTTTTACAATCATTTATAAATATTTTTTAATTTTATCAATTTTGTTTCATGAACTCTTTGCAAAATTAATAAATATTTTGGTTGTCATGAAATTTTATTCATGTATGATTGTGTAACATTTTATACAATTATAATTTTTTAAAATATTTGATATTGAAAAACTAGAAAACGTTATTTTATAATATCATATTTTTCTTGTTGTGATTTTTTATTATACTATAAAAATAATCAATTAATTAATTGAAATTAAAACAACAAAAAATATGAAAATCTCATATTATACACATATAGAATGGTGGAGATGGGGACGAATGTTCTCTTTTAGAATAAGAATGGAACAATAAAACATATCCCTTATCATCCTAAACACAACTCATTAAACTCACGAATCTAAATTGCTATCATAAAATTAAATAAAATAAAAAAACTAAAATTAGAAATAACTCATTGTTCTCTGAGTATGCCATTAGGCTAACATAATTATATCACCACCTATTTGTCAAGCTAAAAAGTATTTCACTATTGAATTTAATTTTGTATATACACTACAACAAAATCTCTTATTAGTGACCAATTTTAGTGACAAAAAAGAATTAGTCATTATAGTGACTAATTTATATATCAATTTATAAACTAAAAATTATTGGTATTTAAAACAGTTTCCAAATTGGTACAGTGAATTGGTCATTATAGAGAATTGATCTCTAAATTTATCACTAACATTTGCTAAGCAGGCTTTAGTTGCAAGAAAAAAATTGTCTAAATTGGACACAAATAGGACAAATTTAGAAACTATTTTTTCTTAGTAGTAAAAAACTTGGTAGTTATTATTAGTAACCAATTTAGAGACTAATCCATTGTAGTGACTAATTTAAAAACTATTTTAGTTATCAATAATTTGTAGTCTATAAATTAATATTTAAATTGATCACTGACTAATTATTTTTTATCCCTAAAATTAATCAATAATAAGAGATTTTCTTGTACTGATAACATTCTTCTAGATAATGGAGTCCATCATTAGTCTTATATTGAAAAGGCTTCAAAGTTCGACCTATATGCTAGAGTCATGGGAACGTGCATGTCGGGATGTGATGCCAAAAACAAGAGTGAGATATAGGCTAATTTGGAAGATGGGTTAAGAAAGGAAAATGATATTTTGACAAAGTTTGGTTTGACAAATTGTGACAAACAATCATTTTTGGTAAAAAATATTATAAAATTTTAGGAAAATGATTTTTAACAACTAAATTTTGACAACTTTTTCTTACAACCTAACTTTAGGAAAATATCATCTCGAATATAAGAGAAAGTTGTCAAAATTTAGTTGTCAAAGTATCATTGTCCAAAATTTTATTACTTTAGTTTTGTAACTTCCATAAAAAAATCAAAAGTTACTCTATTTAATAATTTTATAAATTTTGTAAAAAACTTTTTTGTCAAAGTTTCATTTCCGATAAGAAAATGGTTCAAGCTTCTTTGTTCTATTCATTATCTAGCATGACTAGAGTAGGATCTCTTATAATGTCTCCTTATTATCTGACACTCTTGTTCTTAACCTTTTGGCCTTGCTTTATTTGACAATATTATATTATCAACATCTGTAGACGTTTTCGATCTCTCAGCAGTAATAATCAATCGGTTTTTACTTGTAAAAAAATGTTTTCATTTCATTATTATTTTTATTTAAAATATTTAGTTATGCATTTTTTTTAGAAAGAAATGAACTTTCTGATGGAAAAAATATATATGGTTTGACTCTACAAAATAATTTAGTTTCGTCGGCAAATGTTAATATTGGGAAACGTAGCTATTAACTACGCTTCTTGATATTTAGATTTGCTTGTAAAACTAAATTATTACCATAAATATTCTTATCATCATCATCAAAGAGTTCATTTCATTCCAAAACATGTAAAACTAAATCTTTTAAACAAAAAATAAACAGAATGGAATAGAAAAACATTTTTTATAAGTAAAAGCTATATGATTGTTATGCAAAGAGATTTAAAAGTGCGAAGATAATAATATCTATGATATAGAATTATGCATGCTACGGGCAGATACCTGGACACAGTACCAGCTTCTAACCTCAGCATGATTTTATGTCAGAAAGCTAGGCCAAAAGATCAAACAAAAGAACCTGTGATAATAACAACAAAAAAGAAAGGGCAAATAATCACAAAACCTACCCTAATCAATGCCAAATAGTGACTAAAACAAAGAAGCTTCAACCATTGGTAAACACCCTCCAAAAATTAATCCCAGTCTCTAGTTTTACCACCTGATGCGTCTAGCATCAAAATCTGCATATTCTGTGACAGCATCATGTTTGATGGACTCTGAAAATTTTGCTCTCTACTTTCTTCACCCGCTGCTGCACTCCTCTTAAAATTCAAAGTAATAAGTTTATGAATATGAGAAAATAACATAAAACCAAAACAAGGATATCAAAATATAGAAGAAATGTTGTGAGTGTTAACGTGAAAAGAAAATTAAAAGATGCAGAAATAACGAAAATCAAAAGGTGTTCTTTTAAAAATCTCTTAAATCTCATTACCGAAAGAGGGCATTTCCATAGAATTCAGCCTTTGATCGATTCAGAAAATTATTTATTTCCTTGAAAACCAGATGGTAAATCATCACATTCCTCCGCAGTTGAAGGTCATATCATTTAAGTAAAATACAGCGAGTACGAAAAGGGATTTGAAAGAGATCCGAGCCATAAATAAACGAAAAGATATAGATAAATGTAACGTTTGTACCTGGCTGAGATTTGACCTAGGAGTTTCTGAAAGCTTCTTCATTTCCCCTGACAGGTTCATACTGAATCTAAGAGATGAATTTGAGAAGCAATGGGAGTGGATCTGAGAGATCAAAATGCTCACGCACTCTCTCTGCTTCACTTTGCAAAACAAGCACGGGAAAAGAGTTTATATAGAGATATTGAAAACCCTAGAAGTACTGACAGCGGTGAATGGTGGTGAGAGTTCAATCACATAAGGAAAGTTGCAAAAGAAACCAAAGAAACGAAACGGTGTCGGATTCCAATGAAAACAAATAAGTGGCCCTATATCTCTCCCACAGAGTTGTGTTCAATTGCAAGACGCGTAACGAAAACAGGTGGCCCTATTTTATCGTTACAAGGTATTACATTTTAAGAAAATATTTTTTTAATAATTAAATTTTGATAACTTTTTCTTTTAATATAATATTATAAATAATTTATATTTTTTATTTATATTTTTAATACTTAAAGGATTTTTTTTTTAAACAAAAAATTGTTAAAATTTAGTTGTGAAAATTATTATTGTCCTATATTTCAAAAGTGGTCTTAATTATTTTACGTGGATTTTAACTTTTATTATATCAATTTTAGGATGTTTTCTCATCTTATTATAAGATTATCTTCGTCAACGGTTATTATATGAAGTTTGAATTTATTCTGCATGAATGTAAATATGATATAATATTCTTGGGATCATTTTGTAATTTTTATTTTAATATAAGAGTTTTATAAAATTTATGTTCTATTTAATGTTTTATTTCGTTAGTGATAAACATCATGTTTCCAAAAATACATTTTTACTTTCATGGCTTAGTTTTAATTTTGATGTTATGATTAACATATTTTAATGGAAAAGTTTTACAAGATCTAGATCTTAAATTAGGGAAGGTAATGCTAGTTAGTTTGTTTCGATTTGATCTGCTCCAAATTGATTTGGAAAAAATGGACCGAACTTATTCATTTTATTTAAGTTAATATTTTTCGCATAATGATTGAGTCCAAGGTTGGTAGGTCGATCCATATAAGTAAGATCTTAAAAATATTTATACAAATATTATAACAATAATCTTATTTCAATGTTTCAATTCTCTATCCACATGTTTACAGTTGAAAATAAAATTAAAATAAACTAAATAAACATAAAGTTATGATCGACAACAAATAAATAAGTCAAAGTCAAATCTTTTATAAACAATGAAGCATATAGTTACCGTCTAAGTTACCAAAATTGATCAATGTTAAATGCAGATAAGAAAACAGATCCAAGAATTTAAGGATGAATTGAAGGAATAAAACCATGAGTAGTATACAATCCTTGCTAGGAAGACTTTCAATACAGGAACTACTACTCATTTAAACTTTTAACAATCGATTTTAATACCATTTGTTAGGTTTATAGAAAGAATTTCACTAGGAAGACACAACACCAATGAGACTTAAGTCCAACCACATAAGACATTTGACATCACTCTCAACCCAAAATTTTAAGATAATGGATTTACGAGTCTTTATTCTTATATAGTGCTCTATTTTTTCATTTCTAACCGATGTGAATCTTAAACTCACACTTGAATTCCTAACAATCTGGTGATAATTTGTATTAATAATAATTGGAATACTATTTAGAAATTTAATAAACTTAATTTTTTTATCTAAGCAAAGACATTTCAATTTTAAATAATTTGAAATGTAATAAATTTAAATTCAATGCATTTATTTTTTAAAATATATTAAATTCTCTATCGTTTTAATTAAATTACTTTGGTTAACCCCACGAGAAAAAAAAATATAGTAAATGAATCTTTAATGATTTGTCTTTATCAGAGTCTTAAATTTAAAAAAGTCACGTCTATAAAATGTGTCACCATAAGAATCATAAATTTAAGATTTAAATTTTGAATAAAATTATGGGTCTTGAGATTACTTTTTTAAGTTATTAAATATTAGAATACAAATTAAAAATATTAAAATGTAAGTTATATGACCTCATCAGAGTAAAATTAAAAAAAATCATTCAAAATAATATGACGTGATAAAATTCATTTAAAATAAAATAAAACTTCATAAAAACATTATTATAAGCTTATTGATGCTCTATAAAAAAAAAGAAAAAAATTAATCACCCTGTATTTTGCATACAAAATAATGACCAACTCATTGAGGATTTCCGGTTTATATTAGAAGCTTAACAGCCAGTGAGTGGGTGATTTACTTTTGCCTTTAAAAGGTTGCCATTATGTTCCAAATGATTATTTTTTATCACAAATTTAATATGAAATCAGCAATTATTAATTTGTCTTCCATATTTAATTAATATTCATTAATCTATTAACTCTTATTATAATAGAATATTCAAAATAGGTAGATGATTGACTAGTAATTAATTATCTGGAATTTGATTCAAATATAAACTTTACTAGTTAATTATATTTTGAAATGATTTATTGGACTATTCTTATTAATTTTCATAACCATAAACAATATATAATCCATAGCGTATAAAAGTTTTTAAGGAAATCTTTAAGTAAACGTATTTTAATAATAGACAAATAAATTATTTAACTTTCAATAATTTTTCAATAACAATAAAAGTTTTGTTCATATATCATTCAAAATGTTCGCAATTAAAGACAAATGGTAAAATCATTGCATAATACTGTGTTATTATCTTTTTTGGAATATTCATCAAGTGATTTCGCTTTTATATTTTTGGTAATCTAGAATTCTTTTAATATACATAAGTCTCGAGTTTTTATTTGATAGGTGTTTACATAGTTACATATTTATTTTCTTACAGATTTTCAAGCAATTTAAAAATATTATTCATGTCTTAATAGATACTTGATGAAATACTAGGACATGAAAATGAAAATTGTCGATGAAGAGGGAGAATTTTAAAAAGAAATAAATGCTGAAAGTAAATAAAAAAAAAGTTTCAGCAGAATAAATATTATGTTTTATTTGAACTTTTGGCTTTGTTATATATATATTTTTTTTCATTATCTCTATAATTGATTCAACATGAAGTTAAGAATACAATTAGCTTCAATATACAAGTTAGGATTTTAGTGGAAGCATATATATATATATATATATATATATATATATATATATATATATATATATATATATATAAATATATATATATATATATATATGATACAAATATAGAAAATAAGTAGAAGTTGTTGATCCACAATAACTTGATATATATTTGTAATTTTTATCATCCTAAATACAAATTTAAAAGAAAAAGATTCACAATGGATACAAATATATTGTTGTTTAGTTATATATTGACTTGATAAATTAAGTCATGGCAAAATCATTTATAAAATATAAAAATAACAATATAAGTAGTTGATGGTATTGAAATTCATGTATTTCACTCTTATATTCTCCTAAAATTATTGATATATAATTTTTACCGTTCAATGTTATTGAATCTTAAAAATCAGTCTAAGTTATTTCCTTGCATTTAGAAATTATAAAGATTATTTAAAGTCAATAATTGATTCATTAACGTATAAAATGAACAAAGTTTAGTTTAATTGCAAGCAATGTATTATAAACAAAGGAATCTCTCAGGTAAACATGGGAAGTTGCTTCATATAGCATCTCCATTAACTACTTTTTACATGATGGCAATATATTTAAATACAATAAACATTTTTATGCATTTGAATACATTTTCTTCAAAATCTCATTATATTAGTATAGACATACTTAACGGTAAAGCTTGTAATAAAAAAAAAAAAGACTTTCATGCTGGTCTTTGTATAGATATTATATGTAGTCAATCTCGTTTCAAAGAATTTGTTAGAGTTGATAGAGTTTTATTTTTCAAGACCTAATAAAATTTAGAAAAATTATTTATGTACACTAGAAAAAAATCATCAACACTTTATATATATATATATATATATATATATATATATATATATATATATATATATATATATATATAACTTCTCTTATTATTACATCACATAAATTTATCAACTCTTTTAAAGAATCGTAATCAAACAACTTAACTAAGTATTTCATTGAAAATATTGATCAAGAAAAAAACATAAGAAATAAGAAAGATAAAGTAAAAATAAAAAAACAAAATTAAGGATTAAATATAAATACTCCCTTAATTCATCTATATTACACATTATGGTAGAGTTTAGTTCCAAAACATACAAATATATACATATTTCCTTAATTTAACTTAATTAATTTTTTGGACGTGTGAAACAATATTTTTAAACTAATATTTAAAATCTATATTTATTTACTTTTAAAATTTAAAGAACGAAATATATTAAAATTTGAGATAATAATAAAATTCAATTTTATGATCGAATAAAATAAAGGACAGCAAAATATTTCACTCTAAAATTAAAATTAAATTATTTATCAAATATTCCTACTTTGAATAAAGTCTTATAAAAACTTCATAAGAATAATAATTAATATAAGATATTAAAGGTAAAATATCATGATAAAATATGAAAAAAAAAGTAAATTAAGATCCTAATAATAATCTCTGAAAAAAATGTTATAAATTTCACTATTAAGTTCAAGTAATTATTAATTATTCAGTTATTAAATTATCAGCCTATTCAAGTTTTATTTTATTAAAGTATTAATTTATTTATCTATTAGTTTAATAACTTTAATATTTATTAATATAACAACTTATTAGCTTAAATATTTTATTAATTCAATTAAATTGAAAGAGTAACTTATTAACTTAATTAAGTATTAATTTTTAAACTTAGTTAACTTAATTAATTAGTTTTTAAGAAAATTAAACTTTTCTAAAAAAGAAAAGCCGGTCAAAAGTTTTCATACCTTCATTTTAAAGAAAGGGTTAATAATAAACTGTTATTTGTATTTGGATTTCCCAATCCCAATGTGCTCTATACAACGAAGTCAAGATCAGTGTAAATTATATACTAAAATGGTCATTTGTGTATTGAAAAATGTAAAACAAAAAAAAAAAGAAAAGAAGACCCGTATCTTGCTGCATACGCTACGTTTATAACCCTCACCGACACGGAACACAGCCCCAATATTTATTACTTTTAATTTCTTAAGACTTTTATGTAGTGTTTACTTTTTTTATAAACATAATAAAATTTTAATTTTATTATAGATGATTTTTTTTTATTTTGTAAATAATATTTTTTTTTAATTTTTTGATAAATAAATTTTAAAAAATAAATTAAAAAAATAATTATAAGATAAAATTTATAAATGTTATTTTTAAAAGATAAAATTGAAAAAAAATATATAATATATATATATATATATATAAGTGATTTTTTATATAATCAATTGGTATTATTGAAATAAAAAAAAATTTTGAGGTATTTTTTTTAAATATTTAAGAAAATCATTAATTGGAATTAGTTTATTTATAGAAAATATATATTTTTATTTTTTTTATGATAATAAAAAATAATAAAATTATTACTATTTATTATAATTATGAAATTAAGTATAAATATCTTTTATAACTTTATTTATTTAATAGGTGGTTTTATAATTAAAAAATAATTAAATTTAGATTATAATAAAATTGGAAAAATGGATAAATTCAATAAAATGATAAAATTAAGAAAATAAATATTTTAATTTAAAAAAATAACTTTTATTTGTGTGATAAATTTAAAATACAAATGGGGCTATTAGAAAAAGAAAACCCTTTCTTTATACATAGGTATGAGTATAGATTTGAAAATTTTCAAATTATACTAAACATCTTTTAAAGTTATTTTAAACTTGAGAATGAAATAATTTAACCCAATAGAAAGTAATTTTATTTAATAGAATTAAATCTGTTTCTTTTTTTCTTGTTAGAAAAACTCAGTTACGTGTGTAATCTATCTACTCAAAAGATTGAGAGTGGTAAATAAAGGAAACGGGTAGAAAAGAGTCATAAAATGAAATGAAAAAGTATGTGGAAGGGGAAGATATTGAAAAGTAGAAGAGAGTAAATGGAATAGAATAGAGAAATAGGATAGGGGCAGGGGCAGTGAGAAATCTTGAATCCCAGTTACAGGATTTGTGTTGTGAGCTCTATAAATTCAGACACAGAGGCCTCTGTTTTTTCATTCCTTCATTCATTCATCACTTCTCTGTTTTCCTCATACTGCAATTGCAATGGAGAACGCCAACGCCGTCGGATCCGGATCTGCCACCAACGGGGAGGTGCCTCCGCCGCGGAAGGTGGCATTGATCACCGGAATCACGGGACAGGACGGCTCCTACCTCACAGAATTCCTTCTCAACAAGGGCTACGAGGTGCACGGTCTGATCCGTCGCTCCTCCAACTTCAACACGCAGCGAATCGATCACATATACGTAGATCCCCACAACGCCCACAAGGCGCGCATGAAGCTCCACTACGCAGATCTCTCCGACGCCTCCTCGCTCCGCCGCTGGCTCGACACCATCCTTCCCGACGAGGTCTACAACCTCGCCGCCCAGTCTCACGTTGCCGTCTCCTTCGAGATCCCTGACTACACCGCGGACGTCGTCGCCACCGGCGCCCTCCGCCTCCTCGAGGCCGTCCGCTCCCACATCGCCGCCTCCGGCCGCTCCCACATCCGCTACTACCAGGCCGGGTCCTCCGAGATGTTTGGCTCCACCCCGCCGCCGCAGTCCGAAACCACCCCCTTCCACCCACGCTCCCCCTACGCCGCCTCCAAATGCGCTGCGCACTGGTACACTGTGAACTACCGTGAGGCCTATGGACTCTACGCCTGCAATGGCATTCTTTTCAATCACGAGTCCCCTCGCCGCGGTGAGAATTTCGTGACGCGCAAGATCACTCGGGCCGTGGGCCGGATCAAGGTGGGGCTCCAAAACAAGCTCTTTTTGGGGAACCTGCAGGCCTCCAGGGATTGGGGCTTCGCTGGGGACTATGTTGAAGCCATGTGGCTGATGCTGCAGCAGGAGAAGCCCGATGACTATGTTGTCGCCACCGAAGAGTCCCACACCGTTGAGGAGTTTTTGGAAGTGGCATTCGGCTATGTGGGACTGAATTGGAGGGATCATGTGGTGATTGACAAGAGGTACTTCCGTCCTACTGAGGTTGACAACCTCAAAGGGGACGCCTCTAAGGCGAAGAAGGTGCTTGGTTGGAAACCTAAAGTGGGGTTTGAGCAACTCGTTAAGATGATGGTTGATCAGGACATTGAGAGAGCTCAGAAGGAGAAGGTTCTTGTTGATGCTGGCTACATTGATGCTCAGCAACAGCCTTGAATCTTCGTCTTCCAATTTCTCATGTTTACATTTCTCGGAGAGGGGGTAATCTGTTTTAATTATAAAGTATAATGTTGTTCTTTTAAATCACTCATCATAGCGGACACAGTTTAATTTATGAGCAAATTATGTTTTCCTGTTGCAATTTGTATTTCATAGTTGTGATTTTTAGTTTTCTTTTGTAAGCCAGCTGAATCATTCAATCAAAGCTTTATACATCTATATCCATTCAATTTTTCTGTTTTTTTCACTATTCTTCCTTTGTTTGTATATCCCACTGCTGAGATTGCTGAGATACATGAGATAGATTATTCGTTACAGATCATGATTCTGCATCCTTTGTATAAAGTGTTTGACAAGAGGGTTATATTGTTTTTATGATTTCCAATATGTCTGCAAACAAGGTATTATAGGGTGACCATGGGTAAGGAGAGTGATACTATCTTTTCTTTTGTTACTTTAGGGCTTGTTTTCAAATTGCACAAGGTTCTGGACCTGGTGTTCAAGAATTTGTTGAGGATTTCCTTAATGGATGGTGTCTTGAATATGCAAAATATTGTGAAGTCAGATAGACGAATGTAGACCAAGGAAGTATTGTGTATAATCAATCCCATTAGATGGGGGGAAGTGTTGGCGTAATTTGTCCTAAAACTGTGTACATCTTGCCGTGGTCAACTAGTTGTTATTTCAATACAAAAATTTCTACCATAGATACTGTACAAAATTAAAGACGCAGTTAAAAAAATAACAATTTACCAAATAAATTTACTACTGATTTTTTTTCAAAAGGGCTTGATTTGGATGGAGACTTTGACTGTTACGCCTTCACCAGTAAATTATGGCATGCAAGTTGGTTTAATTAAGCTATTGAAGTGGTCATCTTACATGCAAATACCAAAATACAAACACAATTAAAATTATAATATTTTGAGTTGGGTGACAAATAAATTCGACTTTTTCGAGGAAGAGATAAAAAAATTCAACTTTTTCAAGATGGAGATGCCTTGTTCCTTCTTATAATATTTATTATTAACTTTTGTTTCATTTACTTTTTTTTTTCGTTAAAATAATTTTCATTATCTCTTAGTCATTGATTAAGTTAATATTTGAAAAGTTTTAGTTAAATCATTCTGTTAGTCATATTTTTTTTAGAAAAATCTCAAATCGTTTTTTTTTTCTCGATTTAGTCTTTATTTTGGAAAGTTTGTTGTAATTCGGCCATTTCTGTTAGTAGCATGTGTACCGTTAACATACGTGTTAATTCATGTTTTTTTGTTTTTTGTTTTATTTTTTTTACTTCTTATAATTTAAAAAAATGAAAAATTGACATGTGTCATGCTGATGTTGTGCCATGTGACAATAACATCACATATCACTATCATACTTAGTGTCATTGTCTTAGTCTCAATTTGGTCTTGTATTTATATATTGTCTCAACTCAATCCCAATTTTTTTAAAAATTAAACACGTATTTTTAGATTAAAACTAAATTTAATTTTAAACAAATTTTTAACAATGTAAAGCAAGAAAAATTATAATTTGAAAACAATTTTAAATAAAGTTCAGTGTTAAATATAAATATAAATAAACTTAATTTTGTTAAAAATATTTAACAAAAATATCAATTTTAATAAAAATATTCGTATAACATGCATACAACAACTAAATTTGGATAAGGACAAAATTAATTTAAAAATAAATTGGAGTCAATTGAGGTAAAATAAAAATACAAGAATCAAAATTGAGACTAAGGAATAACATTTGGTGTGACAATGACACGTGGCAATGTCACTACCACATCACACTCTCACTGTCATGTGGCACAACGTTGACACGTGACAATTTTGTTTTTATTTTTTTTTAAAGATTTTAAAAAAATTATAAAAAAACACACACACGGAACGACACGTGACACCTCTTGAACATTGTTACTATACGAAATTACGAACCAAATTGAGACACATTAAAAAAAAAGGAATTGATTCGATATTTCCCTACAAAATATTGAGACCAATGAAATGATTTAACCAAAAGTTTTTTTAGTTTTCCAAGGTATTTTTCATCTTATCATACCCTTAATTATACATTTGTTTTCCTTTGTGGGATTTCAACGTCAAATTGTTTTTAAAACACAAATTTGATAATTTTTTTAATATTTTGATTTGTTGTTCATTTTTTTCATGTTGAATACTATTTTGAAATTTTTCATATAATTATTTCTATCTTCTAACTTATTATCATACATGTAATTTTATCATTTATAATTTTGTAAATAAATTTTATTTACTACAATATAATAATTTAGTGTAATCGTCATGAATTTTTTTATCACTATCCAATATATATTGAAGTTCAAAAGATAAAAGATCTATGTTAAAATTCTATTATTATTAGTTTAATCTTTATTTTTTGTGTGATCTTGATCAAGTGATGTATTATAATTTTTTAGTGTATAAAAAAATATTTCATTATAATTTAAAAAAGTGAAGTAATTTTATATTATTTTAAAAATAATTTTAAATTTTATCAACTAGATTCATTAATATTTACGAATTTAATAAATATTTTAGTTCTCATTAAATTTTATTTGATATTTTAATTTGAAAAATATACAATTTTATTTATTTTTCTTAATATTTAATATTGAAGTTGGTTCAGTGGGCATGCCCCCTAAATTAAAAAAATAAATAAATTAGTAATATATATTATATTAGTGAAAACTAAATTTGGTACATTTTTATTTTTTTTATAAAATATTATATTTAGTGTTAATAAATAAAAAAACATAAAATTAAATACAATCAAAAATAAATAAATTGGTTGAGATATTTTCTATGTTTTCCAAAATTAGACACGAATCAATGTTCTTTATTTTTATTTCTCATATATATTTTTTTATTATTGAATATAAAAAGTAGTTCTTTTTATCTCACCTAATAATAAAATATTAGTTTAATAAATAATATTTTTCATTTTATGAATTTTTTTATATTTATTATTTTATAAATATAAAAATAAAAATTATATACTATATGTTTTTTTTCTTATAACCGTTTTTTTAATTGTATATTTTTCCCCAATATTGAAGCTAAGAAGTAATCGTGTTTTGTCTTCTAATAAAACATTAGTTTAATAAATAACATTTATTTTTTATGTGATGAGTTTTTTTTATATTTGTTATAAAAAAATTTATATACTATATATTTGTTTATAACCATTCTTTTAACTGTAATTTAATTATCATAAAATTTTTTTCTTAAATAATTAAATAAATATGTAGATAAATAATAAAAAAATTGATTCATTTTTTTTAAATAATAGAAGAAAGATACTCATAAACATCTTTACATATTTTGAATTCTTCGCATATTTTAATATGATAATAAAAATACCATCGATAAATTAGAAGAATCTTTGTAAAATATATGGGATATATAACTTGTTGAGAAAGTTATTGCTCATCCTGAAAGAAGCAAGAGAAATGACCTGAGATGGTCAGTTTCTGTCACGGTCACCCTAGCCAATAACTAAATCCATTTTCTTGCACGGGCCAATGGGAGTGTGTGGATGGATAATAACAAAACCGATAAAAAAAATCCAGTGGGTTAGTTTGCTTTGCAATGTGCTGAATTTTGTACTTTTCTCCGAAATCATAATAAATTTGATTCGTTCCATTGCATTCTTCAGTCGAGTTTTTCTTGAAAGTTCAACCTGTGGAATGTTTGATATTTGTACCAAATAAAGTTGGTTAGATCAATCAATTGTACTGATCCATACCATAATGTTAATGTCATTGGCATATCGCACCCCGATCTAAACCCAACAATATATAGATTGAAATTGAGATATGAATGAAAACTAAAAGGATGGGAAGATAGAGTGAAAACAAAAAAGGTTTTTTTTTTCGGTTTTCTGACACTGACATGTGGATAATTCACATGTACTTCTACGACGCCCTATTATTATTATTGGATGTATTTGAATCAATTTTAGATGAAGTTAAATTAAATTTTGGTAAAATTGATTTAACAGTGCAATTAAAAAGTATCAAATCGGTTATATTTACAAATTACAAAAATACGCATCGCCTAATGTATGGGGACTTTCATTAATACTTGTGTACTGTAAAAAAAGGATTTTAACATCTCTATTTGACATCTGACATAATTTGCACATGACAATATATATTTGTTTGACATCAATAAAGACATTGGCAAGATGTCGCACAATTACACGATCACGTGCTTAATTTATACTGAAATTCTCACCGTTGTCGAAAAGTCGAAACAACGATGTTAAGAGACCCAACCAAAAATGACAAATGTTATCACTTTAGATCCGATCACATTTGTTATCTCGTCCTTTCAATTATTTGCCTCCAATTAGCAACCAAAGCAAATATGTGCGTGTCGGTGACGGACATCATTGCTCCCATAGAAGCATCAAAACGTGGCTGGGTTGCTCTGTGGTTGCCATGATTTGGTCCCAATCAAAGCGAAGTTTCATGCCCTCCAAAACATGGCCCCATAAAAAATTAGTCTATCATGTGAATGTGATCCAACCGTTCTTCAGAATCTCGAGCACCTCAAATTCGATAAGAATGTAGGAAGCTTCTCAAACTATGAGCAAAAATCAAACCTGGTAATCAAACTATTCTTCGGCAGAAGGTGGATGATTTATTTTTGAAACTGTCTGCAAATTAGAAGAACTTGAGCCGGTTTTTTGGTCAGCCGTAGCAATAGAAAAAGGTTTGATAGATGACCGGAGAGATTCTGAGCCCTCTGTTTCAATCCTCTTGCACAATGCATCGCAATTACTGATCACTTCAGTCAATCTTCCTTTGAACTCTCCAATTTCCACCTGCAATGCATGGACTGCATGCACGTTCCAACATATAGAGTTTTAACAATGTTCACAAGCAAATGAATTAAGATTTTATGATTTCATGATCCTTTTAAAGGATGAAAGAGGGAATTTCCCTTTCAATTCAGCAGATTATGAAAACAAGTCAAACAGTATCAGTCTCTCCCTATAATATGAGAATCCTAGTGTTCCAAATATTGTTCAAATTGTGTCAGATAATTACCTCCGGATAGATGCTGCGAAGCACTCTTCATTGTAGATTTTGAATGATTATATCGCTGAAGAAGTTTGATTGCCAAAGCATCTGCAACTTCAATTTTGTTTTCTATATCCTCCTGCAAAAATTGCAACCATCTTCATGGCATGTACAGAAATACAAGAGACAGCAATGTTCACCCATCAATGCTAATATTGGTACTATCTAATAAAATAATATAAATAAACTACCAATATTATTGAAGGGGTCATCATGATAGGAACTATTCTCGTATTGAATTCCTTGAGGCCACTAAATGGCTTTTTTTATTTTCTTTTATTATTTTAGAAATAGAGTAAACAGTTTATCACCAAATACGGAAGTTCCAGCTTTCCTGTGTACAATCAATTAATTAAAATAATAATGAAATTAGCTTCACGACTCCAAATCTTCCCCTGAAAAATTAAATTAATAGTTTGATGAATATCTTTCTTACAATCACTCAATACCAACATTTACATTCTGAAATAGTCAGAAGATTCCAAAATCAACTTTCGAAGCATGGAAGGGGGAAATAGACCAGCTTAATTGTGATCCATAAGGTACAAAGTATATATTTGAAGGCAACTCTTCTCGTCTCACCATTTGTTTAACAAATACTCACCATTCACAAATTGAAAAGAGAATGACAGAACGTGCCAAATTTCACTAAAATTGTTGTCGTAATTTTTCACAAATCATCATTACTATTATATAGCAAATAATTGTATGGCTGAAATGTGCTGCCAACACATTAAAATGAAATTCCTTGTACTGAACTTTGTTAACACTACAAGTATTCTGTATTTATTGACATACAAATCTGCCAACTGAACATAAATTCAAGAATATGCGACATACAACTCCCCTCCATTAAATTTTTCATTGAATTTCACATTCTAAATAGCAATTTTAAGTTAATTTCTTGTTACCAGTCAGCTCAATGGTGATAACACAACTACTAAAGACAAATGTCTTCTCCGTGTGGTGGTTATAACTGGTGCCACAACACTGCTTATTCTAATTAGCAAATACAATTCATTTTGTCATATCTAATAAGTATTGGTCAACTATATATTATATTTAAGTACAAATCAACTATATTTTTTTTATTTAACAAATAAAAAACCAGCTATGTTTATCATCTATATCAAAATTTTAACTGAAACCATTGAGAGTATTTTAGCCATTTCATGATAAACTTAACACGCATATCCTTCTATTAACAGAATATACATGTTTGAGGTCTTGAAATGGAAGGGATAAAAGGGTGGGTGGGCTTGAGTATGTGTAAAGGAAGTGTGTGTCATTCACATGAAATTGAATTATACATATGAAAGGAAAAAGTTTCCTCTTGTGTAGAAGAGGGGAATGGTGGGTTTGTGTATTGGTAGAGGGTGTGTATGTAATTCACTTGAAATTGAATTATACATATACAAGGAAAAAGTTTCCTCTAGTGGAAAAAGGGGGAAGGGTGGGTTTTTGTAAGATTTGTATGCATGAATTACCAGATGAATACAATGAAATATTCTTTTATTAAGCAGACCTGTCTTTTGGTTATCTCTTGGGCCTTTTTCTCCTGCCAGTCACGGTACATTGAGAAGAGCTCCAGTAGAACCTTGGGATTCACTGTAGCTGTTTCAATGATGAAAAAAAAAACAGAAACTAAGCAATTGGCCACAACAAAACTACTAGTATTAAATGCAGCTGCTATCATACAACAAAGTGATTTATGCTCTCAACTCTTGTTTGAGAACTATATGATAGGGGAATGTAAAGTAAAACCTTTAACAGAAAAAAGAGATTCCGTGAACTCTCAAACATATGCAGATGTAGATTTCACACATTGGTGAAGTAAGAATAATAAAAGTACCCTTGCTAATATTATAGGTCAATGGGTTGAGCATAACATGCCAATAACCAAACCCACGACGAACAGCTAAACAAGAGCACGGAAGCTTTATGTGGGAAGAGATGTGACGCCTAAATGAATCATCATGACTTTTGGGACAATTGAGCTGGCTGGCTGTTAGGGAATACTTGCACAGGCACAGCAATGCTGCGTTCTATAATAGATGTCACAGGGTATGGTCAGAGCATTAAGGGTTTTTTTGTCATTTCGGCAATTAGGATCTTGTTGCTGTAAGCAGGAGGCTAATTCCTACGGTTATGATGCCTTCTTACAGTGGTAACCCAGGAAATCCTTCTGTTGGAGGGGATTTGATCTTAATGCTACAAACAAAACCAACTTAGTTTAAAATCAGAAACCTTTTGCCAATGTCAAAGACATTACCCAATGTAATCCCTAACTAACTAATAGCTTGAATTAGGAGAAAAAGTTCATAAAAAGTGCCAATAAGCTAATTTACTTTTAAGAACAAATCAGTTACAAGAGAAGCTATCCAGCATGTGTTGAAATCACAACCAATTAAAGCATAAACTGGGGACCGGATAGAACTCTGCATTTTCATTTTTATTTAAAAATATGCACAAATAATAAGTCTTCTATCGTAAACTAAAGATGGCTTGAGCCAGGCAGGGCAATGACATCTTAGTAATCACAATCTTAGATGCATAAAATAGATTCTTTCGGTCAACAACCCCTCTACTCAGTTCTATTGGGAATATAAGAAACAAAAGAATCATTATCCATTAAACCTTAGAGATCATCACCTGATAACGAAGACGATGAAGGCTTCCTCACCAAAATATCAGTTAAAGTACCCTCTGTTGGGGGAGAGGTCAATATCGGTGGTGTCTGCACCAAACCAATTAAGGGAATCATAACCAAATGAAACAATCAACAACAAAACCCCTCACAACAAGGACTTGTTTCCTTATATTAAAGAAAATTACATACAATTTTGAGAGATTTAAGGCGCTCCAAAATAGGGTCAGAAGCTTCCGATCGCTCCGTTATGGTGGTGATTCCGTCACCAGGCGTCTATGGCAATAACAAATCGATAGTGTTCAGTGAACAAGGAGACAGCTAACAGTTTCATTTATTTTGAACCCAAAAGAAAAAAAAGAAAACGAGGAATTGAAACCTGTTCGCTTGAGAAAGTAGATTCTGAAGCGCCCATGTATGGCAATGCGGTGCGGAACCGTAGCTCAAAAATTAATCTCAAATCGAAACTCTCACTCGCGTAGCGAATTTGGGGAAGGAAAACACTTCTCTAACGAATTCGCGTCCAACGAACACGTTCAATGACAACAACCACCTTTGATGGTATCGGTTGCACGTTACCGTAAGCTTAAGTTCTGGAGATAAAAGTAGAAAATTAAAATGCTTTTCCACAAGGGTAATATTGTCTATATCTTAAATTAAATAAAAAAAATTGTTTCCTTACTTACTTAATTTTGTGTATTTTTTTTTAATTCCCGTTTTCATTCAACTTGTTACAAAAATATGATAAAATTATGTCAAGAATTAATTTAAAATAAAAAGACAAGAAATTTGAAGAATCTATCAAAAATGAAAATGAGATATTAAAAAGATAACAAAATTAAAAAATATGTTAAATAAAATATATATTTTTTATTGTTGTTTTTAAATATTTATTAATTTGGGTTAACTATGTTTTACGTCCTCAAACTATTGAGCGTTTTTGGTTTTGGTCCCTCCTTCAAACTTTAATCTATTTTGGTCCCCCATCTTCTGAAACTCGTGGAATTGGTCCCTATTTTAGCACGTCGTTAGTTTTTTTTTTGAGCTAGCAAACAGAGTTCCATGTCACCCGTTATTTTAAGGGTCAATTAAGCTACAGTGAAACGTGGCAAAATAAAAGTTAATTACTTTATTTTACTCATAAGCTTCAAATACAGGATTTGAACCCTAACATTGCGATTGGAGGATTGGAACAATGGTAATGTGCTAAAGAGTGTGATTGAAGAGGAAGATTGGTTCGTGTTGGAGAAACTGAGGCAACAACATTCGTCTGGAGTCAGTTATGAAGAGTGGTAGCAAAGGTTTCAATTTTACGCAGAGGAAGATTGGTTCGAAAATGTCGCAGAGTTGTGGCTCGTCTTCGGAAATAGCATCAAAAGTATGTGGGTGTGGGGAAAGATTGTTGCTCCTAAAGGCAACTACTGTGAAGAATAAGGGCAGATTGTTTTGGAGATGTAGAAATTGGGCTGTAAGTATAACAATTTCCATCACTTTTGCTTGACTTTTATGTCCGGAAATGCTATAATTTTTTCCTTTTGCAGTCCAATTCACACTGCAACTATTTTGAGTGGGTTAAAGAAGATGAATCTGAATTTGAAGGTAAAGAATCTGAAATTGAAGTGAACAGCGCAAAAATAGTAGAGGAAGATGAAGTTTGCTTAGATAGGGACAAAGTTATCCTGGAATTGACAAAGAAAAATGAGAAGTTGAAGAAGAAATTGCAAACAGAGAGAAGATTAGGGAAATTCCTGCAATTTTTATTTCTTATGTCGTGGGCGTTTACAGTTTTATTTGTGGTTATGTTCTTGTTGAAGGTGAATTGT
>Ga0214543_1000561_pt1 | contig 63617 bp, 40 predicted proteins | sample CNSS2metaG_FD_160094 | JGI IMG/M metagenome (GOLD analysis project Ga0214543, IMG submission 160094) | Root nodule microbial communities from cowpea collected in UCLA plant growth center, Los Angeles, California, USA - CNSS2 | ecosystem: Host-associated > Plants > Roots > Nodule | place: USA...
CCCAACTAAAAATTTAAATTGAAAATTTGAATTGGATTTTTTGGATTATCCATATTTAAAAATCTTGATTTATAAAATGGATATCCAATCCATAAAATATATAAAATGTAGATTAGATTGAAATCCAGATCCATTAAATGGATTGGATTTTTAATAAAATGGATTATAAATGGATTGGATTGGAGCAAAAATGGATTGGATCAAGAAAATTAGAGTTTTTGCCCATCCCTAACTATACCCTAATATTACATCCACCACACCTAATTCAAATAAGAAAAATTCTTGAACAACTTGTAAGTTTGGTAGTTCTATCACCACTCCCCTTCCTTGGATTCCTAATCTTTGCCCATATCCGACTTCAACAAAATATCCCTTCATTGCCTCAACGAGATATTTTAACTCTTCCACCAAGCTCAATGATAAGAAAGTATGGAGGCTCCCAAGTCCACCATCACGATTACTCTTTTTTCAACGATTGTTCCCCATAGTTTCAATGAATTTTTTTAGATCATACCCGCGATACTACTTGCATTTAGCTAGAGACTTACGTCCTCGATTTCCTCCTCTCCAGATCACTTTGTCTTCTCCTAATATGATGACGCTGATTTGTTTATTGCAACACATGTGACCCGACAAATACTTCTCGTTGTAACGAAAATAGAGCCCCTTCTGCCTATTCTTGCTTTCTTCTTCCTCTATGAGGTATTTGAACCACATGCCTATTTTTCTTTTGGAAGCAGCAGAAAAGGTCACAAGATTTATTTATGCCTTGCATCTTGACCCAATTATCACTGGGGCGGGTCAAAGTCCTCTACCCGAAATATGTAGTGGGTTCGCCTTTTTTGAGCCCATCTTACTGAAGTGTGTATGAGCCTCCAATCGTTTCGGCCCAATTATTTTTAGGGGTCTTCTCCCTGCACCCCCAAGTCTTCTTCAGTACCTCCAATAATTACCATTTTACCCCTAATAAATTTTTATATGGCAGGTGGATGAAAGTGGGTGAAAACAATAAATGGTATTTACTGCGGCAATGGTGTATTTTTGCTTTGGTTTTTATCTCAGCTATGCACTCCCAATTATTTTCACAGCGTTTCTTCTCTCCATTGTTTGTTCTCTCTGTTTTTTCTCCACAGTGCTAGTGCTTTTTGAACTGTCATCTGCGGTCCCTGTGTTTCAAAGTGGTAGTGGTCCCTGTGCTTCATTCTCTTGTCCTTCAAGCTGGTCTGAGGTGCATGTGCATCGCTGTTTCATTAATTTTAATTTTGAAAGCTCTTCTCTTGTCTTCTTTACGGGTTAGTCTCCTCTCAGTTTAATTATAATCATATTGAATGTTTTGGAATTTGATTTGAATGGGATGTTGTTAACAAATATTGTTTTGTAATTTTTTTCTTTTCTTTTTCTGTGAAACGGATGTCGAGATCCGTTTTAGAGAAATGTGAAACGGATGTTGACATCTGTTTCATAATTCTTTTTTAATGAAACGGATGTCGAGATCGATTTCACATTTCCCTGAAACGGATCTCGACATCTGTTTGCTGTTTTTTTAGTTTTTTTTTTTTACGAAATGGATGTCGAGATCCGTTTTAAAAAAATATGAAACAGATTTCGACATCCGTTTCATTAAAAAACAAAAAAAATAATGAAATAGATGTCGAAATCCATTTTACATTTTTTTGAAACGGATTTTGACATCCGTTTAGTGTTCGAGAATTTGTTATGAGTTTCTTCGAGCGCGTCGTGGTCGGATATGGATATGAACATCTTGGATGTGGACCCTTTGCAAGAACCGACACAGGGTGAACCCTCCTTTGGTCCCTAAGAATGCTTCGTGCTAAGTTCGCCATGAAATATCCTATCACCCAAGAAGTGTATCCTTTCAGACTTATAACCTCGTAAGCACTCTCTGTAAGAAGTGTCTCTTTGTTTGGAATATTGGTTAGTGATGATTTGCATCAGTTTGCATCATCTCCTTTTTTTCTCTTTCTCTGTGTTAGGCCAACAACCGGTACTCGCATGAATGATTAAACAACAAAAGATAACATACAGACCCACCACCGAAGGTGTTACTACGTGTTTCTCTTTATCAAGAACAATTTTCAAATAATGAATTTTTAAGAGTTAATATATAAAAATTTTGTGGAGAATGATTTTACACTTTTACACTTTCTCTGCAAACTCAATCATCGTAAATGTTATTTCACTAGACCAAAAATTCAAAAGAATAATAAATAAATAAATAGCAATACTCCATAAACTTACATAATATATGAACATGTTCGACAGTGGAAACATTCTACTAATATCTTTTTCTCTCTGCTTATACCTCAAATATTCTATAATAAAGAGCAAGCCAAATGATAAAGAGAGAAATAGAAATTAGATTAGATTAGATGGAGAGGCTATATAGTGAGATTGGAGAATATTGTGTGCTCTATAGGATTTTAGATTCAAATTAGCACCAGATTTCCATGAATAGTTTCGGTGAATATTAAATATATTTATATATATAAACTATACTGAAATTATTTTAATATTTCATTAGTTGTATATTTTTTTGTGTTTAATTAATATTATATAGTTGTATATGTACTGTGAGACTAAGAAAAGAAAAGGTGTGTGAGATGTTGAATTTAGAAATGGCATGGATCATTGATTTAGCTTGGTGAGGAAGAAAATCCTTTTGTTGCGTTTAAGGACCATATTGAATAAACTATTGGGTGTCAGGGAGTAAATTTATGAAGATGACAAAGGGCACAATTAAAGTTATTTCTTTGCCTCCACCATTACTACCAAACTCTCCACATCCTCCCTGAACCTATACCACCACAACCCACCCAAGCTCGCCGCTACCACCACCCTCTCCACCAATCTTACTTCTCTCTCAACACCAAACACCTTGTCATCCACCACAGGCCTCACCACCATTGAGGTTTCTGCCTCGCCGGAGAATCACCCACCTCTGCTGCGACGACCATGGCAGAACGCGAAACCCCTCACACTAGAACGTGACCACCATGACAGTCACCTCCGTGACAGAGATCGACGCCACCTCCACTGTGAAACCACTGTGACGATGATGAAGCCATCGTGAGGCACTCCCACCTGCGACGCCACACCAACCCAAGCCACCGCGATTTAGCCTGGTTTTGCGAGATAGCTGCTGATTCTGGTTTTGCACCAGCGGAGGTGGCTTCGCAAGCGGCAGTCACTGTGGCAGACTACTCCGGCGAGCGATGGATTCACTAATCTGGTTTGATTCGCTTCCGATGAGGGCATGTGGTGCTACTGCGTTGGTGAAGAAGTTGTGTCTAGAGTCATTCACAGGGACGCCACAACCTGAAACGCCATGGCAGAGGCGACGAAGGTGGCCATACCCACGTTGCCCTCGCTGTTGGCCTTCTCGAGCAGGTCCTGGATGATGACGGAGATGTCGGGCTTGCGGAAGGGCTTCCCTTTGAGCATCCTTACGATGTTCTTGTGAGGCTTGTCGGGGAGGGTTCTGAAATCGGAGAGGGAGAAGAGGAAGGGGTAGCGCACGCCCTCGACGGTGTTAGCGACGACGGGGTGAGCCTGAGGAGAGGCGGAGCAGTCGAAGGGGGAGGCTGCTTTTAAGGAGAGGAAGGTGCTGCTGGCGTTGAGGGTAGATGTGGTGAAGGGTCGTCAAAACTGATGATTTTTCCCGTCAAAACGCATGCTATTGAATAAAGACAATCGAATTTTGAGTCTCTGAAAACTATGAAACGGATTTCGATATCCGCTATATACTAAAATTAAAGAAAATTAAAACGAAAATTAAAACGGATATTAACATTCGTTTTATAAATTTTTGAAGCGGATCTAACATCCATTTTATATATTTATTTTAAAATATTTGTTAAAAGATATTAATATATTATTTTAAGGGTTAAATATGTTTTTGATCCTTCAAGTTTTAGTGAAATTTAGAATTAGTTCCTCTTCAAAACTTTTGATTAATTTAGTCTTTCATCTTTAAAAATGCGTGAATTTAGTCCTTTTAACCAAATTTTGTTAAGTTATCTAACGTTTCAAACACATTTTATGATAATATTTGAATTGTTTACACCGTTTGACACATTTTCACTTTAATGTTAACTCAAATATTATCATAAAACGCGTTTAAAATATCAAATAAACTTAATAAAATTTGGTAAGAAGGACTAAATTCACGTATTTCTAAAGATGAAGGACTAAATTGGTATAAAATTTTGAAGAGGGATTAATTCCAAAATTCACTGAAACTTGAGGAATCAAAAACATATTTAACCCTTATTTTAATTTTAAAATATACATTAAATATGTAAATATGATTAAAATCGAAAATTATAAACTAAAAGAATAATTAAAATTCAAAAAGCATTATATTTAAAATAAAATTAAAAAGAATTAGAATAAATTTTCGTTCTTTTATCTAATTTAATGTTTAATTATCATTTAGTTTTATTTATTTTTATAATTACATTTATTTTTTAAAAAGTTATTTACAAATTAAATTATATATATTACTTTATTTTTAGATATATATTAAAATATATGAAAACATAACAAATAAACAAAAAAAATAATAAAAAATATATTTAAAATTTAAAAATCATATACTTTAAATAAATTAGAAAAAGTTAAGTTTAAGTATTTTTTAATTTAATTTAATTTATATAAAATGGATTGTGAAATTCGTTTCTTACAAAAAAAAAGCAAAACGAATTGTGAAATCCGATTTTCAAAATCTTGAAACGGATTCTGTCATCCGTTTCTTAGAATTTTGTAACGGATTTTATCATCCGTTTCATGAGAAATATAAAATAAATGAGATGGATCTTGCAATCCATTGTACTCTTCTCTGAAGTGGATATGGAAATCCGTTTTGGCACACATGGAATTGATATTCTTTGGGGTGCAGAGGCCTGCAACAAAAGCAGATTCGCTGGTTTAATGCAGGAGTGTAGTGCAGTTAATTTTTTTCACTGTTTTTTCTCTTTTTTCATTGGATACAGGAGAAATGCTTTGGGGTGCAAGGAGAAGCCCCTTATTTTGCTACCAGTTGACCCGCTACCTTTAGAATAAGGCCCAAATGATAGATCCAATGCTCTATTCTTCTCCTCGACCTTTTGTACCATCTCCATCAACATGCTCAAGTCCCTAGAGTCTTAGTCTTACCACCACTTTGATTTCTTCTTTCAAGCCAATGAGTTCCCTTGTGTTTAAACCTCATTAAGGCCTCGTATGGATTCTCTGAGGATGATGATTGGAAACGCCCCAATAGTGCTTGTTAGAACGCATGCCATGATGATGATGGTGTCGGAAGCCGCGACTCCCACCATTGGTACTAGTTGAGTCATCATTACTGTTACCATCTCCCCCATCTGCAAGCTCTCCAATCTTTGTTCAACGTCTTCTAATAATCTTCATATGTGTGGTAACCATCAAGCGCTCCCAGAATTTGAAACTTTGATACCAACTTGATAGGAACTGAGATTTCTATATTGAATCAAGAAAAAATCAGCATAGGGAGTGTCCTTGATGTTGCACATAATAATAATGGAAACAGAATAAAAATGACTGAGCCACCCTCAATTATCCTCCGATAACCTCCTTCATATATAACAGTACTTAGTCCTCTATTCTCTCCCCTTTTCATCCTTGCCACGTATACTAGTTTGTTAGTATGTTAGCATTCTCTATAACAGTTTTCTTGTGTGTGTTTTCCATTATATCCTTTCTTCTTTGATACGTTTATAATGGAGGTCTCGTTGGCTTAGAACCAGTATCTAAACTCTCTTTCTGTAAAAGCTAGAAGTTATATAAGATATAGTGACAATAAAAATCCTTCATAAAAAATTAATAAAATAATAAAAAATGGATATAATTCTTAGAATTTCTATTTAAAACATTCAAAACTAAATAAATGTATTTACATTGATAAATGTATTTTGTAAATCTAATTACCTATTCTATTATTTTTTAATTTTAACGGATATTTATTTAATCTTTAAAATTTATATTTTCTTAGCACAATTCAAATGTCACAAATAAATGTTTATGTAACTTGCACATAATTTTTTTTGTAATTTTAATGAATTGTTATGTTAGTGATTAATAAATTCTATAATTGACTTCTTAAATAAATTACATTCTCTCCTAAAAAATTATTATATTCCATAGTTTATTTTGTTGTTTTGACATAACATAAAAGGATAGAGATTTCATAATTCATCTTGTTGTTTGAACACAACAGAAAAGGATAAAGAGATGACCTTTAAGTTTAACTTAACTCTACAAAATCAACTTTTAATGTTAGATTTTCATTCACTATACTATAAAATTGACTTATCTTTTGTCCATGTGAAACTTCCAACACTTTCCTCACTCGATATATATACATCTCGTGTATAAAACTAGATGATATTAATAAGTGGTCCGATAACAATTTGATAACAAATAAAAGAATATGTCCAACGAAACATTGTATGAAAATAAATAATATAATAGATCGAACAAATAACAAATTTCACAAGAATAAACTTAACTTATCTTTGATACTATCTTAGATTCCCTAGTTCATTTTGTTGTTTGAACGTAACAGTAAAGGATAGAGAGGGGTGAAGACAGAAGAAAACGCCAAGGGAAGAGAAAAAGAGATTGTGAAAGAAAGCACAAAACTGTATTATGATTAAGGCAAGAGAGGGGTACAATATATAAGAAACCAGGAAGTCGAAGGCCGAGTTAACAGCCAAGACCCTGATAAAACATAAAACAAGCTGTAAGGGGCATAAAAACAAACACTAACGATACATTAGGCAAACGGGAAACGCTAAGCCAAAATAAAAAACGCTGAGCTATTGTGACAGAACACAGCAAGACAGATATTTTATCAAAAATCAGTACTATTCCTACAACAAAGACCCGCTTTCTCATAGATAACCAAAATGAAAATGTCAATTTTTGTAACCATTCTATAGCTCAAATTCCAACAGAAAAAATTAGGTCCACAAAAGTAAAAAATGCCTATAACATCCCTAATGTCTATATCCAGTTCGACGGCCGCTGCACATGTTTGATTTTCTTCAAAAATTTTACCCCACCCCATATAGATGTAACATCAACATCAGCACTTTTGTTCCTTCAGCAAAAACAAAACAAAGTCAACTTCATCGGTACGACCACCTCCAATCTTCATCTTCAGCATTCTCATCATCGTTACAAACACCTTCATACTCATCAAAATCCTTATCATATGGATCAGCATCACCTTTGGAAAAACCATGATGTTCTGTATCCTCGTTTGATGATTCGTTACTAGCATCGCCATTTTCACCTTCTGATTCACTCCCGGAATCTTCAACCTCTTCTTCATCCTCTTCAGAAACCTCATCCGGATAATCATTCAATGGATTGTTTTCAGCTATAACCAACATAAGTAATGAAATGTTTAGCCGCATGTGATTACGCTTTGAAGGGTAATGAGGTGAAAAGGTAGACTAGCGAAATACCATTTGAGTCATCAGATTCATAATCTGAATCATCTGGGCCATCATAATAGTCCTCTTCCTCCTCAACTTGAACACTGAGCCAAAATAAACAACAGTGTCAAGAAGCAAGACAAAAGGAAACCCATTTGAACGTAATGACAAAACACTCACAGTGGATAAGAAGCTAAAGTATCTTCTGTGTTCGTATCCATCTCATCCGTCACAGTGTATAGGTCATACACATAATTCTCTGGAGTACGTCACACAAGACAATGTACCACACGACCAATTAAATTGAAACCATATAAACAAGAAAAACGGTCAGCAAATACTGCATACAAAGCAACTACCTGAAGTGTAGACAATGATAAAATGCCACAAGATAACTAAACATTTTTTTTCTATAATCAACAGGAAAAAGACAAATGTGTTTGCTTTCACTTATCTGTCACTTATTTAAGAAAAATACGTGCGCATTGGGCAAAAAGGACCAGGATCAGTAACATTTTAATTGTGTATTTAGCAACTAAATAACCACCTTCTTTGGAATGACCACCCAAATGAGCAATCAAATCGGCTTCAACCTCTTCAGCCGCATTAGGAATAAATTCTCTCAGTAAAGGAAGGTAACTAGACAGAAGTCTTTGATCCTCCAATGACATTTCTCTGCATTAATCACATGAAACGTTGTTTTCTATGATAATTGTCCAAATAAATGAAAACAAAAATTCTGATGAAACAGTTTTGTTAAATGGCTCCCAAGCAGTACGGCAAGGCATGACAAAAATTCAATAAGACAACGTGCAAGTAAAGGCCACAGCATGATTACATTTCTGTTTGGACTGAAGTAAAAGGGGAGAGTTCAATCTAAAATACCAATCCACATTACCTTCACATAATTAATATATAGAGAAAGAACAAGAAAAGTCTAGATTAATTATAATCAGGTTTTATGTTCAAATTTAATCAAGATATTTTGGAGACTAAATAAAAAATAGTTTAAAACTTATGACACTTAGTTAGCTTTGCTATTTAACTTGTGTGTATTGATTTGTATATGTTTCTTTTTGTTTAATTCTTCTTAGAGTTATGTTTTACTATTGATCATGAATCTTACAATTCCCGAGTTGTAATTTTAGGGTTTTGGTGCAAGTTAACATTCTAGGATTTTAGACCATTTTGGAGACATCTTACTCTATAAATAAATGTCTCTCCCATGTATTTCTCACTTTGAGATTGATAATGTTATGCTGCCAAAATTATTCTTGAGTCACATCTTGTCTCTTAGTCACTTGCTAGAGCATCCCAAGAGGTCCCTCTAGCATCCCTTTCCCTAAAGTTGGCCTAACCTCTCTTAGAGCACCACAAACAACCTTCATCTTACCATTAAACACCAAAAACCAGGAGCTTACTCTCACCATCCACCAACTTCCGCAAACTCCATTCACACCATAGCATCATTTTCAAGTTTTGGCCCCAACCTAGCTTGAGGAGGAGGCTATCACCAATTTTTCGTCTGACATAATTTTATGGCAGATTTTTTGCTTGCTACATTTAACAACATTCTGATGGAAATACTTACTGCTCTTGCACTTCCTTCTTTTTCTCTTCATTGTCAACGCGAACAATGTCATAGAAGTTGCATATTTCTAGTAATGCTTTATCATGTTTTGTTCCTGTCCCTGTCCCTTTGTTTCCCTTCCTGCTTTTCCATATTTGTTCAAAGCGAGCATCTTTTGCTAAAGACTGAAAGAGAATAAAATGAGACAATTATGCCACAAGGTAATCTGTTACAGAAATCTTAATAATTGTACACGTAAGCCAATTACTTTTGAAAAATTATAGAGTTGAAATCTGTGAACTCCTAACAAAAATCTTTTGCCACGTCCAAAAGCAAACATGTACCTAGCTAACTGTGCTCCAAACAACTTTTTCAAACAAAATTCAAACTATTAAAAGATTATGTATGGAAATCCACTCAATCACAAACAAGATTCTTAGTTTAATGAAATTCCAACAGGTCAGTTGGATACACGACGCCAACAAGTAAACCAAGCTGGGTATAAAAGCTAAGGCAGCAATATGAGATCAATATGAGATCAACATTATCCCAACATCGTGTAACCAGAAAATATCTTAATAAGAGAATTTTCTGATACAAATTTTAGTTTAAATCGTTCTAGGTTTTATGAAATAGACAATAATGACAAGTTTGGAAAATTAAAGAATTAAAAATGACAGTCATGAAAAATTTTTGCTTTAAATATAAAATATTTTAAATTAGTTAGTATTTCTATGTACCATATTAATAAATATAAGTGCTATTTATAATTTTGTTCATCACTTTCAATTATTTATTTCAGCCACAACTATAAAAATGATAAAAGATAGCATAAATATCATGAATGCTAAAGAGTATTAGAGGAGGGGGACAATTTATTTTTTTAAACAGAGCACACGTGATTTTCATTTTCAGGGGAGGGTGGGCACTGCCCTGGAGACGTAACATGAGGTCCATCCCTGGTGCAAAGTGAGGAGAGATTATAATAGAAGAGAAACTTTAAAAATATGAAAGGGGAGGCACATACAGCAAAGACAGGATTTCAGGATAGAAGAGGGGAACTAAGTTTGTAAGGATACTATTATTAATAAATTTGCATGTCTATCATCTTCCTACTCAAGAATTTATTGGGATTGGAAATAGCGTTGGTGTTCTATTACTTGATAACAAAAACAAACTGAGTCTTTTTTTAATATAGGTACTAATTTAGTAATGGAACAGCCACATCTAACCATGGATAATATATAACATAGAATATGCACCCATATACACAACAAAGCAATGACCAGATTTTGAATCTGCACGAGCTGTAAGAAACTTCCCAATATTACGAAAGAGTTATTGTCTAGTTGAGCTAATGATTGTGGAAGAATTCCAGGAATGTTGTTATTGCAACTACACTGAACATAATCACAGGACTTTCGGGTCATATTGAAAGAGTTCTTTACTATTTTTCCCCTACTCTATTGGAGGCTATAGAACAGATAGGAGATTTCCTTGTACACGAAATAGTCAAGAATTATTAGAATATAAAGGAAAATCATGTACTTTGTGCACAAGCAAGAGAATCAATTTCAGAATTCTCCCAAATCATATGCAAGTGAGCTTAAAAGTTTAGCTTCTGTAATCTTATCATCTCAGACACTAAGTTATTCTATGGATAATGATTTTATTGGTACAGAGCATTCACCAATTCTACCATTCACTAATTCCCATCAGAAAACCACTTTATATTCATCCATAAGGTTTAAACTCTAAAATTTGCATAATAAAGTAATCAATGTACTTTTTACTAGGAAACTTCAAACAACAATACATAACATTTCAATTGATTTGAACAAGACTTAGAATAACATAGATCTGAACTTGAAAGACACTCAAAGAAAACTTTTCCTATACATCAAGTTCTTTAGTTTAAGATCAATGTAATATGAATGAAATTAAATTTTTCAGAAAAAATGACAAAAGGAACAGAAAAAAAAAATAACAGTTCTTAAAACAATCATACCATCACGCAAAATTTAGGAAAGGGAGTTGTCAGATGAAAGTAGTACAGAAGGATATAAGAAGAAATTATGCAAGGCATAGCATTATGAATGTCCAAAGATATCCACATCCATAAATATGAGTAAATATAAGACATGTAACAAACCTCCTTTTCTTGTTTAGCTTTAACCAATAGCTGATCTTGCTTCTGCATACATTAAAAGTAGGAAAAAATGAAAGACAAAAGTATGATTAAAAAAGGTAAAGTTATCAAAAGTTCAGTTAGTCTGAGCAGTTATTTGATGGCCTAAAGCATGCACAAGCATGTGAGTTTGTCAATCTGCACAGGCAGATGGCAGAGGGAAGAAGAAAAGACTTACATTATTCTTCTTGAAGAAGTTCTTTCTTTCCTCAAATTTCGACTTCGAAATAGAAGCACAACTGGAATCAGGGTCCTAAAGAAACAGTCAATTGATAAGGGCCATCCAGTTTATCGATAATGATTCAAATTTGTCACCTATTAACAAGACCTCCTCAATAGAATGAAATATATCCAGTTTTTTAATGATGATTAAAAATTATCACCCCTATTGACCATACCGACTCAGCACACTGAGATAAAAGATGTTTGAAATCGAGAAAAAAGTGAATGATGTTACTTCTTGATGCTACTCTATCATAAGGAGAAAGAATCAACAACATCTAGGAGGGCAACATACCACAAAGGATTGCACAATATCAAAGGTGACCTCAGAGCTGCTTATTGTCTCCACATGTTGAACAAAAACCTTCTTGTTATGAAATTCCACTTTAGTAGAGAAAAATCATATCAGGATTGAGCCATAAACACTAAACAGCATTAAATTCTAAAAATTCCAGCCATTTCCTAACACTTCATTTTGTCACTAATCATCTCAACTCAAGAAAGACTTGTTCATATTAGCTTCACTTGAGTCATTCGGCATCCTTAGTCAGGTAGCATCACAATCATGGCAACTTTGTATTTTTAAACACAAAAATAGATATTATTAAGCAAAAGAAATCCACATTACAAGAAAAAAAATAATATAATGAAATAAATTAAGTTAGTAACACTTAATACAGGAAGGAAAATACTTATACATTATAGCTGGGGATTGCATGCTCAATAAGAAGAATGAGTAAGAATCAGCTTGGAGAACGCATTTGTAACAGCATGCAACCAGAAAGGATGGACTAATCAATACCAAGGGCCACAGTTAGTTTGTTATGCTAATCCAAGGATTGGTGGTCTTATACGGGCAGAGCATGCAAATAGCTTGGAGATTTTGTTCACAACTAGAGAAAATTAAGCAGAGTTTAGGCATTGCATGTAATTATTGTTATAGCAGAGTGAGTGTGAGCCTGATTTCTTAGACCCGATCGATTAATGCAGGCACACACAAATTGCACAGTTCATCATTATAAGAGTTGTTTCAGTTATTTTCAACACTTCCAAAAAATAATGCTAACTGGATAACTTCGCACATCTAAATATTATTAGTCAGTGGGAGACCTACATTCAACAGGATGTGCACAGTTCCACACCCTCAATTTTTCAAATTTACTGTTAAATATATTAAATTTTCATTTTCTGGACCACTCAAGTTTAGATATTAACCTCATCATCAAGTGACAGAATCATTAATATAAGAATGCGTAGATCCATCTGTTATAGGGAAATAACCTAGTTATCAGAATCTTACTAATCACAATTAGAAGCTCTCAAATCAATACATTTTGGCTATCTACCATCTCATATCTCAATATGAATCTTAAAATGACTTTATATCTTTCAGTACACCAATTCTTATGAAAAAAAAAATGAAAGACATGTAAGCCTAAATTTTAACTGAAAAGGAATTTAACACTTAAGAACTCACCCCATTTGATTATTCCACCTTTCTTCGTCACTCACTCACTCAATGTGTACTCTATTAAGCTATTTAATGGGTTTTTTTTCATTCTTTTAGATGTTTCATCCATTTCTTGTTTATATTGATTACACTGAACATTATATATCACATATTTGAACCAATCTTCACCTTTGTTAAAAAGAAAAAATTCAGCTATTTGTGATTCAAATCTCTATAACCTTGGTAATAACACTTGTTATTCTTTAAATAAATTGCCCCTCCTTATCCAGAGAATTGGGTTCACCATTGTTATCCGTTATCACGTTACGAAATATCATGCACTATCCATAAGCTCATCAAAAGCGCTAATATAGAGTTTAAATTCTAAGGAAACAAGCACAGAAAATCCTATTCATAATACTCACAAAGTTGCATAGATATAGTTACTTGCGGGAAAATATGAAGAGACTTAACCACACAAATTAAATAATCTGTAAGACAAACTTAACCAAGAGCAACATACCCTTTTGAGCAGAACCAGAGATTGTCAATTTTCCAAGATCCAAGAGAGAACGTTTCAAGGGCCTCTCATTAATTTCCAGCCCTACATTGCATTGAAAAACCCACATACAAAACTTTAAGCACACAATGCCCCAAATAAAACCCAGAAAAAAAAAACAAAAAGAGGAAGAAAGTTTACAGAAAGCATCAAGTGGGGACTGAGAGGGCTTGCGTTTGACCCTAACCACCACAGGTTTCGGTTGTGAAGGCGCAGCCGAAGAGCTTTCCTCCATGTTCTCAGACTTCTCCAGCCTGTTCAATTTCAGGGTTAAGCCGCTAAACCTGAAATAAATTATGAACCACTGTGAACAGAATAGAATTTAAAAACAGTTCAAGAAAAGTATTTTTTTTCTAGAGCTGGTTCCAAATACCACAATTGCTATTAAATATATGACAGTCCAGGTGGGGGTTTTGCCCTAGGGTTTCACTGCCTTAGGTCTTTCTGGCAGTGTGCTGGGTTCTTGGTTGCGAAATGGCTGGCATCATCAAAACCGTGCTTCCCTGCAATAATACTGAGCCAATATATAACCACAAGCACAGAGCTATAATCACCGCACACCAATCGGAAAAACGAACCCAGAATCACGCAAGCTTGAACGTACTCATACTCAAAAACCAGAAAACTCACTCACACAAGCACGTACGAAGCAGAGACCGAGTGTTGTGTTGTGCGTGTTCTGTGTGGGTTTGTGTGATTGGGAGCGAAAAATGAGGAAGAAGGAGTATGTGGTTCTTTGTTATGGTTGAAGGAGCAGGAGGATGGGAGCGAAATAGAGAAATAGGGAATGAGAAATTTGAGGAAGAAGAGAAGGGTGATGAAGTTGAAGATTGAGAAGAGGCGTGAGCAGAGTGTTCTCTTCTACACTCCAAAATGAAAAAACGAGAGATGCTGTGATAGTGTACTGCGCGCGAGTTTTGTGGGGGGCAGAAATCTGTTATTTTTTTGGATCCTGTGTGTTTGTGGGGTGAATTAACTGGCCTCTCTGTTCATGCACTCTTCCTATTTCTTCCTGCACCCTCATAAATGTTATAATTTTCAAACTACCGGTCAAAATTAAAATAGAAATAGATAATAATACTTTAACCCATTTTTTTATCTACTTTTAACTCATTATTTTAATTATCATTAAATTATCAAATCACATCATATCAATAAAAAAAATTAAAATAAATAATCTAATAGTAATTAAAATAATAAATCAAAAAAGTAGATTAAAATATCATTATGAATAAAAATATTTGTATCTTCTCATTTTTTATATTTTTCGGATTGACAGTTCCAAAAATTATTTCCAAATTTAAAAAATACCTTTTGAAAATACACACAATTTAGAAAGTATGAAAAAATATATTAATTAAATATTTTAAAAGATATTTTCATATTTAAAAATATATTTTAGAACACTCAATTTATAATATAGAAAGAGTGTTTCAGAAGTTATCTCTAAATCCATCCGAAAATACATCATGGAATAATTGTTCTATTTTTTTTGGTATTTCAGATTGAGTGTTTCTAAAGTCATTTCGAATCCAAAAATACATTTCGGAATAGTTAATCCGAAATAAAAAAAAAAATTGAATTCATGTTTCAAATGTATTTTCAAATCCAAAAATGAATTCTGAAACATCCATTTGGATTTTTTTTTCTTGTATTTAGGAATGTATTTCTAAGTTTGGAATGTATTTCCGAATTTGGAAATATCTTCCGAAACATTCAATGTGAAATACAAAATCAAAATTGAAACAAGTGTTTTGGAACGTATTTTCAAATCTAGAAATATCTTTTGGATTAGGTGTTCTACAATGTATCTCTAACCAAATTTTTCTATAAATACATTGGCTTTCTTCTTACTTTTATTTTGTTCTTCTATAACCATTTTTTTTGGGAGAAGCTGGCGGAGTACGTGGGATATAGGAGGGAAAGATGGCTTAGTGGTTCAATGGGAGGGAAAGGTCGTGGGTTCGATCTCCTGCAAACAATTTAGAGAAATAAGGTTGGTTTGGTGGCTTTAGAAGGGAGGGTGGGTGATAAAGCTCCTTGGACGTGGTTGATGGAAGAAGGAGTCTCCATGGATGAGTGTGAGCGGAAGCAATTGTTTAAGGAAGCTTGGATGGTGTTAAATTGAATAGTGGTGGTGAGAACTCTAAGAGGTTCGACCAACTTAGAGGAGGAAGGCAGAGGAATTCTAGAGAAAGCTCTAGCTAAAGGCGACTCTCAAAGGGCAAGGTTTATGGAGTGATCTCAACAACATAACTTTGCATTCATTCAAGAGTGATTTACAAAGGGGTGGAGACCTTCATTTATAGTAGAAGGCAAGCTCCAAACGCAAGCTAAATGCTATAGGAAATGAAATGCAAATGTTAGATCTAGATCTAGATCTAACTTCCTAGATCCACATTTCATAGATCACTTGCCATATGGCATGTCACACTTTCCTTATTTAGCACATGTGCTAAATGTGTAGCTCATGGCTAAGCTTAGACACATTCTTGGACTAGACTTTTGAAATTGGGCTTGATTGGATCCAATTTCAAAAGCTAGGTGAAAAATGTTCCAAACTACTTCTAGGAATTTTCTTACAATTTATTTTCAAAGCACAGCCTAAACAATTGTCCCAATTTAAATGTATTCTAATGGACTAAGACAAGCTCATCATATCTTGACATCTTCCTTTGCCCACACAAATAACATTTAAAGCCCATGAAGCCCATTGAGCTTTTGAAAGTCCACCTCTTCTTGTATCCTTCTCAGCATGCTTCTAGTGATTAGGTCTTTGTTTGGGTCTATGGTCGGGCCCAAGTCATTTTCAGTGGGAGAGGTTGTGAATTCAACTCTCCCTAGTAACAAAAACTAACAACTAACATTTACGAATAAAAAAGGTGAGATGTATAAGGTGGTGGAGTTTGGTGGTTTAAAGGAGAATATAGAAGGTGGAGTGATGAGTGCATATTTATGCTCTCATTTAACAATTAATTTTAAAATGTTTAATGATTTTTATGCTTAAAAGATTAATTTAATTAGAATTTGTGATAATCAGGGTTGTTGAGCTTGTGAGATGAAAATGTCTTAAAAAGTATATTTTAGTTGCATAAAACATTTTTTTTTATATTCTAATGTTTGTTGATGCAAACGCGAGCTTCGCCATAAATCACCACCACGACGACGATGTAACAACATCCCACAAGAAGAGGCTTGATTTGAGAGAAAAAGAGAATTGCCACGTGAGAGAGTCTGTCATTAGACAATCAACAAGTCAAACAGTCAAAGTATGGTCAAATATTCAAAGTTTGTCAAAGTCTAGTAAAATAAAAAGGACTAAAATGCAAATATTGATATCTTTGAATTTCTTTGCAAATTTGGACTACATGATTATAATGGTTGAATTGGGAAATTAGTGCAAAAATTAGTTGTTGATTATTTACCATATATATTTAAATAATTTACACCACTTTTTTACTTTAGATAACGCTAAATTAGCCCACATCTATAAAATTGTTGCCTAAACACAGAAAAGACCACAAATATATAAGTGTAGCTTAAAACTATTAAATGCCACATTTTATAAACCATTGATTATTTAGACAACTTTTTTTAAAATGTTGCCCATAAAAAACGTGGACAAAACAAAAAAATTGTGGACTCTTCATTGTGTTGTTTCTTTTTTAATTATACTATACACTATGAATATTTTTCATACCTATAAATTAGGCAACACTAACATGGCAACAACTAAAAAATCATTACTTAAAATAGGAATAAGCCGCACTTTTTTATTGTTGGTTATATAGTGAGTTTTATTTGGCTTAAACTTAGAGAGCATACAAAAAATGTTGCCTATTTGTTTGAAGGAATATGGTAGAAAATGTTGATTTATAGGCAACAATTATTAAAGTTTGGATAGTTTAGACCACATGTTTAAACTTGTAGGAATTTAACTTTAAATATTTTTAAATTACCATCATGTGACCCAGTGAGTGATAGGTGGGCCAAGTCATAATCAAATCATAGTACTTTGGTTGCTACAATCTTAAGTAGAAAAAGTTGCACTATAACTATTAGTTATAACTTTTAGCTTAGTGGTAGGCGCTCAATACAACAATTGGTAGCAAAATCAAGGTCACAAGTTCAATTCCAAATGAGGTAATTGTTCAAGGAGAGATTAAATAATTATGTTCTAAACATATACGCAATAATTAAATAATCAATTCCTAAAGAATACACAACATTTTAAAACATGTTGCATAAAATTATAAAATAATGTGTTGGCTAAAAAGTGTGGTTTTTTTGTTTTCTTCTAAGGCAATAATGGTTTTCAAAAGTTCCATGGCCCTGGCCACACTCCAGGGCTAAAAAATTATGGTAAAGTTGTTGCCTAAACTCAAGGCTACGGTTTTTCTACTTTAGGCAACATTTTTAAGTTGTTGTTTAAACTAAAAAATGGTGGGGTTAAATATGATTTTGATCCCTTAACTTTCAATGAATTTTTGAATTAGTCTATTTCGAAACTTTAGACCAATCTAGTCCTTCATCTTTCGAAATACATTGATTTAGTTCTTTTATTCAAATTTTGTTAAGTTCATTTGATATTTTAAGCATGTTTCATAATAGTATTTGACTTAATATTAAAGCAAAAATGTGTCAAACAATATGAACAACTTAAATACAATCTTGAAATGCGTACGAAACATCAGATAAACCTAACAAAATTTGATTAAAATGACTAAATCCACGTATTTGGAAAGAAGAATGACTAAATTGGTTCAAAGTTTCAAAATGGACTAATTCCAAAATTCACTGAAAGTTAAGGAACCAAAAATATATTTAACCCAAAAATGGTGTAGTGAGTATCAACTGACAATATTTGCCAAATATTTTTAAATCTAGTAAGATCTTTCCATTTCCTTTAGATATTCATAACTACCAGGAATATAAAAGATATTTATGATTATTTTAAAGATATTTGAGAGACATTACATTATCTAAAATTTCATCAATAGAAAAGTCAAACCCAATGTCCAATCAAATTCTATATTAAGAGACATAGGGGAAACATAAATGGGATCTTAGGAACCCTTTGAGGGACCTAATTTCATCCTTTCCACTTTTCTTCTTATATTTTTATGTTATTTCTACCATTCATGGAGTGTCAAGCCTCTGGGGTTGATTCTGTTGTAATTTCTTAACCGGATTTTGATGAATAAATTTGTTTGTTCTTTTGATTATTGTTGTGATGTACTTTTCTCCATGTTTTTTGTCTCTTAATTAAGTAAAAGTAATGATTTTTACATTGTAGCATGTTAGCATAATGTTGAATCTACACAACATAACAATCATATGAGTCCAAGGGTTTGTAATTTTAATTGAGAAGTTACTTTGATTATAGTTAGAAACTTTTATATGATTTAATGAGTTTTTGCCAATAATTGATAAGTTATTGATTGAGGTCGTATCCGACCAAATAAAACATTTAAATGTAATACTCAGTAGTTCAACCAAGGTCGTCTCTCAATGACCAAATCTTTCATTCAAAGAGCTTTTCAGATGCAATTCAACACAAAAGGTGTGGGGGGGGGGGAGGTTGGCAGATTCACAATGCTAATCAACAGATTAAAATTAAATGCAACAATGATTAAAAATTTATTCTACCCTAAGATTCCACCAGCATCTACACATAAGATTTACACTAAGAGCATCTTCCTCGTGCCTCACAAACCCTGTTCTACCCTACTGCTACATTGTGGAGCCTACACTCAATGCTTCAAATGAGAGCTTCACGTCTTTATTTATAGAAATTTTTGGGTGGTGCTCAGCCCAACTTTTGGCACTCAACCATGCGCCGCCTTAAGTGCTGAGCACATTCTCTTAGGGCTCAACTATGCATCATTTGAAGTGCTGAGTCCATTCTTTCGTAGCTCAGCCATGCACCGCCTTAAGTGCTAAGCACATTTTCTTGTGGCTCATCCATGCATCGCCTTAAGTGTTGAACACATCTCTCGTGGCTCAGCCATGCATCGCCTTAAGTGTTGAGCACCATTTTGTTATGGCTCAGCTCCAAAAGTCATATTCTGGATCCTTCCTTGACTGCCTTATTGGAGCTCAATCATGAATTTTGGGGCTCAGTTGCATCATTTTTAATTATTCAAGAAATTGCTAAAAAATCTTCAAAAATTCATCAATTTCTTATTTTTCTTCTTTTTAGCACCTCATTATATAATTATAAACTAAAATAGGTTGTTTACTTATAGAATATGATCAGTTAAAGCTTGATAAGTGTCAAGTTCATATGAAAATTTTATGTATCCTAGACACTTATCAATTGCACAAGGCAATACACAATATTATGCATTTCTTCCCCAAAATATAACAATCTGTCATATTGATCGAGTGCAACGAATGATCTATGAACTTTATAAACACCACTATTTTAAGAGATAATATAGATAAGAAAAAAACACTTTTAAAAGAACTCTAATGTTTTGTTGCGTGTCTTTCCCATACACCTAAAGGAAGACACTAGAATAAATAGCCATCTAATTTACACCAGAATAATTTATAATCAATGAAAAAATAAAAAATTGTTTATGCATAAACTCTGGATTATATTAAAACATAGCTAACAACAATGTTTTATTTTAATTACTATTTTTTTATAATTATACTCATATTTTTAACATATTCTAAGCTTTTTATCTATGTTCTTGATTTTTTCCTCTATCTTATACTTTTCTACGATATTCTAGAATTTACAATATATTTTATTAATTAAATATTATCAACTTAATTATATAATGACTTTGATCATATAATTTTGTTGTATACATCATTAACTTTTATTAGAGAATGACTAAATTAATTCTTTACTTAAAACAGTCTAGATAATATAAATTCAGATAAGTTACTTCAAGTGGAGAAATCCGCAAGCCAAGAAATTATCATGCATTTTAGCAGTATCCACGTGTAAGCACACTCGTAATTGAGTTCATGCTGGTAGCCACGTGTTTGCAAACCCTTAATCGGTTGAGTTCACGTAAGCAACAGCCAAAGTGATGTAGAGAGAGAGAGGAATAAAACACTTTTCGCTTTTCGCTGTTTCTGCAACATCGATCAAAATACGTTGCCTTCAACTTCAGGTGGTTCGGAAAATGAACAAGAACATGGACAACCCTCCAAAGCCATTGGCATGCACGCATAAAGAGGTGAAAGGTGTAGTTGATGATGAGCCAGAAACAGTTGTGAGAAGGAACGAAGAGAAGAATGAGAAAGAGGGAAGCAACAGTGGCACAGCGGAACAAAGGGAAAAACCAAAAGGAATGCCTCATCAGCAAGTTCCACAGCCTGGAGATTTCTCCGCAGAAGCCCTGGACAAAGAGCTTCCACCCACTGATGCCTAGTAACCCAATATAGTTAAAAAAAGGTTAAGATTCTTCTTAAGATTGAGGTAGACTTAAGCTCAATTGTTAAGAAGTCGTCACGTTTTCAAGCTATAGCAATATTATTGTACTTTGAAGCAGGGGTTTGGTTTTTCATATTCAAGTCGTTGTTGTTTTCAAGTGCTTTCTTATTGTATCTGCAAACTAAGTCGTTGTTGTTTTCAAGTGCTTTCTTATTGTATCTGCAAACTAAGCTGTATAAGTGGAAATTTTTTAGTAATGATTACAAATGTATTAAATTCAACCAAAATCCTTGTTTAACTCAAACTAAAATGATTTAAGTAGTGAATTTTACTTGAGACATATCAAATTTAAATTAATTTTAATTTTGAAAATATATTTTAAATAAAACTGGTTTGATAGAGTATTTTAATTATTACTAAATAAAATATATTTAATAGTTTAAATGCATTAGTTTTTATGGTGAAAAATATTAATTCTTTAAACAGAAATTAATAACTTAATAACTAATTTTGCCAATATTATTAAATTATTGTGTACAACATACACATTTAAAATTTATTGTGCATAAATATCAACTAGTGCATATAAGCTGCGTCAAACTAATAATACAGTCAAAACATGCTAAAGTACAATAAGACTCACTCCAAACATGAATACGAGCAAATGCACATTCAAAATCTTGATTCAAAAAGACCAAGCTACCTCACCTCAATAATAAAGACCGTGATTTAAGGCTAATCACAGACAACAACAACAAAATGTGATATAGCATATAAAAGACAGAGTCAAAGCATATTAAAATCTCAAAAAACACAAATCAAAGACATATTCAACTATCATCAATTGCTATGCCTCAGTCAGCAACATAAGGATAGAAGCAATCGGTTGGATTTGAAAATCGTGATTTAACCGTTAGAGATGTCAAAACGGATAACCCGATCCGGGTCGATCCATCACGGGTTGATGATTTAGTGAGTCAACCCAATCCGGCTAACTTTTTAGCGAACCAAAAAAATTTGAACCTGGTCTAACACACCACGAGTTGATGAGTTAAACGGGTTGGCTCACGGATTCATTTAATTAAAAAAAATACAATTTTTTATTTTATTTTAAGTCAAAACTAAATTATAATTCTAATTAAAATCTAAATAAACTTTAATACAATCCAAATACAAACCAAAATAAAAAAAATACAAATTATTTATGTGTTGGTTAAAAAAAAACCTAACATGACCTAAATATAAAACCCAACTTAATAAAAAACACTTGTGTAACCCTTTTATCTGCGGGTTGGTGAGCCAACCCGGCTCACCACGGGTTTAACCCGGATGAGTCGGGTCAAAAATCAACTCGTATTGAAATTTGTAAAAAATTTTCAACCCAACCCAAATCCATGGTGAGCCGGATTGGCTGGGTTAGCTCCCGAGTTCCAACCCATTTTGACAGCTCTAGTAACTATCACTAAAAAAAATAGATATAGATATTTATAAGGTTAAAATTACAAGTTTTAGCGGTTAAAATCTATCACAAATCACATCTTTGATGTTTTAAAAAACCATCAGAATTACGTATGTTAAAAATAGTTTGTAACAAAAATACTCTAATAACTAGTATTATTGTTAGAAAAGAAAAAAAAATAGCAATTATAAATCGCTACAAAATGTAGTCTAATTTGTTTATATTTTATCATATTTTGATGATTAAAAATCGTCATAAAATGTATCATATTTTAACCGTTAAAAATCACTACAAAATGCATCATATTTTTACGGTTAAAAATCACCACAAAATTCATTCATAGGTTAAAAATCGCTACAAAATATGACATTTTTAACGACTAAAAACCGCCACAAAATATATCATATTTTCACAATTAAAAAATGCCAAAAATTATTTAAAATGTTTTTAAAAATTTTTAAAATCCAAAAACATCTCTTTCACAACCACCTTGTGTTTCAAAGAAAAAACTAAAATGGTAAGAATATTTGGACAAAACAAGAGAGCCTTTGTTTTTTAAACATAATTGATAAAGGTCCAATCCAAAGAAGTGTTTGCATCACCATTAATAAAGGTTCCCTCTTAGTTCTTGAAAAGGAAAGAAAAATATAATGCTAGTAATGTTAAAATTCTGCAGACCAAATTATACTTACATGTCTAATGCTTTTGCGAGCCTATGAAGTGTAAGCCCTTCTTGATGTTCAGAAGTATGAAGCTTTTCATGTTCAGAAGTGCAAGTTTATACACCAAATTTTCATGAGGACAAACCAGGCACATTAATTAATAAAAAAAGTCCATGCTCTTTAAAAGATGTCTTAAACTAAATTGTTCTTTGTATTTGAAAACCCAAAGAAAGAAAGATACATGAAAACTTACGACAGGATTAACAAATTATAAATAAGAATGGTTTAAAGATCATAGGCCTCAAGATATTATTAGAGTCAATGTTGCTACACAAGGACTGAAATATCTTCAATCAGCATATAACATGGTTTTGTGATAAAGAATAACATACATAATATAAGGACACAAAGTAAGAGGAATACATCAATTAGTAAAAGATAGAAACATCGAGGAATTAAATTTGCATAAGATGTGCCCTTATTCCAAGCTTACACTCCAACTACATTCCTTAGTACCTAATATGTATACAAGTTCTTAACTAAAAAATTGAAATCATGTGAAAAAAAAAAAGGATAGCAATGAAGCAATAAGTAAAAATAAATCCATACTTACACCAACTCTGTAAGATCAACAAATAACACTGACTAGACCAATCCCATATGAATATTAACAAAATCAGAGAACTAGTTATGGATATCGGAAAACAGAATTAGAGACTTTTTACATTATTATTGTTACATGACTTCCGTTAAAGAGAACCCAATATGTACAAAGTTTTAAGGGTTACTGAGAAAACTTAGAAGTTGATCAAAGAGCATTATAGCATCAAACACACTTTGAGACCTACCTACACATTAGCCCCACTAACTATGTTGGGCTTATCATATGATTTGCCTTCTGCTTTACTCTTTGTTTGCCATATAAATAAACAAAAGAATAAACAAGCATATTCACCTAGTGTATTGAAAAGAGAATTTATTACTAGCATTCTAAAAATATACCTTTTCTCTTGGCCTATGAATCTGAGACCACAAGTTCTGCATTGTCTTGGAATATTAACATACAAGCAATTTATTACAGACTCAAGCCGAACCTTCATAATGCCTGGTTTAAACTTGGTTCCAATAGAATTTTGAAAAATAAATAATTAGTATTGAAATATTGGGTTGCACATTCAAGCAAACAACGACAAAAACAAATGAAATGATGAGGTAATAATTAATATTTCTAAAAATCATAAACAACTACATTAAAATTTAAAGGCAAAGGAATAATTTAATTATGGAAAAATAAAATAAAGAGGCAATAATTAATATTAATTTGACCTAAAAATAGCAAAAATGAAACAGTAGATAGAACATTCTTACCCTAAAGCTCATGGATTTCCAACAACATTGTAAGCCATGGCTACAAATGTAGGATTCTGAGGTATTATCTGGGTCATCCCACTCAACAAAAGTTCTTCTCTTTCCCTCCCCTATCACTTACCTAAAACATCGTTCATTGGAGTCCTTATCTCATGTGAAACTGTAGCAAGAAACTTCAAAATAGGAAAGCAATCCTCAAAGGTGAAGTCCAAATATTAATTTTAATTTAGTAAAAGAATGTACACACACTATCAGAAATAATTCTGATGTTGAATGATGATAATCGTGATGCAATAAACACCATAATTGTGTGCAAGAATTCCAATACTCTTGCCACTAAGCTAACAATTAATTTGTATAACACTGTATAGTTTATGAGAACAGTGTCACCTGACATCCTCTCTATCACCTCTCTAGTGTTAGTTTCCATATCAAAGAAAGCATTACTTGTCTTAGTATAGCTTTCAAATACAAGCCCCTTATTCTTGTAGCCTGTCTTTCCCTTGTGACCATCCAGCAAGTCACCTATGAAAAACGAAATTGTTTTTACAACTTAGTGTCTTTTTTTTTTCATGTAAACAAATTATAAGATAGAGGTAACAAAAATTGCAATGAATTTAATTGCATAATATACTTATAGAGGAAAGCAGCCACGCCAATGCCTATTGCTAAGTAGACAAATTTTAGGCAAACCTGCAATTTTAACAAGTATATGGGTGTGAGCTACAGCAGAAATGAAATCATCTATATGACAAGCCATGTCACTGACCAACCAAAGAAACAACCATCAACTTCTAAGCAATAACAAAAACCACCGACTCAATTTTCTAACCACACATCATAAATTCATGCTCTGAGAATCTTACATTTTCAATATATCACCTTCTTCCAACATTGCCTCCGCACTAGCTAGTGGAGAGAAATAATGAACTACATTGTTTACTGATATACATGTGAGAAAAACAACTCTTATCTCAATCTTCCTCTTCAAATTTTTGTAACATTTCTAGTTTGCCTAAACATACAAGAAACAACACCTGTTAGTAAAATTCTGTAAATACAAAAAAATAAAAATAAAAAACAAAAAAATAAGAGATAACATGTACACATGTTAAAATATCAGACAATGCTCCATCTTATAAAAATGAGTATAAGCTTACTCTCTCGTATATGAATCCCCTTTCTCACATACGTCCACGATCTTAACCATTGTTTTTAGGTTTACATTCCAAAATAACAAGCTTCAAGGCCTTTGTAAATAAAAGAGGAACACAGAAACAAAACATCAAATTATGATAACCAGAAATGTAAATAATTCTAGTTGTCGGGCATCCGAATCCGGGTACAAAGAGCGTACATTGGCCTAATTAATCAAATATTCAAATGTAAGTCTTCATGATGCATTTTCACTGCATTTCACAATTAAGCCTCTCACACTGATAAAAATGGCACTCTATAAAGTTGTTATACTTAACATAACAACAATAACATCAATCGAGTAAAAGGAAGTAGCAAATGTTAACCTGAAATCATAAAGTGTGAGACTCAAGTTTCAGCCTAGCATTCCACAAATTTAGCATTCTTTGAGAAAAGCCAAAGTGGATTGTTCTAAGACCAAACTCGGCAATAATCGAAGCAGTTTTGTCGGTGACTATCAACCTCTAACACGATTCACACAAGATCGTACATCACCAACATCAGTGTGTGTATAAAATCAGTCAAGTGTAGCTTATGGAACGTGTGATCGTACATTGGTGTCATCACAATCACCGTTCTAGGGTTTTTCTTCCCGAACAATGACCTTTGCTCCCTCTCGATTATGCGGTTAACCTTTGTCACCTCTACAAGATCTAGGTGCGACCATGACCTCTCGATGGTTGATCTGATCCACCTCCACTAGGAGAAGCTTAATAACGTTTTCATGACGGATGAGCTCGAATATAGGGTTCGCAGAGTTGTGCATCACATTCTCCTAAGTGAAGAAAAACACACAATGTTAAGAAAAACACAGAATTGTACCATCGCTTGATGTTCAAGAAGAAGAATAAGGAAGAGAGATTGATGAAACTATAAAGCGTAAACATATAGAGAAACGAGAAGAAACATTAAAAAAAAAGATATAATAAAAAATTTACAAAAACATAATAGTTAAATTTAAAATAATTTGTGACAATTTATAAAATTACCAGCAATTAAAATATTTTTAATGGTTTTTCTTAACCGTTATAAAATAACCACTAAGAATTTTATTTTGTAGTGAGTACTCACACAGTCCGTGATTATAATATATTATATCAAAAGTTTTACATAATTCATCAAAATTACACTTTCAAAAACATGAAACAACATCAAGACTCTTGAATTTCGTAAGAATCTCAATAAAGCACAAACAACATCTGGACTCTCACTTGCAAATCTAGAATCACACCAGACAAGACCCAGAAACTTGAGAAATACCAAACCTTGATAATGACTCTCCCTAACCAACCAAACCTCTTTTTCCAACTCTCTTACACCAAGCAAAATTAAATGCTCTAAGAATTCAAAGAACACCTCACGAATAGCTGTAAATCTGTATATTTCAGAGAGAGAAAGAATTTTCCAAAGTATTCACATTGATTTTGCGCTCAAAATGACAACTGTCTTTACTCTCTCTAAAAAACCAGACTTTATAGTCTATCTGTTAACATATTCAATATGTTGATTTATCTGTTCAATTTGTTGATTTCACTTGACTTAAGTGAAATCAATTGATTTAATAATAATTAAGCTAAATGAAAGTGATAATTATAAAACTATAGCAACATCCAATTAACTTGTTAAAAACCATTTAATAGGCTAAAAGACTACAACCAGACACAAGAAACATATATTGTGTCAAATAGTCTTCATGTTAAGCTCCAATCTTCAAGCTTTAAGATCTTTATTTGATAGCCAGATTAAGCACACATGAAGTTTGATCAACACCCCATTTCTTCAAGTCTTCATCAACTTTATCAACACTTCATATCCTCATCAAGTTACTATACAATATCTTCATCAAATCTCTATGCCTCAAAGTCATTTGTGCTAATACCATCCTTTTTAGGAACAAGGATAACTGTTATAACATATGAACTCCAACTTTCGCTAAGCCATCCTTTCTCTATGAGTCGCTATGCTTGCTTTTCTATTTCTTTAGTCTCTTATAGATTACCTTTATAAACTAGTTTATTTGGAATTGATGCTCCCAGAATTAAGTCCATGCTAGGTTTAATACTTATTTTTGGAGGTAAACTGTTCTTACGGGGACAATGTATATTTTGCAAAGTCTCCAAAATAGGCTTCAAGGGTCCACAGTCGTTGCTCTAAGGGTCTCTTGTCCTCAAATCTCGAATTAGAGGGAGGGTGGCTGCAATAGAAACTCTGAGGCCAAAGTCAGTTTGAGATATAGGGGTCAAATGTCAGTAAAAATGTAAGCATGTACTTCGTAAAATGTTCCTTTTATACTAGGTTCATGGGCCTTACCTGGTTAGGCTTTGGTTTATTTTTTTGCTAATCATAATAGGTTGGGTAATCTTGAGTTAACCTTGTTCAAAGTGATTAGGATGACTTGACCTTGCCGGCCAGGTCGAGTACATGTCGACATACAATGCCGACATGTGTCCGACTAAGCCATGTACAAGGTAGTTTCTTTAGATAGGTAATCTTCAGTGGCTTCTTAGGGTTGTATTTCTTAGGAAATATATTCTCATACTCTTTAAAAAGTTCCTCCATACCTAAAGATAGAGGAACTTTCACAGAGAACAAACACATACTATCAAGCATCAACATAGATAAAGGTTGTTTTGTCACTTTCGGTCTCTTCACTTCTTTTTCTCTTAAGAAAAGGCCTTTTGCACTCTTTTGTTTCATTTGGCTCACCTTTTTCTACCAATTTTTCTTTTTTTTTCTCTCTTTTTCCCTTTTCACTCTCATTTTTATTTGATCCTCACAAACCCATCAAGGTGATAAAGGTGTTAAGGACACCTTTTTCCCTTTAAATAAGAAAGAATATTTATTGGTCAGCCCATCATGAATCACTTTTCTATCATATTATCATGGCCTTCCCAATAATAGGTGACTCGCTTCCATAGGAACCACATCACATACCACTTCATCTCTATACTTACCTATAGAAAATAAATTTTGACTCATTTATCTACAACCAACTATCCACATTCTCACTTAACCATTGCAAAGTATGCGATCTAGGGTGTAGATGTTGTCAATCCAAGCTTTTCTACCATCCTTTTACTTGCTACATTCATATAACTCCCTCCATCAATAATAAGTGAACATACCTTTTTCGTAATTAAACATCTAAAATGGAAAATATTTATTCTTTAGGTCTCATCCTCATCCTTTCTCAGACTTCCCGACAACCTCTTGACCGTCAAAAGATCTCTCTCTAATGGTGATACTTCACACTCCTTTTATTCATCATTGTTAATTTGTTCAAACTCACAAGATGATGACGCATAAAGTTCTTTTGTTAGGACACTTAGATGCTACATGCCCTATTTCCAAACATTTAAAACATTGAATGAAACTAGTATTAGTTTAAGAATTTACTTTACCACTTGAGGTGTCCTTCCCATTTAGTGTGGTAATGGTAGAGAGAGCTCCCTCCTTATTAGAATCATATTTATCTCTCTATGAAGTAGAAGATTTCTTGTAAGAACTTTGTCTCTTTAGTTGGTATTCGACTGTAGTTGCTTGGTGAATAAGTTCTTCCAAAGTTTCGTAATGGTACATCTCCACTACATCCTGAATCTCCCAATTCAAACCATTCAAGAATCTAGCAATTGTAGCCATAAATGTTTCCTCTAATTCAATTTTCATCAACGTTACCTCCATGTCTTGAACATATTATTCAACACTTTGATTGCCTTGTGTAAGTCTTTGCAATTTATTGAATAACTCTTTCCTGTAATAAGGAGGTACAAATATTTCCTTCATCGCTTCCTTCAAGTACTCAAGTGTTGTTATTGGTCACCTTTTTCTCCTCGCTATGTCCAAATTGATTTGATTCCACCAATTCATAGTATAGCCTTCAGATTCCATAGTTTCCATGAGGACTTTATCATCATTTTCATAGTCGTATGAGTGGAAATTTTGATTGACCTTCATCTCCCATGCAAGGTAGGCTTCTGGATCATTTGCTCCATTGAACTTGGGAATAACCTTCTTCATCATCTACTCTCTCCAAAATATCTTATTTTCCCTTTCTTCATGAATTAGTCTCATTCTTCTTGGTCTTAAATTGAATTCCTCTTCTCTTCTAGGGTTGTAGTTATCCCTTTCTCCTTGAAGTCTCTTGCCTCTTCTAGGTATTACATCATGCTTATCCTCGTCATGAAAAAAAGGGGTTGACTCTTCTCATCTTGTTCTTTTTCTTTCCATTTCTTCCAATCTTCATTAGATTTCTGAAGTCCTTCAACTTGTTGTAATTGGCTCATTTGGGTAATGAGATTTTCTAAGGTCCCCATAATTGTTGAAGTTATAGGTGACGGAGGATTATTTCCCTGTGAAGAATTCATGTCCTGCAAAAAGGTTAATAAAACAAAATAACATAAATTATAAAGTGATAACGTTGTCGTTGACGCGATCAAATTAATACTACTTATCTTTAACATCTTCAGTATTGTTAAGAAAGTAGTCAACAAAATAGAAAGGGTAAAGTAACCCAAAGTCGTCTCCCAACGAACACGGAATTGATTTTTAACAAATTAGTTCTTATAAAACTATACAAATGAGTTAGTCAAATAAAATAAAAAATATAGGGGATTAAGATAAACATAGATAGAAATAAAATTTAAAAGATAAAAAGAAATAAAAACAATAGTAAAGAAAATAGATTGATTCCATTGCTTTTTCAAAATAGATTTATCATCGGTTATCCATAGATTATTGCTCAATTAATTATTGTTATAGATTTACAAATTAATTAATGTAAAATCTCAATTACTTTGTTGGCGTTCTCACTTTTAACCAAAGTACAGTCTCAATTAAAAGTGAGAACTTTTAGATTATCCATAGTAAATTCAACCAAAGTACAGTCTTAATCAAATTTTACTATGCCTAATCATGTTTATTCTTTTATCTCTTCACAAAATAAAAAGCTTAATTAATCAAAGCAAAGTCTCGATTAATTTTCGTTAGAGTAAATACCTTTAACCAAAGTAAAGTCTCAATTATTGGTAAAACCTCATTCAATCACATGAAAGTTTCTAAATAAAATCAAAGTAAAGTCTCAATTAAATTTAAAAACCCTTGAACTAATATGATCAACATGCATATAGATTTAAAATCATTACTTTTTACGTGATTCAAAGATAAAAGACATAGATGAATTAAAACCTCAACAATAATAAAAAGAATAAAGAAATTAATTCATTCTAACCTCAAAATCCAATTAAGAAAATACAATGGAATCAACCCAAGAAGTTTAGAACTCCATGAATGCAACATAAAGAGAGAAGAATAGAGAGAAGAAAAGAGAGAGAAAGAAATTAGGCCCCCCTAAGGGTTCCTAAATTTCGAAGTGTCGAGCTTGTCCTTTTTGCTTCACCCTTGATATCTTTATATAGGAATTGGACTAGGCTTTTCTATTGCTAAAACCTCTCAAATATCTTTTAAAATAAAGATTTAAAAATAAATATTCAAAGATATTTGGAGAGATATAAACTATTTGACAAATATAGTTGGTTAATAATTTATGATATAATTAAATAAATTAATTATTTAAAGATATCTGATAAATTATCACCAAATAATATTTGTATTAATTTTCTAAATAGCCCATTTTTATTTTTGTAGTCCAATTTTGCAGAGACATCCAAAAATATCAATATTTGCTGTTAAACCCTTCTCTTTTAACTAGTCTTTGACTTTTTTGACCAGATTTTACCCACTTTGACCATTTCAGTATCCATTGGGACGATGACACGTGGCAGCTCCTTCTCTTTCCCAAATTAGGGTTTCGCAGATGCTTGTAGTTGCTCAAACGGCGTGCGGCGCGATGGTCGTCTTCTCCAACGAAGGCGCGGTGATGGAGGCACATATCTGTGGAGATAATGGCGTGACAGTTGTTGCGAGATCTTCGAAGGTGGTGAAGTTGCTGCCATGGCTACTGCAGTTGCGTTCGTGAATGGTGCAGGCATGGAGGTTCTGCTCACGGTGGTTTCCGGCGAGAAGGTGATGTTGCTTCTAGATTCTCGCAAGGATGCAGGCGGTGGCAGCCACAAGGTCTGCAGGTGCTGCCATGGAGTTGTTGCGGTGAACGAACTCACGATGGTGGTGCAGATCTGCGTTCTCGGGAACGACGTGAAGGTGATGGCGTGCTGCTATGGTGGTGCATTTTCCGGCAAGTGGTGGAGGTTTCTTGCGGTGGCGGAACAATGACTGCCGGCGTTGGAATGTGACGCTAGGGTTTCTGGTTTGTGGGAGAGATGGAAGATGATGACGTGGCAGTGTCTAATTGGTGCATATGTGTTTGCAAGGATTAATGCCACGTGGCTTGTTTTGATTGGCCAATTTTAAAAGTTGAGGATTGCCACATGGCAACATCTGGTTGAAATGGGTTTAAGTGGTAGGAGGGGTGCAACTTAGTAAGAACTGGGGGTGCAGAATAGGTTTTTTGTGGGCCATTTGGAAATAGGAGAGTGTTTAAGTAATGTATGGGGTGCAAAAGTGATTTTTTTAGAACTTCCTGATTTTAGCCTTATCCAAAGGTGTTTGTAACTTTAATTAATTTATTTTCCCACCTTGAATGAGCTTAATCTTAACTTCAGCTGCATCAACAAACATTAAAATATTCAAAAATAATTTATGCAGCTAAAAATAACTTTTTAACACATTTTTATCAAACAAGCTCAAGTAGCCTAATTGTTAGAATTATCAATTAAATCAATCTTTAAGCACATAAATTCAATTAAATACCCAGAATTAAACACTGAATGAGGGCAAAAATACGCACTCATCATTCGCTTATGTGTATCACTCAAAAGTTCACTCGTGTATTACACTTGTAGGATTTTTCTTGAATGTACCTTCTTGCCTATTACCACTCAACTCCCTGTAGTGTTTGGAGAAGAACTACAGTAATTTCACAAAAGAATATCAATCAATGTGAAAAATGTTACAAAATCTAAGCTTGACTTAAGGGGCCAGATAAAACAAAAATCTAGACAAAACTTTTAAGAATTTGAAAGACACCAAACAATAAAAGCTAGACACAATACAAAGGACTTCCAAAAAGAATTTAATTTAGACAATGTAGAGCTTTGACTATAATTTGAAATAATTCAACAAATCAACAATTATAAGCATATATGGTAGTATAAGATGATGTCGGACTTTTTTAATTGTCTTTTTCTTTGGACCCTCACTTTTTCTTTTGCTTTTGAAATATACCTAAGTCTACTAATTCTTTGAATTTTCTTTCAATTTTTGTAGTTAAAACACATAAAAACACAGAAATTGTCAAAAAAAATTCTTGTTGGCAAAACACGCTCGTTGGGTGAGCAGATTGTCTCGCTGGGCGAGGGAGTGGTAGCTTGCTAGGCGAGAAGTTGCTTCTACAATTCTCTCGCTAGGTGAGATTTTTAGGTTGTTGGGCGAGAGTGCGCCGTTAGAAACCCTAATTTAGTGAACATAATGCTTTTAAAACCCAAAACAATTATTGAGAACAGAAATAGATAATTTCTACGAATCAAATGCAAAAGTACTCAATTTTTAAAATGAAGAACACACGAACACAAATAGCAAAAGTTTTTTTTATGACAGAAAAATAAGATGAGAGAAGAAATTCAAACAAGAATCTAGCTCTATATACTAAATGATACAATCTTAATAGAAAGGATGATGATCTTTTCTGAATTTGAATATCTCTTGTAAAATAGATGAACAATTAGAAAGATAAGTCAAAGTTTATAATTTTTATAAAACCTCTCCGCTCGTAGCAGCCTTCTAATGTAAGCACGAAACATACGAACCTCCCCGCTCATATCCTCACACGAGAGCATCATAATATGAACCTCCCTGCTCATATTATCATGTGTTCACCACTAGCCATGAACCTACCCACTCTTGACACACACAAGCACCTCCTGGTCCAAGTCTCACATCACATCATACCATCCCATACATATGCACATATAGTTCACATAATCACATAAATGTAGAGGCATTCACCATAGCATGACATACATGCAACACTATACAATGTTCATCCCACACGAATGAATGCCAACACTTAAGTACTTGCAATGCCATGCAATCAAGTACCACGCACAACCATAATTCTTACACCAAAATTTCTAAGAAATGTATCATCATAAAACAAAAAATACTGCAATAATGTGTGACATTTTTTGCAAACTACAGAGCTCAAATTGACGATCCGACCTCAATTTCACTACAACTGTGCAGATCAGAAATAAACGTAGTCGCCCAACGACCAAGTCACTCGTCCAACAACCAAGTCACTCGCCTAGCGACCACTAACACTTTTAGAGTACAAAAAATGATGTGAAACAACACAATTTTATGAATCTTTAAACCACTAACTTTAAAATATACCAAATAGCATTGTACCTCACTAATTCGCACTTAACCATTCAAATCCAAATTCCCCTTCATTATTCCTAAAACTAATACAGGATACAAAATTACTAACCCGTAATTGCTTATATTTTCCATAGTATTATAAGAACCAAATCACAGTTATAGTAGTAAGGACAACGTCACGGCACAAAAGCCATAAGAATTCCCGACATGACCAGAGTTCGCAATGGCTTAAACACCATTTATAAACAACATGACTTAAACATTTCATATACTATATAATCCCTATTTTAGTACCACCAGATAAAACTCATTTCACTTTATAACTCAACAACACGCACTACCAAAAACACCTCAACTTCAAACGAATTGGCATCTAAACTTGAACCTTTATTTTAATACTCCTATTTTGGTCTCTTTCGTTTGCATAAAACCCACCAATTGAACTTCTTGAATTTTCTTTCAACTAAACTAAAAGAATATATTGCTAAGCACTTAAGGTGTGTACTGCACCACACTAGAATGTACAAAAGTCTCATCAAAAGCAAATGTGTGCATCAAATAATATTAAAACAAAAAGCTAAAGTGGTTTGTTTGTCTCCACCACCACGTGAAACAAAAAGAAAAGAAATCAAAGCATGTCGTGGGTCCCTCCAATGTACCAAGCCATGAGCAAAACCTAAATTCCAAACAACACTTTGGTAGCACCCACCTACATTGGTTCAATGCATCACTGTGATTCATGCACTAACGCAACCACGACGAACACTGTCACGGACTGCACCTACGATAAACTACAAGGGGGATGGTTCACGCAACGTTTGGGAGACCAAAGCTACGATTCAAGCCTCGGAAGGAAAGGAGTTAAAAAAGAAACCACTATGCTTTCTTATATAAATACCATTAAAATGTAAAGCGTGATAGAGTGCAAAGAAGCACCCGTACGAAACACAACAGATTTCAAATGCAAAAGCTATATGAAAAGAGGATCATCTGCCTAGAACAACTATGAAGCATATAAATCCGTAAACATCACCAAGAAAAATGAGACAAACATCACGTGAAGAGGCATACACAAGACAGAACCCAAGTTCTCCCAACATGACAAAGTACTCTCAACCACTTGAACTAGTACTATTCCTTGTCATAACTCTCGCATTAAATGCCACAATTTCCATTACATGCATTTATATTAAATAATTATTTATCTAATTATTTAATTTTTTTCTCGGGTTTTACACACCATAACTTATCTTTGATAAGAATCAGACAATATAGATGCCATAATCAATAAGATTGATAGGTCAAGAGAGGTTCGCTACAAAGACCATCTCTTTAATAAGAACCTAAGGTTCAAGCCAAGAACAAAGAGAATCCTTTCTTTAATGAACTAAAATTCAATATATGACTGAAAAGTGATACAAAGTTCTAAAAATGCGAATTAAATAGATTCTCCTAGGACTCTAAAGATAGGCCCAACAATAAAGGTCTGACGACCAACTTAAGAAAATAAAAATATAAAACATTAAACAAATGCGAACGCGGCGCCCAGCGGCGTGCTTGGCTCGTCCAACAACCGTTTGTTACTGACTTAGCTTGCCCAATGACTTTAGTAAACTACAAAACACTTGGAATTTATTCTTTAAGTCATGATCATCTTATTCTTTGAGTTCCTAGGTTTGCGGAACATCATAAACTTGTTAAAATTTATTCTTCCAATCTTTTATCCCTTGACTTTGTCATAGGTAATTTGAATTGCCATAATTCCTCTCCAAATTCTTCTTCAAATTCTTTTTGTATGGATTCTAAAGATAGTCCTCTATCAGGAAGTTATCCTGATACTCTACTAGTCATACACATTCATATAGAGAATAATGGACTAAGGCTTGAGAGTGGTAGGAGGTCCTGGTCAAGAGAACTTTTTGAAGTCCTACTGACCTATATAGAACTAACGTTGTGGATGAAGGATATCCATCAAAAGTGCTAAAACTTTCTTGTAGTCCAACATTAATTCATTTTATTCAGATGATTGAGTCTAGAATAGTCTTTTTTGATGTGACTTGTGTTTTAAGAATGTATGATTTGCGTAACTTATCAATATTGTCTGTTAATGGTTATATGATAATTCTTTTGTATATTAACTTACACTCATTTGTTTTTGCATTTTTTTTAAACTTATTTTATGTCTTTTGTTCAAAGTTTCTTATTTTGCATTTACTTGATACACTTGTTATGTTTGTTATATTAGATGGTTGGGGTAAACATAATAGTATGATCTAGTATTTGGATTATCAACTGACTTTGATATCTTAATTATGCATTGTTTCCCTTAATGGTTTAGACAATTAATTGCAAGTTAGAATAACCGATTTATGATAATTTAATCTTTTTAATTTTTATTATGTAATAATTACTTATTTTCAGTAATATTCCTTTTCCTCTACATCACTTTCTGTTCTTACAATTGAATACTTAAATAAGTATAAACTTCCAAAAATTTTTAAGATGGAAATGTGTTTTGTATCGTACGTTATTTTTATTTGTATCTACTTTAATTTAGTATAAGTTTGTCAATTTATAACTTTTCGGTTAAAATTACATTTTAGTTAAAATATGAAAAATTATAAAATTTTTATAACTGGTTAGATATAAAAATTTGAAAGTTCCTTTAATATTTACACATGCATATACAAGAGAGGAGAGAGAATAATTATAATAATTATAGAAAAATATTATTATCAAATAAAAATTATGGGTGTTAAAAAGGAAAAAGAAATGAACTAAACTTTTTTTTAGTTTAAAATTTAAAATTAACACATGCAAGTTATAAATATTTTAAAAAAGTTCCAAATGCAATCGTTAATTTATGTTTATAAATAAGTTAATGTTATTTTTTTTTCTCTTTAAGAAAGCATTTTATTTAAATATGTTATTATAGGGATAAAATATATCCATCTAGCAAAGTCTTCTAAGTGATCCTTTTAGTCTCCAAAGTCTTTGTTTTAAGGGTATCTCATCCTCGACTCTCAAGTGCGAGAAGGGGAAGGTGTCTACAAAAGACACTTTGATGCTAAAGTCAGTCCTAGATATTGTGCTCTGATGTTAGAATAGTAACATAATCATGTGTTTCGTAAAATGTGTATTTTATAGTAGGGTTCATTGCCCTTACCTGGTTGGGCTTTGATTTAGTAGTCTTAATTACTGCTAATCATGATTGGTTAGGTAATTTGGAGTTATTTTCCTTTGAGATGATTAGACTAACTTTGATTAGCTAGCTTGTCTAAGTACATGTCGTCTTACTAGGCCGACATGTACCTGGCTAGGTCGTGTACTAGATGGTTCCTTTGGGTGGGTGGTCTTTAGTAGTCTTCTTGGGAATTGGTGTCCTAGGGAGGACGAGGACGGGTAACCTCTTATTCAAGACGAGGATGACTAGTCTCTTGTTTGGGATGAGGATGAGTAACCCATCACCCTTTTGGGGTCGCTTCTTATGATTGTTTATCATAGGAGATAAGGACGTGTAGTCCCTTGTCTAGGACGAGGGAGAGTAGTCCACCACCTCTAGGGTTGCTTCTTTGGATCATGTACCCTAGGAGACGAGGACAAGTAGTCAAAAATATATTATTCATTTTGTAAAGTAAATTGTGGGATTTGATAATGATGAAATTTGATGCTTTTTATGTAATAAAATGAACTAATATATGATTATTATCCGTTTGTCAATTAAACTTTTTCTTACGTTTATATTCATTCTAAATTTATTAAATGGGGTTAATTTATTTTTGTATTTATTCAATAGGGTTGAATTTTTAAAATATTACAAAATAGGGTCAAGTCTTCGTAGGTACGACAATTTCGTGAAATCATCAGACTTAAGTTAAAACTATATATATATTTTTTATTTCTACTTAAGTAGTATGGATTAGCACTACTCCAACTTTTGTTTTTTAAATATTTTTTCATAATTTTATTTTTTATTTTTTAAGATTTTAAGTAATTTATTGTATAGAATGACTAAAAATTAAATAAAATAAATATTATTAATATTGTAATTATTTTTAATATTTTAATTACTTTAATTAAATATTTTTATTTATATTAATAGAGTAAATAATTGAAAAATTTGTTATAATAAGATTAAATATAATTCTTAAATAATATAAAAATATAAAAATTTAATAGCGTCAGCAAATAAATAATACAATACATTTATTTATATGGACAATTTTCCTTATTTATATATCATTTTTAATTTTCTTCAAGTTCTTACTAATCTACCATTTTTCTGTGATATGTATTCAATTGTATTCAATTTTCCTTATTTATATATCATTGTATTCAATTAATTTAAATTAATATTAAGTATTAAATTATTTAAACAAAAATCCAAAAAATAGATATAATTAACACATAATAGAATAACAATAAAAAAATAATTTTACTTTAAACGGAACTAAAAATGACTTCAGCATCAAAATAATTGACGATTTTTATTTTTTTTAAGTGAAGTCATCACCAATAAAGACTTAATCTTATTCTATAATATTTTAAAAATCCAACTGTGTAAATATAAAAGTAAATTAACTCATTTGATGAATTAACCCATTCTAAATTCTAAACATTATATAGCGATCCCTTATGGTAAATTAACCCATTCTAAATTCTAAACATTATATAGCAAAAATGGAAAGATCACATCACGTTATTGCTCTATAAAATATAGCCGTTAGGATGGCCAAACCACAAAGCAATTCAAAATAAGTCGACCGTTGGATAAATATTCAAAACAACTATCGGTACAGTGAGTATGAGACTATTGCCCCCACTTTTCCCTTAAACCGTGGCAGAGTCCAGGAGAGATATGCAGAACAAAAGAATGGCCGTTAACGAAGAACAGAAACGGAGCCCCATAAGCCAAAAGATCCCATTAGCAGATTCCAATGTCCAAAACATGGTCACCCTTTTATCCCCAAGGTTCAAATCTGCAGCTGCTATGGCTGGATGGGATGAAGAGGCATTGTTATTGGCCAGCCTCATCGTTGAAGATACGCCAGTTAGAAATTCCAAGCACAAGAAACGCCCTCCTCTGAATTCCAGTTCTCCATCCACCAACTCATCAAGGTAGTGTCTCTTTCTTCTCGACAAAACTTAGATGCAATTTTCATAATCAGAATAAGAAATTAACCTTTCGTAACCTATGTTACACTGTAGTGGAAAATGAAAAATATTTTGAGATGAAACTGTAATTTTGATCGAAGAGTGGTAACAAAAAATTCCTATCAATTATTTTTTTTTTGTGCTTGTTTTTGCCATTCTTTTTGTCTTTTTTCTTGGTAAAGATTTTTTTCTCAATAATTATGGTTTTAGGATACGTAGAGCTCGGAGGACTTCACAACAACCAATCCCTGTAATTCTTGATCTTGATGCAGAAGAAACTCCCAAAAAGGGTAATTTCATTAGAAGTCTCAATTTTATAGTTGTTTGCTTTCTTGTGTTTTCTTGTGTTGTAACTAATTGCTTTGATGAACAGAAAGTGGGAGAAAGAAGGAAGAAAGGGCTTGTGTAAATAACGAGGGAAGCAAAGGAGCAGGAGATGGGAATGAATCGAAAAAGAAGAACCCGGGTGGCCCTTCTTCTAGTTCTGCTTTACCCTGCATTGATAAACTTAGGGACGAGCTTTCATGTGCTGTAAGAGCCTTGTGATGTTTATTGGTGCTGATTTTTATCTAGTTTCATATATATGTTTTTTTTTTTAATGTGTATATGTTTTCTGCAGATTTGTTTGGAAATATGCTTTGAGCCAAGTACCACTCCTTGTGGTCACAGGTAAATCACAAATCAGGGTCAAACACCCCACAAAACTGAACTTTTTCTTTGACAATTGAAATCGCTAGAATTTCCCAATTTAATAGATTTCTGTCAAAAAATCTACAATTGTTCATCCCTTGCAGAAATTTATTCTACAAAAATTGCTTCAGGGGTTACTCAATTTAATTTTTAATATATCAAATCCTAGATTTCGGGTGTGAATTCAGTATTTCAGCTATTGCAGACAAATATGCTAGTAATTTTTCCATGGGGTACCAAATTTAAGTCTTAATATACATGAATGCCTAGATTTCTGATTGTTCAATTCTGCAGCTTCTGTAGAAAATGTCTACGATCTGCCGCAGACAAGTGTGGCAAAAAGTGCCCCAAATGCAGGCAATTAATAAGGTGTTAGTCTATATTATTTTTCTATCACTTTACAAAAGTACATGTTTTGAATTAATTTCTGCCCCAGAAGCATTGTATTTGGGTAGCTTATTTATATAATCCCTCTTGATGAATTGCAGCAATGGACGATCATGCACTGTAAACACAGTCCTCTGGAACACAATCCAGCTCCTGTTTCCCCAAGAAATTGAGGCAAGAAAAGCAGTGGGGTCCTTGAATAGTCGCGAACAAGGTAAAAATCTGAGTCCTGAAACAGCATTTTATGCTAACCTAAGGAATAGAAGCATACAACGTTCTGGTGGGGCTTCAAGCAGAAACAATTCAAGGAGGGGTGTGGCAGTGACATCAACAACACAGGAGGATGAGGATGCTGCATTGGCTAGAAGGTTACATAGAGAAATTAATGAAGAAAGCCCAGGAACAACTCGAATGAGGACAAGACGAGGGGGTTCCTACTAGCCAACATCAGGATGCAGCTTTGGCTCTAAGGTTGCAGAGAGAAGAGTTCATCCAAACTTTTAGGGAGAGTAGCCAGGAACAGACTATTAGGCTACCTTCATCGTCTTTTGCAAGAGAAAATTTGAGGGCTATGGCCTCTAGAGCCATGAATCCGAGGACTCGTGACAGAAGAAGATGATCCTCCTCGGGTGAAGGTGCTGAAAAATATTTTGAACCATGTGAATTTTTCTTTCACAGGACACTGTTAACCATGAAGCACATGTTGTGTATTGCTTTTGGTTTTCAAAATGAACTTTGAAAACTCAATTCAGTAAACTAAAACTGTTGTGTTGAGCATTTTAAGTTGTATTGTTTGACCATGGAGCATTTTACAATAACTATTTATATTTCTATGTCATTTTATGGTGATCTCATAATTTGAAGTGCCATTGTTTTGGTTTTGAATTGAGGGTTCAAACTAAATTGTGCAAACTCAACCAGCATTCTGAATTCTGATGCATTTTATTTTGTTGATGTTTGCAAATGTCATCAACTCCGTGTAAACGTTGTAAAAGCAAAAGCAGTTTAGTGGACTTTTGAAGCTCAATTGTTAAGAAGTCGATTTATTTTCCCATCTAGCACACTTTTTCCAAAATATAAGTCGTGTGCACAATATTTACACACTTTTATTTCCCAACCAGCTCAATTTTGTTTTTTTTTTCTTATACCAGTCTAAATTCGGTCCGAGTAGCCTGAATTCTGTACTGTTTTTTTTTAAATAAATAAAAATGAAGATTTTTTCTTTTTTTAATAAAATACTTTTAAGAGTTAATTATTTTTATGAAAAATGTTGCATTAGAGGTTAAAATTATTTTTTTAAAAAAATAGATTTAATATTGTGTTTTTAGTTATTTTAGGTATTATTTGAAACAATGAAAAAATAAATAATTTTTTTTGTCTTTTTGAATTTGTTGATTTTAAAATAGATTTTGTATTGTGTAGTAAGTTATTTTATACGCAATTTGAAAATATAAAAGTCAATTTAATTTAATTTTTTTTACTTTGTTGATTAATTTTCTTTTTATAATTGTGATTTTGGAAAAAAAATTATGAATTATAATAGAGGTAACTAAAGTAAAAATAATTAATATATAATGTTTAATGTGGTATTGTATTATTTATTTTTTAATCTTTATTAAATATTTTAAATTAAAAAAGTTGGTTGAAGTACAAATTTATTTTTTATTTATATATTTAAATTTTGATTTGTTTATAATGATAAAATATTTATTTTTACACAAAAATAAATAATGTAAAATTTATTGTTAGAATTTATAGTAGGTATTAAATTTAAGAAAAATGATATATTAACATCCATTTATTGAGAACTTCTCTCACAACTTGATGCGACATTGTTACTTTCTATTTTTTTTTTAATCTTTTTCATTTTGCACGTTGGTTCTCCTTGGAAGGAAGCGAGAAGAGAAAAAACCAAAGAACCAAAGGTGCAAATGCAAATGGGAAGAGAAAAAGCAGAAAGTGTGAAAGGATGTGTGAAACCACTGTGCAATATTTTTGCTTACCCATGACTACAAAAGTGCTAACCTATGGTATACATTTTGAACATGTTTGAAAGGATGTACAAAACTTATTTCAATCTTCACTCTCTTCATTACCAGTGGGGAGTATATGTTGGTAAGTCAAGAAATAAAATTTTTGTAATTTAATTAATAACATATGAATTCATTCCCTTACTATGTGTCAACCCGTGACTTAATAAATGTTAACCCAGGTGCAATGCTTTGCACATGAATTTTTTCTTTCTTCAATAACTTCAATAGTGGCACTTTCATGCCTTGAGTTCATATGATAAAGTTAAATCTTCATACTCATATTCCTTCAAGTGAGTCTAGTTTGCCCCTCTTTGTTGTTTGGAAAAGGAAAATAAAGGTGTCTATATTTCTTGTTCACTACCAGTGTGCAATACTTTTGCTTACCCATGGCTACATAAGTGCTAACCTGTGGTATACATTTTGAACATGTGTGAAAGGATGTACAAAACCTATTTCAATCTTCACTCTCTTCATTACTAGTGGGGAGTATATGTTGGTGAGTAAAGAAATAAATTTTTTGTAATTTAATTAACAACAATGAATTCATCCCCTTCCTATGTGTCAACTCGTGACTTAATAAATGCTAACCCATGTGCAATGCTTTGCACAAGAATTTTTCTTTATTCAATAACTTCAATAGTGGCACTTTCATGTCTTGAGTTCATATGATAAAGTTAAATCTTCATACTCATATTCCTTCAAGTGAGTCTAGTTTGCCCCTCTTTGTTGTTTGGAAAAGGAAAATAAAGGTGTCTATATTTCTTGTTCACTACCAGTGTGCAATATTTTTGCTTACCCATGGCTACATAAGTGCTAACCTGTGGTATACATTTTGAACATGTGTGAAAGGATGTACAAGATAGAAATTTGAATAGTTCTCTTGGGTGTTGATGCCAAAGTGTTCCATGTCGAAGCATTAACAAGTCTTTTCCAAATTGCAGGGTGAGAGTAAATTTTTGAATTAAACATCTTCCTTGGCACATTATGACAAGGGTAATATAATAAATTAGCCTTGGCACCTCCCAATAAAGTTGAAAAGTGTTGTCATAATTAGAAGGTGAAGTGAGACCATTTATTTCAAATATGTGTTAGCTTTTACGGTGGTCAAACTAAATTTCTTAATTGGCACATTATCTCAATTGAAGTATGTGTCACCTTTTACAAAACTAATATAATAAATCAGCTTTGGCATCGCCCAATAAAGTTGACAAGTGTTGTCATAATTAGAAGGTGCAAGTGAGGCCATTTATTTCAAATATGTGCCAGCTTTTCCAATGGTGACAGTAAATGTTTGAATTGGCACGTTATCCCAATTGAAGTATCTATCACCTTTTAGAAGAGTAATATAATTAATCAGCTTTGACAATTCCCAATAAAGTTGACCAATCTTGTCATAATTAGAAGGTGCAAGTGAGGCTAGCTTTTACAGTGGTGAGAGTAAATATCTTTCTTGGCACGCTATCCAGGTGAAGGTAGTCAAGTCTATTTAAGGTTGTGGTTCCTTGGTTTGAAAGTTGTGAAGTGCTCTAGTATAATAAGTAAAAATGGTTTTATTTGAGGACTTGAACGCATATAATTCCTTTAATGCTGCTATTGATTTCAAAGATGGAAGGTTCTCTTTATGTAGATTTGCAAATGGCGTTACTCTTAACCATATGCGCATCATCATAAGAAGTCATTTGATAGGACCATTTGAGCCCCCACTCAGCCATGTTTGGTACCATGTCCCTCCTGAATTTGTTGCGCAAGGCATTGATGAGTCCTTTTTTATAAGGAATGACGAAGATCTTCAACATGCCATTCAGTGGCACGCAATGATGGTCCCGACAACGACAATATCTTTTTATGTTAACTTCATGAAAGTTGAGAAGTGTGACAACTTTGTTCATATTTAGTTTTCTTTTACATGTTTTAACATTGTACTTTAAGATGGTTGAACTTGTTCACTTTATCTAAAGAAATTGTTGTTCACTATTTAGCAATGAAGCATTTGGAATGATTAAGTTCTTGCATTACTGATGTGCGAATTTGTGTTAAACATGACAAACTCTTACAAACACATAAAGACAACCTAATGCATATGTAATACAATATTAAAGTACATATTTGTCCTTTTAATCAACGTAGAGGTGTCCAGTTCCACACCGAGGTCGATGCCTGTTTCTGGTGGGTTCCTCCTATGCACTTCAGGTCTAGGTTCTTCAACCTGTGAAGGTTGTCGTTCATGTTCCTCATCAAGTTCATGATCATCATTTGCAACAGATGATGATGCTTGTGTGTAAGGATTGTGGACGTAGTAAACTGAGTCTTGTTGTGGCTGATGCAAACCTTCAAAGAAATTTGGACTTTGAGAATATGTATGCAACCACGGTTGTGCAAAAGGTGGTGTTTCAACATAAGTTGCAAACATACTTGGTATGCCTAGTTCTGAGTTTGGTGACACTGAATTCCTTGTTCCCTCCATACCTTGTGGTGGAGGAGGAGTGTTTAAGTCATGCGTAGTTTGTGGTGGTGGAGGAACATTTGTCGATGTTGATTGACGATGCATTCTAGGATCATTTAACATTTGTGGAACTGACAAATATAAATATGAGTTTGAAGTATACCATGACATGTACTCCATTGTGTGTTGAAGTGGCCCAAGCATCGGTACTCCAGTCAACGTAAGGTCACGCCGATTATTCCATACCTGTATCCATTGCGCATGTCTAGTAACCCAGTTCTCATCTTGTCGCCCTCTCATGTCTACTTTATGTAAATGATCAAGGTTGTTGGGTTCTTCAGGAATCTCCTGTGATAGGCGAAATTGTAACTTGACCTTGTCGGACTGGTGCCATTCGACAATGGCAAAATAAATTAAACTTGTGCATGACGTTCACATTGCTTGGTCGCGATATGCTCCAACATCAATGATAGAGCCCAATCCCTCATAAGAAACCCAAATAAACTACAACAATCATTGAAAATGTCAATTATTAAGTTACAACCATTTATCGGTACACAAATCTATAATGTTACCTGATTTTGTTGCATGTGATCTATCCTTGCTCGGTATCCGACTAAATCATTGTGGGGAACATTTCTGTAGTTCAGTATTCGACCGCCGCTCCATTGGCAAACTAGCAGGAAAGTTGGTGGAACTCTTGAAATGGGTGCAAGAAAAGGCATGTGAAACCATGCCCATGATTGTAACAACGAAGCACATCCATCCATAGTCTTTACACGTGCATCGGTTACTCTGCACATCTCCCTGTACAAGACAACCAAACACGCTGAACCCCAACTATATCTATTGGTTCTTCGAAGATTACTCAAGTAGTTCAAGTACATTAAATGTACTTTATTCCCAATTTTATCTAGCATTAAAACACCACCTATCATTTCTAATATATAGGCCTTAGCATGTGCATGAATGACCTCAATACTAGAATTTTCATTTATAGGCAACAAATTATCCCTTAACCATTTAAGTTTTATCATAGAACCGACAATGGATTTCCCCTTTACTGGTGTTAAACCTAATAGGTATCACACATCTCGTCCCAATCCAACATAGTTGGACCAATGATAGGGTGTCCGTCAACACAAAGACCCAATTGAAGTGACACATCTTCCAAGGTTATGGTGCATTCTCTGGTTAGAAAATGAAAAGTGTGTGTTTCAGGCCTCCATCTTTCAACCAAGGCAGTGACTAAACCATGGTCAACCTTTAGATGTCGCAATTTAGCCACACTGCCAAACCCTGCTTCTTGTATTACAGGCACAATACTTGGATGAGGTTCAGGCATTGAGTGATAGTAAGACGACACAATGCTCCCTTCCATGTCATAAACCAATAAAAATAACAGATGTAATTATTTTTAATAATTACGTTTGTAAATTGAAATTGCAATTAACATACCCAAGCAGAAATGTATGTAGCCCTGTGTTGTTGTTTCCATAGCAACATCTTGATAAAGTCTTTGTAGATTTGGTGACAATAGCTTGAATTGAAAACAACAACATTCAACATTTATAGACGACTCAACACTTGTCAAGGGAAAAGTTAGCCGTTGGATTACACAAACGAATCACATTCCTTACACGTTTATTGCACAACATGATGGTGACTAAAGCCTGCCGATGTTGGTGACTAAAGCCTGCATGATGGTGACTAAAGTCTGCATGAGGTTGACTGAAGCCTGCATGATAGTGACTACACAGTGCAGAGACCTTTTCAGAACTATGGCCCAAACAACGAAATATTTGTGAATACCACCATATTTTATTTAATTTTACATGAATTAGGTTCAGAATAGGTGCTTAGTACTAATAAAGGGTCATTAATGTGAATCTGACAAGGGATTAATGTGCAAAGACAATATGTGCTTAGTTGTAAAAGAGGGTGTACACCGAATTCAAGTGAATGACTTTGTAAATTTTATTTGTTGTGTTAATGACAATAATGTTTTATGGAATTGAATCAATGACAGAAGTTTAAGATACGACAACAAATATTAAATCGTAGATAATGTCCTTCAAAAATAGGTACTTAGTACTTCCATAAAAGTTCCATTACACACAAATACTTTTTTTACATTGCACACACTTAAGTCTTTATTGGAAATTAAGTATTAATGACAAACATTACTACACATAATTTTAAGACTTCCATAAACACATAACGAACAAAGCCTTAGTCATCGACATTACTGGTTGAAGTTGAGGTTGTTGCATCCAAATTGTCACCTACAACAGGATGTAGGGTCACAGAAAGCTTCATTGGGAGATCATGTGGGAGTGGAAGGAAGAAAGCAACCATGTCGCGAACATCATCATCCGTAAGGAGCTTAATTATTTCATACTGGTCCTAACATCCTAACACAGGCTTGTGAAACCATACATCTTTGACTCTTCTTCCTTGACTGCAGTAACGATAGCTTGTAATTTCTTCTTTCAACATTTGTAAATTCATAGTAGTTGACACATAAAAAGCACAATTAATGTGACCTTCGTAGTTAACAACAACAAGAAAACTATTGTGAATGTTATTTTCGTGATGGAGCACAATCCTTGTTTTGGTAATAAGCAGTTATGGTTGTGAACTGAATGACCTAATAATTTATAAGCGGATTGGTTACTTGATGGTAAAAAAAAATGTCAACCCCTGGATTAAAGTGGGTTCACGTGACAAAGTAAAGTGGGATAAAGCCTGATTGGAATTCATCGTGTAGTGTGTATATGAACTGTGTCTGTGATGTTGCTTTCACGTGATGACATTGACTAGAGCATACTACTCATCAGGTGCAATGCTTTTTATTTTAACCTGACATATCACATGCAAAATAATTAAAGTTGCAACACATAATAAAAATCACTACAAAACAAACCACTATCAAAAAGTCATTGGTTGATCAACAAAGTGGATCTAAATCTTGTGCGTTTGATTTGTCTACTTTGAATCTAAACCATTAATATAAACAAACAAAATTGTCATTATTGTATCCCACACTGAGCCAATCAGGTTATAAATAATGCCCTTCATAAATTCATTCATCAATCTAATCAAGTAAGTGCGATATCACTCCTACCCTCCAATGGCATCTACAACATTCACTGTGTTGGTGTACTTCAATGGCAGCATCTATGCTAAAGATAACTATTTCGATACATACATTAGCTCCAACACGGCATGGGTGACCATAACAAATACTATGACGCTGTCCCAACTTAAGTAGGCAATCCTCAAGGAATTCAATGGTACAACATTGGACGACTATGAAGTCGACTTACGTTACAGGTTACCGATCTTCATATTGGGCGACATTACGCACTATCGATCTTGTACGATGAGTGGAGATGACAATGTTGAGTACATTTTTTACATGGGAATGACAAAAGCATGTCATCTTCTAGTTGAGATAATGGCTTTTATTACAACAAGGCATAAAAATGCAATCCTTGACATGGGTTCATAATAATTTGTGCCATTCACATGGGTACATAAGAAGTCGTGTGAATCACATGAGTACATAAAAGCTCGTGCCACTCACATGATAACATTAACTCTCGTGCAAGTCACATGTTCACATAGAAAGTCACATGATAACTTTAATTTCGGTATAAAAGACTACCATCACTTTCTCAAGTCACAATCTTAATCTTGCAATTTCTCTTCACTCTGAAAAATCATCGAAAGTCAGGTTCAACTACAACCTAAGATGGAAGAGTCAATGTTTGTCTGTGTATACAACGATGGAGAAATCGCTAGTGACGCTCAAACTGGTGCCTACTTTGCATCTTCAAAGACAATCATGATCGGCATCCATAAAGGTTTCGGCTTATCCAAACTTATTCGCATAATAATGGAGAAGGCAAATAGAGATCCAAGAGATGGAGTTCCAATTATTCACTTTAAATTTCTGACTAAAGTTTGTGGCCAACATGTGACATACACAACCACTCAGATCCAAGATGACGACGACTTGGATGGCGCTTTCGATGATACATGCCACCCCAATTGTTACATCTATTGAACTCTGCACCACCTACAACTCAGGTACGATACCTTCTGAAAATATTTCTTTAACACATTTTGATGCGCATCATCCACATCCAAACACTGAACCACAACAACTATTTGACCTTAACACTACCTACTTAGGGGATTGGGGAAATGATATACAATCATATACCGAACTATTAATCGGTCTGTCTACCTCAAATATTTTTCAAACTCCCGCACATCACAACACCCAAAGGTTGTCTCCTCCAGTTATCGTAGAAGTTGAAAACCTAGGTCTACCTCTAACATCCTTAGACGCATTTAGTGAAGATGAGGACAATATACTTTTTTATGAACATGATGACCATGACCAAACACTAGATGTCCACCCCATACAACAAGACCCTCACCCTCAGACACATGTCCCCTATAACCCACCACAACACTTCCAATTATATGAGGAATACAACCAAAGCCCACATCAAGAATTCTCAAACGCATATGACCACCACACAATGTTGAATGACAACATTGACCACGATGTTGGTACATTGACCCAAGGAATGAGGTTCCAAACAAAGGAACAAATTCTAGATGCTTTAAATAGGTACCACATAACAAACCATTGCACCAACAAAATGACACACTCAGACACCACAAGGTTGAGGGTGTAATGTGTACAACAGTTGTGTCCTTGGAAATGTCAGGCAATATTACGTACAAGGGACCAAGTGTGGGAAATTAGAAAAGTTGAAGGTGTGCACACATGTGCCACACAACTCATAACGCAAGACCACAAACACCTGGGCTCAAGAATAATTTCTCAACACGTAAGACAAATGGTGGAGTCAAACCCATCCATACCAATTGCAACAATAATTTCTTCCATCCAGACCTCTATGGGATATAACACAACCTACAGAAAGGCATGGTTAGCGAAACAACAAGCAATTGAAGATGTGTACAGAAACTGGGAACAGTCATACAACCGATTGTCGTGCCTACTACAAGCCATGCAAACTTATTTGCCTGGGTTTGTATACAAGTTGAAAACCAGTCCAATTGAACGACGTCCTACAAAACCAACAACATTTTCGAAGGGTGTTTTGGACATTTGAACCATGCATTGATGGCTTCTCATTTTGCAAACCAATAGTCCAAGTCGATGGGACCTTCCTTTACGGAAGGTATAGGGGCACCCTTCTAGTAGCTATTGCACAAGATGGGAAATATAATATTTTCCCCATCACATTTGCTATAGTAGAGGGTGAAACCGCTGAAGCTTGGTTTTTTTTCCTTACAAACCTAAGGACACACGTTACGCCTCAACAAAATTTATGCTTAATGTCAGACCGCCACAATTCAATCAGTGCAGCATTTAACAGACCCAGTAGTGGTTGGACTCAAGGGAACTGTGTGCAAGTGTTTTGTATTCGACACATTGCACAAAATTTTACAAAAAGATTCAAGAATACAACTGTGAAAAAGGATCTCATCAACATGGGTAAGTTATTAGATGTAAATCTGTCTTTTTCATTTTTTTGGCTGTTAATTATTCATATCCAATATTAAATCATAAATTATTCTTAAAATTATATTTGCAGCATACACATTGACGGAGCCATGTTGTAACTACTACTACAACATCATTAGAGAAGACAACTCAGAAGCAGCAGCTTGGGTTGACCAAATTCTAAGGGAACAATGATGTCTTGCATATGATCAAGGAAGAAGGTGGGGTCACGTAACAACAAATATGGCTGAAGCAATAAATTCTGTCTTGAAGAAGACAAGAAATTTGCCAATTTCATCCATAATATTGGCCACGTACACCAGGTGCAACACATACTTTACCAAAAGAGGTAGACAAATAACTACAATGCTCAGTGCTGGTCATGTGTATTCTGAATATGCGACAAACTTCCTACAAGATGCAGACTCCAAGTCCAACACGCACCACGTCGTTGATTTTGATAGAAATACCATAAGATTTAGAGTGGAGGAGATGGTCAATCAAGAAAGTGTTCCTATTGTAGAACTGAAGGACACACAAGAAATCATTGTCCTAATAACCCTGCACTATCATAATCTGCATCAAACCACTTAGTTTATGTTGTACTTTGAATTGTCTTCAATAAATATAAACTTCATTCAATTCAATAACAGATCTTTTCTTATTATCTTTTATTCTTACTTATTTTACATAAACCAAAAACATATAAAAAATTAATTTCATATACAATAATGAAATAGTTTTAAATTATTTTAATTATTTCCTTCATTTCTAAATTAATTTGGACAAATTTACAATGTTTAAAATATAAAATTTTTAACAATTATCCAAAATTAAAAGAAGCCTATAATTCCAATTTTTGTTAACACATATTACAAAAAAAATTCATACTTCACAAATTATGAAAGAAAATTTAAAATTAAATTGAATTTTATATTTTGAAATTACACATAAAATCACTTACTATACAATACAAATTCATTTTTTTTAATTTACAAATTCATAAACACAAAATATTATTCTTTATTTTACTATTTTTTCAAATAACACCTCAAATAACTAATAACACATTACTAACTCTATTTTTAAATTTTTTTTACCTTTATCTATTTAAAAAAAAAATTAATTATATCAATTTTAAAATCAACAAATTCTAAAATAAATAAAATTATTTTTTATTACTAATAACTAATAACACATTAACAATTCTATTATTTAAAATAAGTTATTTAATTATTTCTATTTTATTGATAACAAAAATAAAAATTAATTATATTTATTTAAAAAAAAACTTTATTTTTCCATTATTTAGAAAAAAAACCAATACATAATTCGGGTTCATGGAGATCAAATTCAAACTGATAATATGCTATGTCTGGGTTATATTTTGCAAAAAAATATGCTTTTGTCATGGACTTTAGCACTCCAAGAACACATAAATAATCAAAGAAAACACACAATGTAATTAAAAAAACCTAACCTTTTTTCGATCAAAAGCCCCACCATGGTAAACAACGTCTTAAAATTTATGGACCAATAAAACAATGCCCAGTTCTTGTCCACTTCTTCAGTTAAGAAAAAAAGGTAGAAGATGGATGAAAATTAGATCTCTTCACTTGGCTGGAAGGAAAAACTTGCTAAAACATTCTTTGGTTGGGAAAATGGGACGACGAAGAACGAAAATGAGGTATCTCCTTTTCTCTCTTTCAAAACCGCTTCAAAACCACTTCTAAATTACTTCTCTGCTGCATTTCACGCGCCTTACTTTTGTCCCATCAATCACTCAACCTAAAGGCCACATGAAAAGACTTTTGAAAAAATAGAAAATGAAATTTAAATTGCCACTTCACGGTGACACATCAGGAGGTCAAAAAGAGGTTAAAAACAAGAGGTTAAACTATCATTTTCCTTTTGGAAAAGTGTGTTAGATGGGAAAAAAATCTTAAGAAGTCACGTTTTCAAGGTACAGCATTATTATTGTACTTTGAAGCAGGGTTTGGGTTTTTCATATTCAAGTCGTTGTTGTTTTCAAGTGCTTTCTTATTCTGCAAACTAAGCTGTATAACATAATCTGTTGGAAATTCGAAGCAAGTGGAAATTTTTTAGTAATGATTACAAGTGTATTAAATTCAACCAAAATCCTTGTTTAACTCAAACTAAAATGATTTAAGTAGTGAATTTTACTTGAGATATATCAAATTTAAATTAATTTTAATTTAAGCTTTTTTATTTTGAAAATATATTTTAAATAAAACTGGTTTGATAGAGTATTTTAATTATTACTAAATAAAATATATTTAATAACAGATAATATTAATTCTTTAAACAGATATTAATAACTTAAGAACTAATTTTACAAATATTATTAAATTATTGCGTACAACATATACATTTAAAATTCATTTCAACGATTTTCTAATCTAATATTATTTCACTTTAAATACTAATAGTAAAAACAAATATTAATGAAAATAATTAAAAAAAAAGAAAAGGAAAGGAAAAACTCTAAATGAAGAGAGTTGAGATTTTTTTTTTTTTAAATAAAAGAACATTTGTAAAGCACTTGTTATATTCCTAGCTATTGCCTTAAGAGATTTGACAATAGTAATGCATTTTATAAAAGTAAGAGTTTTCCAGATTTATAAGATGTGTATCGGTTCCTATAAAATATATATTTTTATTTTATAACGCGTGTATTGAGGTCCTATAAAATAGTTAACGATTTGAAGATCAGATATTTTTATCAAGATAAATAAACAATCACAAAATGTGAAGTATGCAGCCATAATCTTTATTCAAAGACAATAATTTTTTATTTTTTTTTAAAGTCATGAAATATATTGTCTTAGATAATAGACCGCACTTTATTTCATAGTTTTAGTCAATATATTTTAAATCTTGTGTAGTATTTAATCAATGATTATTTAATTATTGAATCTTATAATACATTTAAAAAATTAAAAACTTCCATCAAGATAAATGAACAATCACGGTATTTTAGCTGTGGAGTATGTAGTTGTGGCCATTGCTGAAAGACAAACAATTTTTTTTTTCTCTTTTTAAGGCCACATAAGTTTTAACAATTATTATCTTAGATAAAAGCAATATACTACACTTTATTTTCAAAGTTTTAGACAACGTATTTTAAATTTGTGTATTCTTTTGCCAATGATCATTTAGTTGTTGAGTCTCATAAAATAGTTACCATTTTGAGAATTAAAAACTTTCATCAAGATAAATGAACAAACACAGTTTTCCAGTTGTGGGGTATGCAGTTGAGGTTGTTGCTCAAAGACAAAAGTTTTTCTTTCTAAGGCTAGAAAAGTCTTGAAGATTGTCGCCTTAGATAAAAACAATAGACCATACTTTATTTCATAGTTTTAGATAACATATTTTAAATGTTGTGTATTCTTTAGCCAATGATTATTTAATTGTTGTGTTTATGTTTAAAACATAACTATTTAATCTCTCCCTGAACAATTACTTCACTGAGAATCAAACTTGTTACCTTGACTCTAATCTAATTATTGGATTGAATGCTTACCATTAAGCTAAAAGTTATAGTTGATAGTTAGAGTGCAACTCTTAACTTTTGAAGATAGTTGTTGTGGTTGTAATAGTCTATAGACTTTGTATTTGTAATAACTCCAAAAACAAAGTTAATCTATCTTATAGAGTTTTTACAATTTAAACTATTAAGCAATATTGACCAAAAGATGAAGAACATATACAAACACATGTAGATACACTATAGTATAAAAAGTTTTCAAAATAATTCAAGTAATTACATCACTTGAACTAGAAATAGAAAATGTTATCTACACAATACATATTGTTCATATATGATACACAAAAGATTCCAACTTTCACTATAGTACTCTCTCCCTCCTAAGGTCTATCGTTTCTTCCACCTTCAAGTTCCTTTGCTCACATGAATATAGTGATCATTGCAAAAAGAATAATACAAGCAATACACAAAACCAAAGAAAAAGGTAAGCTAGTGTAAAGAAATTTCCAATCTACATATATTCTAAATTTACTAAATAAAACAATCATTAGAAAGTAGTAAGCAAACATGTAATTAGTTAGGAAATTCAATCACAAGCATCCACTAAAGACTTAGAATCTTTATTCGAATATATACATTGACTCAAACAAAAGAAGCCTGACACTTATCATAAAAGAGGATTGGGACAATGGCCCTAGCTCCACTTGGCCTAACCAACATGAATCAATTTCCTTTGAACAAGGTAAGTTACTTATGAAATTGCCAGATTAGTGGTCTCACCCCTAATCTTGCCATAAGAACTTCCTTTAACTCTCCCACTTAGGCCACAATACTTCATATGAGTTTGTAAACTTAGTAGAGTATATGATAACTTCTAACCAACACTTATCCCTAGCCAATGAATAACACTACACTATAAAGGTTTGTACCTCTTCCTTAGAAGCACATCCCTCAAGCAATATACAATTCCATTAACTTCAATTTCTCCATTACATTACATCCACTTTATTCTCTTAAACATGTCACATTTTCATAAATCACAATTCTCTTCATTCAATATTTCCATTATATTATCCATACTATTCAACTCATGACACCAAAAGATACAATAGCATTGCTTCTCAACCATTCACAACACAAGCAACATGTATCCTTGGTATTTCAAATCACACCTCTTATATATAAATGTGTATATATATATATATATATATATATATATATATATATATATATTAATATTCTACAATCTCTACATTACCTAAATGGTTCATATGCTTTTAATGAATCCCAAATTAATTTGCACATTCTTACACAAGCATTTAAAGATACAAAATGACAACTTTACAACATAGGTACAAATTGTTTGGGAGGAATCAAGGACCCAATGCAAAAAGAATCAAACCAATTGGATAACTGTAGAAAATGCTATGCACCAAACAAACAATAGAAGTCAAAGTTGTCAACAACCTAAACTACGAGAACCTTATGCGAAAAGATGATCTAACTACAAACTTCATTTGAAAGATCCGGATTGATGGGAAACCCCTAGCCAAGAGTCCAATCAAAAGGAGCATGGCCAAACAAATTCAAGAGGAGTTAACATCATCTATGCAAACTGAAGCTAAACTCCTTTTCACTTGGGTCATGATGAAGCATTTCTAGACCTTGTATTAGGCCTTGATGGAGAATGTCGATGCCTTGGAGTCCAGAATTGTAAAGTTGAATGGTAAAATTGCTAGTATTAAAAGGAAGCACAAGGATGACAAAAATGTCTTGCCAAGAATTGAATCAAGCGTTATAAGATGTTCCAAATGTGAAAGCTATAGGCATGAAACTCATCAATGTTCAAATTGCAATGCAAGTCTCATGACTAATGAAGACCTCAAGAACTACACTCTACATCTGACCCTACGTTTCCCACACATAATTCCTCTTTCTCAGCCTCTTTCAAACCTCTTCAGCTTCTTCTCTCTCTTTCAAACTTCTCTCTCTTTCTCAAACCTCTTCAGCTTTTTCTCTCTCTTTCTCAAACCTTTTCATCTTCTTATCTCTTTTTCTCAAACCTCTTCAGCTTCTTCTCTTTTTTTCGCAAACCTCTTCACTTTTACGAGACTTAAAAAAAGGTAATCGCTTCTCATTTTATTGTTCTTCTACCTCAGATATACTTTTCTTTTGGTACGAGATGTGTTGCATTTAGGTTTTTTCTCAGATCTATTTTCTTTTGAATGGTTTCTTTGCTCTCAGATTTGCTTTTCGATGTATACTATTCGATTTATTTTTTCTTCTCAGATCTACCTTTCTTTTGGGTGATGTTTTGCTCTAAGAGCCTTGAGCAACTTGACGAATAGAAAAAAAGGTAATAAGAATTATGCTTTTTTTCGTTCTTCATCCATCTTCTCAGGTCTACTTTGTTTTCTATTATTTTTGTTTTTGATGGTAATTTTTCTCTAAGATCTACTTATTTTTGTTCGGTGTATTTTTTCAGATTTTGTTTTCTTTGTTGACGAAATGTGTTGGATTAAGGTTTTTTTCTCAGATCTACTTTTGTTTTGGTTGATTTTTTCCTCTGATATTTTTTAACACCTTCACGAGACTTAAAAAAAGGTAACCACTTCTCATTTTGTTGTTCTTCTACCATCTTCTCATATCTACTTTTCTTTTGGTACGAGATGTATTGGATTTAGGGTTTTCTCTCAGATCTATTTCTCTTTTAAATGGTTTCTTTACTCTCAGATTTGCTCTTCCATGTATATTATTCGATGGTATGTATTTTTTTTTTCATTTTTTTGTTTTGTTATCAAAGTTTCGATTTTTACTCTTAGTTGTTTCTCCTCTCTGACTAGACAAACTCGTGTTATTTTTTTTTTTAATTTCATTTTTGTTTAGATATATGAAATGGTGGACAAATCAAAGATTTAAGAGGTCTTGAAGATCAAAGGCAATAAGGTTTTTTTTTATCATTTTTTTGATTCATTGGGTTAAAGTTTTGATTTTTATTGATTTAGGTCAATAGTTATTTCACTTAGCATTTCCAGGGACATTTTTTCTTTTTTTTATTTTCATCTTCTTCCGGTTCTTTGATTTTTTTGATTCTTTTTTGTTTAACATCATCTTGGTGCAGAGCTCATTATTGAAGAGTAAAGTGCATAAGCTATGATTTCTTGCTCCACTCTCTTGCTCTCTAATGGTATATGGTGGTTTGTTTATTTTACGGTGGTATATATTTTATTTTATTTTGTTTTCATCATCTTCTGATGTTTTTTGATTTTGTAATTTTTTTATTTTGTTGTGTGTTTACGTCTCCATAAAGCGTATTCTCATCTTTTGAATAAAATGGAAGGAAAGAAATCGTAAAGAGAGTAAAATGAACAATAATACATTGTGAATTTAAGGAGTTTTATTTGTTTTTCCTTTTCTTGAAACTCTAGGATATTCACATTCAAATGCAATTATAGCGAGACTTAACCATTGCCATTTTCTGCAACAATCAATTGAACACGCTAAATCACTCAAACTTGGTAAGCTTTAGTTTCCTTGCATTCTCTTTCTTTTTAACTATAATTTCATAAAAGGGCCAACTATTAATATTGCTTTATTCTTACTTCATTTATATATATATATATATATATATATATATATATATATATATATATATATATATTGTTGGTGTATGGCTAGGTATGTCCCGGCCCAGTAAGGGAAAAATGGTCGGGATCATCCCGACTTGAGTGTGGGAGCTCTCATGCTCTGGCCCAATTGTTGGGGCTTTGATCCAGCACGACGCAGACAGTCCAATAAGTGTGATGGCCGAGTACATCTCGACCCTTTTGGCCGTGTACATCTCAGCCCAAGGGAGTGACAAGCAAAAAATGGGATTATGGCGCAGGGGTGCAGAGGAGCAACGCGCAATCTCAGCCAAAAAAGGAAAGAGTTGATATTTGAAGAAGTACAAACGGGCAAACCCCAAAAAGGAAGGAATTAATATTTAGAGAAGTACAGACGGGAAAATCCCAAAAAGGAAAGAGTTGATCTTTGGCAAAGCAGCAACATGCAATCTCAGTTAGAAAGGAAAGAACCGACGTGTATAAACTTAGTCAGAAAGGAAAGAGTGGATTCACGAATACAAACGGCCTGCAAATAACAATAGCAGGTCCGTCAAGAGACTAGTATAAATTAAGACCTAGTGAACACGTAAAGGTATGCTTTTCTCACTTTATGAATTACACCTCATATCGAATCACTATTTGACTTGAGCGTCGGAGTGCTTGTAGGTACCCCCACCCTCGGAGTGTAGACGACAGGGAGATCCATGAGGAGTCTAGAGGGAAATAGAGGGAAGTTCAACATAGAGGGTTCTTGAGATCGTCTGGTTTCACACTAAAATAGTATCGATCAGGTACAATTGGCGCCCACTGTGGGGCCATGCTATTCTTAAGAAGGATGGTGTCGACAAGAGCAGCGGTCGATCAAAATACAGTAGCAGCGGAGATGCAATGAGAGATGAATCGTCAGTTGAGGAATTGAAACTCAGGAACGAGGAAGAATTAAACGCCCCAAGAGAGGAGAACCAACGACTGCGAATACAAATTGAGCAGAATTCACGACAAAGGGAAGAATCCCATAGCAATGAAGAAGGAGAGGACGACACAGGGCGAGACGAGGCCCGAGTACAGACCACCACCAACCAAACAGGCACGAGACCTAGAGCAGCCAGACGCCACCCCTTCGTGGACGGGATCATGGAGGTGGAACTTCCTGCACGTTGGAAGGGGTTGACTATGAGCCAATATGATGGCACTACTGATCCGGAGGAGCACATGGACATTTTCACCACCCAGGCAGGATTATATACTTCAGATGATGCAATCCTCTGTCACATTTTCGGCACATCCCTAAAGGGACCTGCACTCAACTGGTTCACACGATTACCACCCAACTCTATCGATTATTTTGATACGTTGGCCACCCGTTTTGGCATTCAGTTCGCCACCAGTAAACCACATCATCTCATCTCTCTGACGTTAGTGAATATATGACAGGAGAAGGGAGAATCTCTGCGGGAATTTATGGAGTGGTTCGGGAAGATTCATTGAATATCTCTAAATTGAATCTTGAGGTTGCCATGCACCACCTTATAACATCATTGAAGCCTGACCGACTAGCTTCGAACAAGGGCAACCAAATTCATGCAAATGGAAGAATTAAAGTAGTTTCGTAGTACAACCCAATCGGACACTCAGGAAAAGAAATACATCGACAAGGAAAGTGTGCTAGCGCCGCGACCTGACAGTAGGTTCAAGGACTCTAGACAACCAAAGTACAACAGGTACACACCCCTCGTGTCTAATAGAGTGAGAATTTTGGAAGAGGTCCTGAATGCCGACCTAATAGCAACCCCTTAAAGAGTCCCGACTCCCCCAAACGCGGACACCACTAAGCATTGTCGGTATCATTGAAATTATGGGCACACGACGAAGGATTGTTTTACCCTGAAGGATAAAATCGAAGAGCTTATACAGATAGGACAACTCAGAAGATTTGTCAAACGAGAGGAAGAGGGATTCTTTTCCAGAAAGAAGCGAGAAGTGAGATACGAGGAGCGACCATGAAGAACCTCAAGGTACCAGGAGAGACGAGAAGAAGGCACTGTAACATCCCAGTAGGATATTACTTTAAATTAAATTAAAATAAACAAAACATAATAAATACCTCGTTTATTAATTGACCCATTTCCCAAAGACACGGGAAATTTCAAAACCTTTAAATTTAATGTCCAATCTAAAAAAAATAAAAAAGAGAAAATAAAGTACTAATAAAGTACTCAACTTCTCCTATTACATTTTTTTAGTCCAAAACCATAATTAAATTACAGGAAATTATTCCAAAATCCTTTATAAACAATCCCATGATCTCTGTTCCCACTCTCCGCTACTAGGTTTCTCTTGGCCCACCTGAAACATCATCTGCTCCCGGATAACAAGTTACCCGATCATCGTCACACACAAACAGATAGGGTGAGCTATACACATATATGTAAATAAATATAAAAATACACCTACCCGATAAATCATAATTATTTCACAATTTCACAACACACCCACTTTCCCCACACTCATAACCATTATGAGTTCATGCATGCTCTTTACATCTTGGGATTTCATGTGTTTCAACGACCCTACTCGCTCGTGGTCCAACCTATAAGCCTATCCCGCTTGTAGTCCTGCTTCACGGACTCTCACACCTGTTCATCCAAACTTCTCACTCAGACCCGGACACGCATACCCGCCTTTCCTACTATGAACTCCCTCGCTCATAGCATTCCCAAGTTGAGCATGAAATGAACTCCCTCGCTCATTCATCCCAACAAGAGTACCTCCGGTGAACTAAATTGTTCACGTTCCGCATGCGGTCCACTCATCACGAACTCCTCGTTCGCGACTGATTCCAAACACATCCCAAAATCCTATGGACTTAGTCCTTCAAGCCCCAACACCACAAACATAAGCATATAATTCCTATACTTTAGGAAATAGCAGCAAACCAGCTCAAACAACACACACAAACATAGAAGTAGCAACATTCTCGCTTAAGCCAATGATCTTCGCCCCGGCTAGTTCTTCAGCCTCGCTTAAGCTAACCTACCTCGCCTGAGCGAGTGTGAAACAGTGGCTGCACCACATCATCTCGCTTAGGCGAGCCCATCTCGCTTGAGCGAGATCCACGTTCGCTCAAAACACAGCCCCTCGCTTGGACGAGGATTCGACATCAAGTCTCATCGCGACCTCGCTTAGGCGAGCCACTCTCGCCTAAGCGAGAGTACATGTCGCTCAACACTGACGCAAGGTCGCCTAAGTGAGCAGCGCGAACCACAAACTAGAAACGAGGTTTTGCAACTCTCACTTAGACGAGATGGACTCGCTTGGGCAAGACTTGCAGAGTTCCATCTCTGTTCACGCACACAATTTACCCAAACCATGTCAAAATATAGTTTAATCAATCCCATACCATATATTCCAATAATCAAACCATGTGACATGCTTTTCATCCATTTAAACTACCAAAACACAAGATTTAGGCATCCACAACATTCAATACCAAAAACCCTCATTCCCAAACCATATAATGCATAAAAGGGTTTTGCAACTTAAAATCACCCAGCCAATTCATTACTTTGATCACACATACACGAATTCACAACACTCATATTCCAATTGAGAAGACAATGACACAAAACCATAATACATATCATGTAATTTACACACACAAAGGACAACTCCCCTAATCTGGAATCCTTGCTTAAAATTGGGAAAAGAGAAGAGTGTCCCTTTGCTCGTTAATGCTTTGTCTCAAGCCTTCTCCCCCAACTCAGCCTCTTGCGCACCCAGGACTCACCACTCACTCTCCAATTTTCGTTCTGAATTGCTATACCACATAAACAGCCCTAAAACAACCCTTCCTTTCTTTTACTTGATCCCTCAATATGGTCTTAATGAGAGGTAATTGTGGCAAAACGAAAATTCACCTTTTATACCTACTTAATGGTCATTGAATTAATGTTTTATACTCTTCTTTCCAGCCCCCCTCTTTACACTAGGTTTTCCTTTGCCTTTTCACATTCCCTCCAAAACTAAGTTTATCAAAAATAAAGGTTAATTCATCTATCAAGGTTTGAACCCGTGACCCTCCATTCATAAGGCCAAAGTACACCCATTATGTCAATTCATATTTAGTGACAATTATTATAATCCTATGATTATACTATCTCTCCACCAGCCCAAACATATTATCAAAAAATAATAAACCAACTAACACACAAATGGCATATGTAAGACTTGGAAAAAAAATTAGACTAAAGAGAAACACATGAGAAAAAATTAATGACTTAATTAAGATTGTTGATTTATTTAATTTAATTAGGTTATAAATTTATTAAATATGGAATAATTATTATTTGAGTGATTTAGTTGATTGTTGTATTTATTTAATTAATTGAGTGATCTAAGTTGCTGTTTATTTAATTTAATTAATTATGGTTTTTCAAAAAGAAGTGATTTTATTCCTATTGTGCACATAACAAACTGTGATGGCTTGTAGCCTAGTGGTGGAAATGGTGTGTAATGTGTGCGGCTGTGGAGTTCGAATATGGGCGTATGCATGTAGCTCTTTTAATTATTTTGTTATTCAATATGGCGGAGATTGGTGGTTGTTGTGCATGCTACTGTTACGAAGGTACAGGGTTTAAACCTGTGTAGCCTGTTTCATTTTTTTTTTCTCTTCACCTTTCTGGTGGGGCCCACAGAACTTTTTCAAAGGATAATGATACAATGCCCCCTTTTTTTTACCCCGAAGTTACCCGCCTACGTGGCAGTTATTATTTTAATAATTTTTAAGGAAATGGCAATTGGAGGCAGTGGCAAAGGAAATTTTGCGTGATGTGCACGCGCTTTGAGTTGGATAAAGTTTTTAAAAAAACACATTGCCTGCGCGTTTTCCCTCGTTTCTTCCCCTCAAATTTCTTCTTGGAGTAGAGACACACAAGCAAGCAGAGAGACATTTGAATCGCAAGGCATTCTCTTCCCCAAAAGGTTATCGTTCCATAAAGGTTGGTGTTGTGGGTCGCAGTGGAAGCGGATAGCGGAGTTGTGGAGAGTGGTTTGGGTTGTTGGAGGCGGCAGGTTTCGCGGAAAGTGGTGGGTACCGTTCGATTCATTGGTTGGGCGCTCTCTTTTTGGCGTAGTTGTTGGTTGATTAAAGGTCATTCACATAACGAAGATTTCTCCGGTAGGTTATCGTGCAAAACCCCTTTTCGAAGATTTAATGTGGTTTTTTTTTACTTGGCTGCTGGTACATTATTTATTTTTGGTTGAACGGTTTAGCATGTTGTGCCATTTTGCCATTAGATTTGATAACTGCAGTGAAACCCCAAAAAGAATCGAACATCAAATTTTTAACGAATACTAAGTGGATGAGAACATATCATCACAAATGTGCGTATATGTTTCTTTTGGTTTATCTACTTGTCCATTGTTAATAGTGATGGTTTTGTCAGAGTTGGGATGATCCATATGCCCCTCGCACACATGAAGGTGTTCTGAAGTGGAAATACCCTATAATGAACTCTGTTGATTTCGTCTGTGAGGTTGTCCAAGTATTTGTTCCGAAGTTGAAAATTTAAATTAGTTGATTTGGTGTTATATTCTTTTGTAATATGACAATTTGTTGATGATGCCTTTGTTGGATTCTTGATTCCCGTCATATGAAGTAATTAGCCATATGAAGTAATTTCTCCAATTGGACATCTGAAGTTTATTTTTGATTCCCGTCATAATAGGTTGTTGTATTTGTGAATTAATTTATGATTCCTTGATTTGTGAAGTGTATTTTTTGTTGAATTTCGTTTGTTGTGATTCCTTATTGTATTATTATTAAATTTTTATAGGTTGTTGATGAATCATGGCTGACTACACTACTGTAAGTTGACCTTTATAATATGTTTTATTGTTTATTGTGTTTCTTTGAAGATTACATTTGGTAACATTGTGTTGATGTTGTATTTAGGAAGAGCTGCAAATAATTAGGCAGAAATTCGTTTGTGATTGGGTTTTACATGAAGATAATGTCCAACGCGACGAAGTTATTCAGCATTACGATCTGCTGTTGAAGAAATAGCTACTGTGAATTTAGAAGTTAGAATGCCATCACAGGATTTTTGAGATAATTTTACATAGGGATAGTTAGATTGAGGTAGACAAAGTCACTTATGTTGCCACAATTGTATATATTATTTAATCATTTGTTGGAGTTAATATGTAGTTTGTAGATTGACAGATACATTCATGATTACATGGAAATGTAAACATCAATATACTTTATTTTGGGAAGACAATTGTGCTATTTTCGATTGT